>LSQX01080486.1_pt1 | contig 16771 bp, 18 predicted proteins | sample 654561 | NCBI WGS metagenome assembly LSQX01 (sample SAMN04489861, study PRJNA283612) | anaerobic digester metagenome | isolation source: 4 biogas reactors fed with cattle manure at either 37C or 55C with and... | place: Denmark: Kongens Lyngby | collected 2014
TAGAGTGAGTACATGGAAAAATTAGCAAAATTTAAGGCATTGGGGCTTTCAGACAGTACGTTAAAAGCCCTTAAAAAGAAAGGGTTTGAAGAACCAACCCCAATTCAGGAAAAAGTAATCCCGCTTTTTTTGAAAGGAGAATGCGATATTATAGGGCAGGCGCAGACCGGAACCGGGAAAACAACGGCATTCGGAGCCCCCATTATAGAAAGAATTCCTGAGAAATCAGGGGAAGTGCAGGCAATAGTCCTGACTCCGACTCGAGAACTGGCAATCCAGGTCTCAGACGAACTTAATTCCTTGAAAGGAGACAAAAAGCTACATATCGTCCCGATTTATGGAGGACAATCCATGACCCAGCAACTCAGGATGCTGAGAAGTGGAGTTGACATCGTTGTGGGAACCCCAGGAAGGGTTATCGACCACCTTCAGAGAAAGAGCTTAAATCTTGAGCACATTGCTTATTTCGTGCTTGACGAAGCCGATGAGATGCTCAATATGGGCTTTATTGACGATATTAAGGAAATCCTGAGGGCAACTGGGCCTGAAAAACGAATGCTTTTCTTTTCAGCTACAATGCCAAAGCCGATCCTTGGAATAGCCAAGAGATACATGAAGAACTATGAGCATGTTGCCATCGAAAAAGAAGAGCTTGTTGCAAGCTTGACTGAGCAAATTTACTTTGAAGTCCGAGAAGACGATAAATTTGAAGCCCTGTGCCGGATTATCGATATTGAAGACGAATTCTATGGGCTTGTATTCTGTAGAACAAAAAACGATACAACCCAGCTTGCCCAGAAGCTTGGAGACCGTGGTTACGTAGCCGATGCCCTGAACGGCGATATTTCCCAGAATGAAAGGGAAAAGATCCTTAACCGGTTCAGAAAACAGAAAATAAATATCCTCGTAGCAACTGACGTTGCAGCTCGAGGAATCGATATTATGGATCTAACCCATGTTATCAACTATTCCCTTCCCCAGGACCCTGAATCCTATGTGCACAGAATAGGAAGGACAGGCAGGGCAGGCAAGCAGGGAACTGCAATTACTTTCGTTACATCTACGGAGTACAGGCGACTAACCTACATAAAAAAGACCTCAAACTCCGAAATGAAGAGGGGCCGAATCCCCGAGATAAAAGATGTAATAAAAGCCAAAAGGGCAAGAGTAAAAGCCGAGATCGAAGATACTATAAAAGCAGAGGAATACGGCGACTGCCTTGAGATGAGCGAAAAGCTCCTGGATGAATATCCCGCCGAAAAAATTCTGGCTGCCCTCCTGAAGTGCGCTTTCAAGGAAAAGTTCGATGAAAGTATGTATGCGGAGATTTCTGGAAGCTCCTATGTTGACCGGAAAGGTAAAACAAGGCTTTTTATTGCCATGGGTAAAGCCGAAGGCATGACGAACCCTAACAGGCTGTGTGAGTTTATAAAAGAAGAGACTGGAGAAAATGATCTGAAAATAAGAGATGTCGAAATTTTCCCGCATTTCTCCTTCGTAACATTACCCTTCACCCAAGCCGGAACCCTGCTCGAGATCTTCAAAAATAAAAAGAGAGGCAGAAAACCCTTTGTGGAAATTGCTCAGAAATCGAAGAGAAGAAATTCCAGGAATGCTGGTGATACTCACGATAGCACTCGAAGCAATACAAGCTATACGAGAGATAGAACTACGAAGAGGAAATACGCTTCTTATTAAGCTTATATCTTTTTTCAGGATTCCTGAAACCGAGTAGGTTCAGGAATACCAATAAGTTTTGACAAAGGGAATCTCAACAAATCTGAGAGCACCATTTAGTTCTAATTTTTATTCAAATTTCTTTTCATTCTCTGAAATTAGAGATATTTATTTTTCCCAAAACGGTTTTTATTCCTACTAAAATAACAAATATGCCAAAAGCTTTTCTCATTATGTCAAGTGGAAGTGAAGTTGCCAATTGAGCTCCAAATTTTGCGCTAATAATCATAGCAATGCAAATAGTTATGCCCGCGTATAAATCCGCATATCCTCTTTTATAGTACTCAAAAAATGCAAGTATGCCAACAGGCGGAAGTGATGCAACCAGAGAAGCAACCAGAGAAGTTCCCTGGGCTTTTAACTGAGAAAATCCTTCTAAAAAGGCAAGTGCAGGAATAATTATAACCCCACCAATCCCAAAGAATCCACTTAAAATGCCTGCAGTAACGCCGATTAGTACATAGATTACTAAACCTTCCATAAACTCCTCCCTGACATATTTCAAAGAATATTCTTAGATTAACTTTTCACCACAAAAATATAATGCAGAGTCAATGTTAATGCCATTTCATTCATAAAAATAAAAGTTTGTCTTATCGATCAGGAGGATAGGGCTAGTAACCTATGAATTGATTTTTAAAGCTTATAAGGGAAGGATATAAACCTGTACAAAGGAAATCACTATTTAATACAGTAAAAGCCAGCTTGCATATAAGAGTACCAGAATAACTCCACGGTTTTGAATCCTGTTTCTCTCAAAAGTTTAAGATGCTCTTCGACAGTTATAGGAAAATACTCAGTGTCAAAACGCTCCAGATACTCCTTTATTTCTTCCTCAGTCCTTCCGTGAGCTAACTGGAAATCGTGCAAGTATCTTTTTCCTATCATGATCCCCTCTTTGGTTAATGGCCTGATGTTCTCAAAGGTTATGTAAATTCCACTATCATTTAGAAGCCTGTGACACACGCCAACGGCTTTAGCCCTGTCTTCGCGACTAAGATAATGGTGACACTGTATGGCAGTTATAACATCAGGTTGTTCCTCCAATTCCTGCGAAAAATCCTGAGTAGGGGAAGCTTTTAGAAACTCCAGCCTGTCTGCAGAGCAGAGTGACAGTTTTTTCCTTGCCTGGGCTAGCATGCCTTCCGAAGGATCAAGCAAAAGAAATTTTGTTGTGGAAAATTCCTCAGTTGCCTTATTGACCAGGGAACCTGTTCCACATCCGGAATCCAGCCAGATTCTGGGGCTGGATGGCAGAGATTTAACTAAATTGATAGTCTCCTGATGAAAACTGGAGTAGTAAGGGAGAATGCTGAGGATCCGGGCATCAAAATCCTCAGGAAGATTAGGAATAGCATTTTGAGCAGGTTTTGCAGGAGTCATAACAACAGAGTCCTTTTCTTATAAAATTATTAAACTAATCTTATACTAATTTTATACTAACTTAAACTAATCTTACACTAGGTTAAACTAATCTTACACTAGGTTAAACTAATCTTACACTAGGTTAAACTAATCTTACACTAGGTTAAACTAATCTTACATTATTTTTATATGACTAAAGAAAGTTATCGTTTCTGATAATTTCAAATCATCTTGAAATAGATATATATCTAAGGTTTTCAGATATTATTGTTTTAAGATTGCATTTTTATTAAAGCACTTATTAGTTTTGAGATTATTTTTTCCTTAGTTACTTGCAGGAGAAGCAAAAATCTGTCAAAAGTACTTGAAAAAACAAAAAGGGGTCGTTTTCATCATGCATTATAGCCTTGGGATTGATGCTGGGGGCACTTATACCGATGCGGTGCTTATAAGGGATTCAGACGGAGAGATTATAGATTCGAACAAAGCGCTTACGACCTATCCCGATCCTCTTGCTGGCATTAAAAACGTAATTGATGATCTCGATTCTGAATATCTCAAAGACGTAAAACTGGTTTCGGTTTCAACGACCCTCTCAACCAATACCATTCTTGAAGGCACGGGTTTTCCTGTAGCCTTGATCCTCATAGGAGCCCATCCACTTGAGAAAGAATTACCTGCCAAACACATACTTTTTGCTGCAGGTGGGCACAACCATAACGGAGAAGAGGTTGCTAAACTTGACCTTGAAGCTATTGAGAAATTTGCACTGCGGGTCAAGGACCGGGTTTCAGCTTTTGCCATATCTTCTTACTTCAGCACAAGGAACCCTGAGCACGAAATAAGAGCAAGAGACCTGGTTCTTGAGCACACTGGATTGCCTGCGGTCTGTGGGCATGAACTTTCCCAGGAGTTGGGAGCTTACGAAAGGGCAGTGACAGCACTCTTGAATGCGCAGCTTATCCCTATAACAAGACAGTTTGTACAGTCAATTATTTCAGATATCATGAAGCGCGGAATTGATGCACGGCTCCTTATGCTCAAATGTGACGGCTCGGTTGTGGGGATAAGAGATGCCCTGAAAAAACCTATCGAGACTATTTTTTCAGGTCCGGCAGCAAGCCTTGTAGGGGCATCTTACCTCTCTGGACTTAAGACCTGTGCCGTAATTGATGTTGGCGGAACAAGCACGGATATTTCCTCGATCTGTATGGGAGTTCCTGACCTGAGCAATGAGGGAGCCATTGTAGGGGGCTGGAAGACTCGCGTTCGGGCGATTCGGATGGAAACAACCGCTACAGGCGGAGACAGTCATGTCTGGATCGTGGACAGAGAACTCTTCCTAGGACCTAGGCGAGTCATGCCCCTGGCAATGGCTGCGGTAAAATATCCGACTTTTCTGAACAACCTCAAAAGGACACCCATGCCTCCCAGAGAAGATCTAGGCGAAAACATTCAGCCAACAAAATTCTTTGTGAGATCTGACTACCCGGCAGGAGAATTGAGCAGGGCTGAAGCCGAAGTGCTGGAGGTTATCAGGGAAGAACCTGTTTCTGTTTTTGAAATCTCAACTCTTATAAGAAAAGATCTTCACCCTCATACTCTTGATTGTCTCATTAAAAAACGCCTTGTTCAGGCAATTGGCTTTACACCCACCGATGCTCTTCATGTATTAGGTGAATACACAGCTTGGAGTAAAGAAGCTTCGCGTATAGGTGCGGAAAGGCTTGCAAGGCTCATGCGCATGACTCCCGGAGAATTCTGTACAGCCGTAAAAAAGAGAGTTGCCAGAAATATGGGACTTCATCTGCTTTCGTATATCCTGACAGGCGTTCCATATGAATCCATTGAGAAGGTCCTGGATGGGAACTATCCTGCAAAATTCAAACTGCAAGTTCCTGTTGTCCTGCTTGGAGGACCTGTTAGAGCTCATAGAAAGGAGTTAGAAGAGTTGATTGATGCGGATATCTTAGTTCCAGATCATGCTGAGGTAGGAAATGCAGTTGGAGCACTTGTAGGAAAAGGAATCAAAAGAGCTGAAATTCTTATAAGACCAGCAAGCCTCATGTCTCCGGATAAGGACTTCCTTGTATTTGGTCCGGCCAGCAGGCTGAGATTTGAGACTTACTCAGAAGCTCTGGAAACAGCTATAGAAACTGGAAAACAGGTTATTGAGGACTACATGAAAGATTGTGGCCTCAGTGGTAACCAGATTGAGATTTCAATCGAGAAAAAAACAGTCTCTCCTGATGGCTGGAACCACCCTCCTATGGAAACAAATCTGCTCGTAATGGGAGTGGGAATGAGGGAAATTATTCCAAAATAAACCCCTAATATCATTCCTTTTGGCTGTGTCTGGAATTTCCAGCAAACTTGAATGCATGTTTCTTTGATTCTTGCTCAGGAGAATGATCTCCAGATAGCGAATTAGATTTTGTATTATAATAAGAATGATTTTCGTAGTATCTTTGTATTAGTAATTTTTATAAATCATATTTACATATCAGTGTATGATCATATATTGATATAAATGGAATAAAGTGTTCTCAAGCTAGATGAATACTCAAGTTGAGAAAATATCAGTATAGAGAATATGAGAATTGAAGGAGAGATGGCTTATGGCGAAAATGATAATTTTTGACCCTGCAATGTGTTGTCCCACAGGCTTATGTGGGCCTGTAATTAACCCTGAACTTTTGAGGATATCAACAGTTCTTAGTAATCTGGAAAAAAACGGTGTGAAGGTTGAAAGATACAACCTAAACAATAATCCTCAGGCATTTGTAGGTAACATAGTTGTAAGTGAAATACTGAACCGGGATGGTGTTGACGTGTTACCTGTGACTATTGTTGCCGGCAAAATAGTCAAAACTAAAAGTTATCCTACAAATGAAGAGTTGCTTAAATTTTTGGATTTACCAGAAAATTATCTAAAAGCAAACAAAACGCTTGAAGTGAAGGACTGCGGTTGTGGGGAAAATGTTGCTAACAATAAGCCATCCAGGTGAGTATTTTGTTCAAAGTATTTAATCCAGATCAGATGAAACTTACTAAATATTTATTTTTTACAGGTAAAGGTGGCGTTGGAAAAACATCCGCTGCATGTGCTACTGCTGTGACTCTGGCGGACGAGGGGAAAAAACTTTTGCTGATCAGTACTGATCCCGCCTCAAATCTGCAAGATGTATTTAACACTGAATTAAATAGTAAAGGGGTTTCTATAAAAGAAGTGCCCAATTTAATTGTGGCCAACCTTGATCCTGAAGAAGCTGCTCAGGAATATAAAGAAAGTGTTGTGGCACCATACAGAGGGAAGCTGCCTGAGGTTGTAATTAAAAATATGGAGGAACAGCTTTCAGGTTCGTGTACTGTTGAAATCGCTGCGTTTAATGAATTTTCAACATTTATTACGGATAAAAGAACAGAGCACGAGTATGATTATATCATTTTTGATACAGCTCCTACTGGCCATACTCTTCGATTGATGCAACTGCCTTCAGCCTGGAGAAATTTCATAAGCGAAAATACACATGGGGCATCCTGTTTAGGTCAGCTTTCCGGGCTTGAAAGCAAAAAAGAGGTTTATAGGCAAGCTGTAGAAACATTGTCCAATAAAGACATGACTACTCTTATTCTAGTTTCCCGCCCGGAAAAGGAGCCTCTTAAAGAGGCTGAGAGAGCTTCACAGGAACTCAAGGATTTAGGTGTTAATAATCAAATCCTTATAATCAACGGTATACTGCAAAACTATGATGATATTGTATCTCAAAGGCTTTTTGACAAGCAACAAGAAGCTTTGAAAAGTATGCCAATTGGTTTAAAAAACTTCGTGACCTATCAAATTCCTCTAAGAGCGTATAATATCATGGGAATAGATAATGTAAGAGCATTCTTACATCAGGATAACAATGAAATTAGCAATGAAAAGATCAATTCCAATCCGATTCCTAAACTCAAAAACGTTATAGACGATCTGTATTCTTCTGGTAAAAAAGTAATATTCACCATGGGTAAAGGCGGTGTTGGAAAAACAACAATTGTAGCAGCAATTGCATTAGGTATGGCTCAGAAGGGTGTTAAAGTTCACCTTACAACGACAGATCCTGCAGCTCATATTAAGTTCGTTATCGAAGAAACTAATAACATAACAATAAGTAGAATCGATGAAGAGGCGGAGCTTGCTAAATACAAAGAAGAAGTTCTTGCCAAAGCAAGGGAGACAATGGGTGAAGATGATATCGCCTACGTCGAAGAAGATTTAAGGTCACCCTGTACGCAGGAAATTGCTGTTTTTAGAGCTTTTGCTCAAATTGTAGAGAAAGCTAAAGATGAGATTGTTATTATTGACACCGCACCTACTGGGCATACTCTTTTACTTCTTGATTCAACCCAAAGTTATCATAGAGAAGTCAGTCGTTTGCAAAGTGACATACCAGAATCAGTTAAAAACTTATTACCCAGATTGAGAAATGCTGGCGAAACTGAAGTACTGATCATTACTTTGGCAGAAACTACTCCAGTGTACGAAGCAATGCGGCTTGAGTCTGACTTGAAACGTGCCGGAATTAATAGCAAATGGTGGATAATCAACGCCAGCTTATATGCAACTAAAACAACCAATAAAGTGCTTAAGGCTAAGGCCAGCAATGAAATTGAATGGATAAACAAGGTTGACAAACATTCTAACGGAAATTTTGCGATTATAGAGTGGAAAGCAGATGAAATAAAAGGTGAAAAGATACTGGATTTAATACAGTAATATGAACTGTAATGGTCGAGATAAAGGGAACGTTTTTTAAAACGGTACCAACCGTTATTGCAGTTCTTAGAATTTCTACAAGACTCATAAATTTAGATTTGATCATTCCGCTGTTTTCAAGATTTTAGAGCCTGATTTACTCTCAAAACAAGGGATAAAAATGAATGAAAAATATCTGAAGTACGTACGGCAAAACAGGAAAAAAATAGGATTTTCCATTTTAATTCTTATTTTCCTGCTGACAATGGGAATATTCATTCTTTATGTCATACAATCCGACTATTCTCTTATACCGTTAAATAAAACTGTATATATAACTGGCGATGGGAGTGGAAACTTCACCTGTGATGGTAGTGATGATCAGATAGAGATAAATCAAGCCCTTGCTTATGTTGCAAAACATCCACAGTATTCGACTGTTCATTTAAAAGGTCCATATACATACGTTATCTCTGATAGTATTTTGATTGGAAGCAATACAGTACTTCAGGGTGATTCTACAGCCGTAATTAAACTTAAAGACAAAGCAAGCTGGCAAAGTGGGAAACCGCTGTTAACTCAGCTTGACAGTACAGGAATCCATGGAGTTACTATAAAAGGATTTGAAATTAACGGAAACCATGACAATAACCAGGACAAAAAGAAAGGGAATGGATACTACAATATGATCTCCTTCCTTGATTCTAAAAACATACAGGTTCATGACATGTACCTTCATGATGGGCATGGGGACGGGCTGAAAGTAGAGAGGGGATCCAACATTCAGTTTTACAATAATACCGTGTATAAACTCGGCCATGACGGTCTTTACGCGATTGACAGTCAGAATATAGAGGCTTGGAACAACGCAATAACTTGCAGGACCAACAGCGGTCTTAGAGTATGGAACTCGAACCATGTAAAATTCCATGACAATGTGATCGACTCCTTCTTCGATTGGAGTGCAGGCGGTCCGGGAATCCTGATCGAGAAGTCAACGGGTATAGTGAACGATGTAGAGGTCTGCAATAATACTATCCATAACACGTATGGCCCTGGAATCTGGCTGATAGGTTACGGAGAATCTTATCCAAGGGAAGAAGCACTAAATGTCCACATTCATCATAATACCTTTTACGACACTGGTACAAACCCCGATATTGACTGGGTAGGAGGCATTGTAACCAGCGGGTTTTATGATACTCTCATTGAGAATAATGTATTTGACGGCATATATCATGCCGCTATTATCAATATGTATCCATCTGCTTCTGTAGGTACAAGTGATCCTGTTGACCTTTCACCTCAAGGTACAGGATATACAACCACTGTTCGCAATAACATAATTGTAAACACCCAGAAACGCACAGAAAACCCGGAAGAGACAGGATATGCAGTGATCAATTATCTTCCTAAAACACATAGCTTTATGCTGGAAAATAACTGTCTGTACAATAATGTGGGTGGAAATTATAAACAAGCAAAATCGACCACTGATATTTATTTAGATCCTCTATTTGTGAACCAGAATAAACACGATTATCATCTGAAATCAAATTCTCCTTGCATTGGTGCAGGATATGTGTCATCGAATTCTTCAAAAATGTTGGGAGAAAGTCAAGATAAGATAAATGTAGGGAGGTACAGTTAAAAGTAATTTGCAGCATTAATTTGAAAGCCAGCAATAAAAGATTTGTATAAATTAATATTGTAGCAAATTACCTCTAACATTTACATGTAACCAGGATTCAAGTAGAATGCATTATTTGAAAAAAGGGTGGAGAAAAGCCAGTAAAGATCTAATGAATCAAAAAGAAGGTAATACTGTGGACGCAGATGAGAAAAAGCAAGAAATTAAAGAAACATACGGAAAAATCGCAATGATAGGCGGGTCCTGTTGCTCGAGTGGATGTTGTGGTGATTCAAGTGCGACAGATCTGTCAAAATCCATTGGCTATTCTGACAATGATATCAGCGCTGTTCCAGATGCAAACCTGGGTCTTGGTTGTGGGAACCCAACAGCATTTGCTGGGTTGAAGCCAGGTAATATTGTTCTTGATCTTGGTTCTGGAGCTGGTTTTGACTGCTTCCTTGCAGCAAAACAGGCAGGGAACTTAGGAAAGATTATAGGAGTTGATATGACTCAGGCTATGATTGAAAAGGCACAGGCCAACGCTTTGAAATATGATTATCCAAATGTCGAGTTTCGCCTGGGAGATATCGAAGCTCTTCCTGTTGAAAGCAACTCAGTAGATGTTATTATCAGTAATTGTGTAATTAATTTGGCTCCAGACAAAGAAAAAGTTTTTAAGGAAGCCTTCAGGGTTCTTAAACCAGAAGGCGAAATGTATATTTCTGATATTGTTCTTCTGGCCGAGCTTCCTGAAGACTTGAAAAATGATAAAGATCTTCTGACAAGCTGCCTTGCAGGTGCCTTGCTTAAAGAAGAGTATCTCAGGCTTTTAAATGAAGCTGGATTTTCAGTTGAAATTTTGAATGAAGATCTGGATATAAGCAAAAGGCAGTATGGTGGGTTGCCTGCGGAGAGTTTAAAGCTTAAAGCCTGGAAGTAAGAAAAGCTTTTAGTTTTTTCACCATACAATTATAGCACCTAGAGCACAAAGAATAACATAGTAAGCATCATTTCAAATTTTAAGTAGTTTAATTTGTAACTTAATGTTTTTCTCCAGGCTGAATAGTTGCTCATTTATAGATTCTCGTGCTGGATAGGTTTTGGGCTTAAATTGAATTGATAGCACAGAATTTATTCTTCAACAGCTTCCAAAACCTTCCTGATTTTATCATTTTTTATGGAATAGAGTCGCATCTTTCCTTCTTTTCTTACTTTAATTATCCCCCAATCCTGTAACTTTGCAAGGTGCATTGAAGTATTTGATTGAGTTCTACCAATTAGCTCCGGGATCTCACAGGCGCATAACTCTCCTTTACAGGTACCGCATTTATTCTCTTCGCATGTGCGCTCGGCCTCAAGAAGAACCGTGATAATCCTGTACCTTGTATCACCGCTTAGTGCTTTGAAGAGTTGTACATTTTTTTCACTAGACATATCAATAATTATTGAATATGAGAAAGTATATATACCTTCCTAAAACTGAAATTTAGCTTATTATCTGCAAAAATAACAAAATAACGGCTGTTTGGAATAAAGCGCTTTTTTAATTTTGTAATACATCGATATTTTGTTGTTTTTCAGATTTATTGTATTTTGAAAGAATCCTTCCAAGTCAATGACTATTACAGCTCACATCGACACATCTAAATATAAGCATATTCTGATATATTAGAATAGAGGTGTTCTAAATGAGCAAATTTGTAAAAAAATTGCTTGGAAAATGGATCGAAAACGATAAAAGTTGCTGCTGTAGTGGCCCTATTATCGTAAGCGTTAGAAAGATCAACATCGATGGCAAAGAACTACAAATCGCCGGATTAGAAGAGGAATTCGAAAAAATTAGTGCTGCGGGCAAAGCTCCAGAGAATATAAATGGCGAGGAACTGATTCAGAACCTTATCAAAATAAATGTGATCCCTGAAGAGAGTTTAGATAAATTCAGAGCTGCAATACTCAAAGAATACGAAATATATTGGCAGGAGAAAAAAGCTTAATTCACTTCGATAGATATGAATATGATATCCTATAAATAAGCCCTGTCTAATGCTCCAGATGCGAATATAGTCAAGAGGTTTCAAAAGTGAACTTTAAGTGCGCAGTCTGTGGAAAAGAAGAGGACTCCTTGCTCAGGACTAACCATAAAAAGTTAGGAACCATAAAGCTCTGCTTAGGGTGCTGGTCTAAGGAACAGGGTAAAAACAATCTGCTTCCTTTAGAAGGGGGCAGCAGGTGCTGCGGATAAATACGATAAAACAAAGGAGATCAAGTGTGAATAAAAGAAGGTGTGAAGTAGAAACCGAAAGATTGAAGCGTTTTATCCTTGATAAAGATCAGTTTGAATCAAGGTCGCAAAAACTCAGTTATCTGGTGAATGGGTTAGATGAAGGAGCTTTATCCTTAGAGGTCAAAATTTTTAAGGCTCTCTCAGATACCAATCGCCTCAAAATTATAAAATTATTAAAGGAAGGAGAACTGTGTGCCTGTGAACTAACGGTTGCCCTTTCTAATTCTCAATCGACTGTTTCTCACCACCTCTCAGTACTGAAAAGTGCAGGTATGATCAAAGAAAGGAAAGAAGGAAAGTGGTCTTATTTTCGCCTCTCGGATGGGGCAATAATTGAACTGCTTAATCAGGCTCAATTGCTTACAGACAGATGAACCGTGAGTAGATTTTTGTTTAAGAAATTGAATCAGAGGATAACTGAGCTCTTAAAAGAAAATACTCTTTGAAATATCGAGCTTACAAAGACACTATTGTGGTAATTTTAGATTTCTGAGAGCTGTAGCTCTCATTAAATAAAAGGAAGGAAGTAAAAATGTTCAGGAATAATTTAGTTATGGCAGCCAATTACTTCATTGAAATCGCCGTAGAGCTTACTGTTTTATTTATAGGGATAACTTTTCTCGTGGGATTGATTCAAGAGTATGTTCCAGACGAAACCATAAAAAAGGCATTGGGAGGGAGGCACAAAGTTATAGGCAGTGTTCTTGGAGCTGGTTTTGGTGCCCTTACGCCCTTTTGCTCCTGCTCTACCATACCGCTTCTTCTGGGAATGCTCAATGCTGGTGTGCCTTTTGCCGCAGCAATGGCATTCCTGTTCTCATCCCCCTTGCTAAATCCAGTGATAATATCTTTATTCATCATCCTGTTGGGATGGAGGGTAGCTGCTCTTTACTTTGCCATCGTCTTCGTAGCTACAATTCTCATTGGTCTCTTGCTCGATAAGCTAGGCTTCTCCAGTCATGTTAAGCCGGCAGCCGTTATGAGAAGTTGCTGTGATAGTCAACAAGCGACAGACACCAAGTCTAGGATACAACGGACTGCGGGATTTGCAATGAACTTATTTCGCCAGTTGATGCCTTATTTACTTATTGGGGCTAGCATCGGGGCGTTCATTCATGGATTCGTACCTACAGAGATCATCTCCCGCCTAGCTGGGCCGAACAATCCTCTTGCAGTCCCTGTGGCTGCAGTTGTTGGTATTCCAATCTATATCCGAGCAGAGACTATGATTCCAATTGGGCTGGCGCTCACTGAGAAGGGAATGAGTTTGGGAGCCGTTCTGGCATTGATTATCGGAGGTGCTGGAGCCAGTATACCCGAACTGACGCTTCTCTCAGCCATATTCAAGAGGAAATTACTGGCTGCTTTTGTAGCAACCGTTTTTTCTATAGCTGTGGTTGCGGGGTATCTAGCAAATTTGATTGTATTGTAAGAACCGTCAAGGATAATTAGAAATGATACCAGGCAGATATGATACTGAGCCTGGTATCATTTCTCAAATGTCTGCAAGATCCAGTCTTTTATCTCATCCCTGATTCGCCGGAAGACTCTGAGCCGCTCCTCTTCTGATCCCACAACCACAGCAGGGTCCTCAAAACTTTTGTGAATTATTTCTCTTGCTTTGGGAGATTTGGTTGAGAGTTTCAGATTCGTAGTGCAGATAGGGCAAGTCACTTTAGCCAGATCACAAACCGTAACTACTAAGTCAAATATAGTGTCCTGAAATTCTTGCGGAGTTTTAGAGCGTTGACTGGAGATATCGATGCCGATTTCCTTCATGACTATAATAGCATAAGGATTAACAGTTGTGGCTTCAACGCCGGCGCTATAAGCTTCGTACCGATCTCCATAAATAGCCCTTAAAAGACCTTCTGCCATCTGTGACCTAGCTGAGTTATGAGTGCATAGAAAAAGGATCTTCTTTTTTTCCTGTGGTCCCATGTTTGTTACCATTTCAATATTATCGCACTTGATAATAGATCAGCATTGTGATTGTTCCTGCACTCGGCCTTCTGGATATTCGACAGACAAGAAGACTTAGTTCTACTTATCATCATTTAGCTGCATTCTTGCCTCTTTCGTTATTTCTTTCATCATCTCTCCAACAAGATTAGCTTTTTCACAATGAGAAGCCTCTTTTGGCTTGCAGTTCAGGAGAATGCTCATAAGTCTATCAGCAATCTGATAAAACTTTATATCCTCAAGTCGGATTAAAAGTTCTGATAAGCTCTCACTAAACTCCCTACATTTATCGTGGTTACAGACCGCCTGCTCATGCAACTGGCAGACCGATTGCAGGTCTTTTATGATCTCTTTCGGGATGTTTGTCTCAACCATCATAGGGATAGGTCCTTATCAGCACGAATTCTCAATAAGTTCAAGAAAAAGGTTGAAAGTATAAAGTAAAAACTGGCACTTTTAATTGCAAAATCAAAAAGCGTAATCTCAAATTTGTAATATCAGGTATTTTAAAACGTATATTCATGCCTGCAGTGCTCCATTATATCCTCAATAAAATCGGAGTAAAAGTCATCCGGGACAGTCACTTTTTCTCCTGCCATGATAGCTCTGGCCTCGAGGTCTTCTTTACATGCATAAACGTCGCACTCTGGTACTTTTTCTATTCCGGTAAGCAGATTATAGACTCCATCTCCTGCAAGGTAGATTCTGGCTTTTCCAGAGCGGGCAGCCAGTTTGAGGCATAACTCCGATCTCGGACTGAAGGGAGGCTTTGTTAGCAGAAACACATCCAATTTTTCTTGTTTCATATTATCATCCAGTTTAATCCTTAATCAGCAGCTAGTATTAAAACGCGATAACATAGGTTGAGCTTTCCATCGCTTCGAAAAAATCTTCTTCGTCTGCCAGTTCTATAGTCTCTATCAAAGTTTGCCCGAAAAGGCCTCTTTCCACAAGCGAGGGTTCGTGCACAAGCACTCTCAACTCCCCGTATGCGTAAAGAATATCTTCAAGGTTTGGTAATCCAAGCTTTCTGCTGTCTTGACCCACGATTGTAAGATAGACTCCATCTCCATAAAGGCCTAGAGTCACATCCATCTCATTAAGGCTCACTGCAGCTGCATTCAATGCTCCAAAAGCATTTTCACTGCCGTACGGGGCTGTATCCAGCAAATAGAAGACTGATTTCATTGGATCTTACCCTCCCAAAAAACGGATCTCATTGTTAAAATCTTATCTTGAAAGTGAAATTACTCTGTCACTCATACTCAGCATTTCCGACAACTCATAAAGGCTGGTAATTCTTATTCCAGGGAAATAGTCTTTGCAGTTACTTCCTTGTATAATCTCTTTTTCTGGAAGGTAGCCTCTTGCACCAGCACATCGCGCACAAGCTCGGACTGCCGCGCCTTTTTCAGCAAGTTCAGAAAAAAGCTGTCCTGCATTAATAAAGAAGGCTGGATTTTGATCTTTTTTGGGGATATGCACTGCATCCAGGTAAAGGAATATATTTACTTTATATTTTTTAAGTGCAGCCTCAGCAAGTTTATAGGCAATCTCAGTGTATTCAGAGATATAAGGACCATCGGTAAGCACTATTGTTAGCGTCTTCAAGGCTTCCTCCGATTAAATAAAACGTTAGTAACTGCAGTTCAAATGTATGTAGCCAGAAATTGTAGACGCTCCAGATTGGTTGCATAGTCTGGCTTTTTAAGCTGTGTACACATATCTAGACTAACCTGTCCTGCCATTAACCTTATAGTAAAGCTGTAACAGCCCTGTTCGCCGCATTCTTGACAGTTGGTCTGAGGCAGGTGTTTATATATGTCCATTAGCTCGACCTTTATCTTTTCCCTGGGAGGTGGAGCAACTCCTTTTTTGATAGCTTCATTGATAGTATTTCTGAGGATTTCAAGCTCTTTTTTTGCTTCCTCCTCATTTTTAACCATTCTCATGACTATTTTTCCACTACCATAAATAGTTGTCATGATTTCTCCTTTTTGAACTATCAAACTATCTTTTCTATCCGAGTAATTGCCTCTGGGAAAGAGAGGCTCAAGGATCTTTAAGGCCCCACCCAGCGGGGGAACCATGTTTGCAGCGACTCTTAACTTCGTGGAATCTGCTATACAGGGCAAAACCTGCCTGATCTCAGCAATCTCCACAGGTTTTGCCTGAGAGAGGTCTTTAATCTCTTCAGTTTCTCTTTCTTTCTTGTCTTTCAAGAAATTTCTGCCGTATTCACTTATTTTTACAGTCCCTTCTTCCAATTCGACTAGGCCTGCATCTTGCAAAATCTTCATATGGAAATCAAGTGTTTTTTTCCCAACTAAACCTTCAATTTCCACAACATCTCTAGCACCGTTTGCAAGGAAGTTAATTATTTTCCTTCGAGCCTTATTGGCCATAGCAAAATTAACCAATTTTGTCTCACTAGTACCTCCTGACATTTTTACACCTTCTAACACATTAAAGTCTAATTCTGCCCTTCTCAATTCAGCACATTATAATCCTTCTTTTAGAGTAAAACCTAATTATCCTAAGTTATTCCTACGATTAGTTATGAAGTCACGTCTATAAAAACTCAAAAGCCAAATATCAAAAAAGATTGATATAAGAATATTAAAACATTAAATTCTGTTGGAAGTGAAGTATGAGAAATGTCAGAAGAAGTAGAAGGGAAAGACTTATGCAAATTCCCCCCCACTTAATTGTCTAATTATTCAGTAGAACTTTTAGTTACGTAGGTTGTAATTTTTAATTAGCGGTAGCTCAGATATAAGCAGTTAAAACCTGCAAATGTTCCTGGTTGGTTGCGTACTTTGGCTCATTAAGAGGTGTACACATATCAAGGGAGGCATCTCCGCTCATGAGTTTTATGGCAAAAGTATAACAGCTCTGCTCACCGCATTTGCCGCAGTTGGTCTGGGGCAGGTATTTATAGAGCTCCATGGGTTCAACCCTGATCTTCTCCCTGGGAGCCGGGGCGACGCCCTTTTCAATAGCCTCATTGATGATGTTTCTGAGATTTTCAAGCGCTTCTTTGGCCTCATCC
>LSQX01161004.1_pt3 | contig 16766 bp, 11 predicted proteins | sample 654561 | NCBI WGS metagenome assembly LSQX01 (sample SAMN04489861, study PRJNA283612) | anaerobic digester metagenome | isolation source: 4 biogas reactors fed with cattle manure at either 37C or 55C with and... | place: Denmark: Kongens Lyngby | collected 2014
CATGATGAAGTCCATGCCGCCGTGACCGCCCACCTCCTTGGCTTTCTCCTCCAGCTCACGGTGGATGGGGTGCTTGTACTGCTCCATCAGCGCCTGCTTCACCTCCTCCGAGACGAAGCTGTGGGCGTTGAGATCTTCGTGGTTGGGCGCCACCTCAGCGGTGAGCTGCGATGACTCCAGGGCGTAGCCCTGCACGGGGTACTTGTTGGCGAACCCTTTGGTGCCGGTGAGCTGGTACATGCGCGAGTAGGGACGCGGAGTCATCACGTTGTGCTGGATCTGCATGGTCTTGCCCTTCTCGGTGCGGATCATGGTGATGGTGTGATCGCCGTTGCGGAAGTCGGGTGCCTCACGGCCGGTGAGCTCCTCTACAATCTGCGGGCCCATCACCGGCTTGGTGTCGACAGAGACGAGGTAGTTCATCTTGTCGCCGCGGTGGATGTTAAGCAGCTGGCAGGCGGGGCCGATGCCGTGCGTGGGGTAGACATCGCCACGGTGGTGCTCGTTGTAGTCGAGACGCCAGTTGTCCCAGTAGCTATCCCAGAAGTCGGACAGCTGGTGGATGTAGGCACCCTCGGCATGAAGCACCTCGCCGAAGAGGCCCTGCTGTGCCATGTTGAGCGTGGTGAGCTCGAAGAAGTCGTAGACGCAGTTCTCCAGCTGCATGCAGTGTTTGCGCGTGCGCTCGGAGGTATCGATGAGGCGCCAGATCTCCTCCATGGTCATGGCGGCGGGCACCTCGATGGCTACATGCTTGCCCTGCTCCATGGCGTAAACGCCCATGTCGGCATGGGTCTTCCAGTCGGTAACGATGTAGATCAGGTCCAGGTCGTCGCGTTCTGCCAGCTCCTTCCACGAGTCGGCGCTGCCGGAGTAGGCGGCGGCCTCGGGGAGGCCTGCCTCACGGAGGATCTCCTGCGTCATCTCCACCCGCTCGGGACGGATATCGCAGAGTGCTTTGATCTCCACGCCGGGGATATGGGTGAAACGACGCACGGCACCGGGACCGCGCATGCCGAGGCCGATGAACCCTACCCGCACCACGGGGAGGGGGTCGGCGGCGAACTGCACCATATCGGTCTGTCCGGCAGGACGTGCCGGCGCGGGGGTCATGATCATGCCGCTCTCCTGCTGCGTGCTGCCGCAGGCGGAGGCGATGGCTATCACTGATGTGATGATGAATAGTCTGAATAGTTTTCTCATTCTTGTTCTCTTTATTGGTCTTTATTTGTCGCGGCTCTCCTCTGGCCGCATGGTTAGTTCGATGTGGGGTTCTGTGTGAGCGTGCTGCCGGTACCGCGGTAGGCGTTGATGGCGTTCTGCGGGATATAATAGACCACACGGTAATCGTCCGCGCTCACCTCCTCCAGCGCCCTGTGGGGACCGGGATAGTGACGTGTGAGTGACTTGCCGTTGCGGAACACATCATAGCTGCGCTCTGCCTGGTAGGCGAGCTCGAGCTGCCGCTCCTTATCGATCAGCTCTGCTGCGCTGGACGCATCGAGCGAGCTGTATCCTTCACCCGGGAGCGACCGCTCACGGATGGTGTTGAGTGCACTGAGCGCGGTGCCATAGTCGCCCTGCTTGGCGGCTGCCTCGGCCTTGTTGAGGTAGATCTCGCCCAGGCGGCTGATGATGGGTGAGTGGAGGTGCGACTCCTCACCCTCGCGTGAGGTCTTGGTGATGTAGAACATCGGATAGGCGCGGTTCAGACGCATCAGACGGTCGATGACGCCGCGGTAGGTCTCCCCGTCGGCATAGTCTACGGTGTAGATCCCCTGCTCCGCATCCACGGCGGTCATGGGGTAGCGCTCATCCTCTTCCACGCAGACGAGCCCGTCGGCACTCTCTTCTATCTGCGCCTGCACGTAGTTGTAGTTGGTGTGTACACCTGCATCGTTATAGACTTTCTTGATGAAGCGGAAGACACGACTGTCGCCGTCGGCGTACTGCGGCTCGATAAAGGCGGCCCTGGCATCTACCAGCTTGCCGTTGGCCCAGTCGTTGCGGCCTGTCTCATCGAGCAGCGCGAGGTACCTGGCGCTGGCGTACATCTCTCCCCAGCCCATACCGCCGATGGTGGCATACATGCCGCCGATACCGTAGTAGTGGTCGTAGCCTGAGAACTCTGAGGCGATGCGCTTGATGGCGAAGATGGTCTCACGGTTGTTCTCGGGGGTGAAGGTGGTGTACTTCATGAACTCCTCGCGTGGCAGCAGGGCAAACTCTCCCGAGGCGATCACCTCATCGGCATACTGCTCTGCCAGACGGGCATACTCCGTGTTGGGGGTCTCATAGGTACCGCTCATGTAGAGGTAGATGCGTGAGAGGAGTGCCTTCGCTGCCATCTCCGAGGCATAGGCACTGCCCTTGTCGACGGTGAGCAGCGCTGCCGCTTTCTCCAGGTCGCCGATCGCCTGGGCGTAGGTCTCAGCCACGGTGGAGCGGTCGGGCATCTCACCGAACACATCGTCGGGGGTGCCGTTCACGATGGGCACACCGAGGTTCTTGTCGGGGTCCTGCGCATAGGGTCTGCCGTAGGCGCGGGTGAGGTAGAAGTACATCATCCCCCGCAGGAAGTAGGCTTCGCCCAGCTGGCTGTCTATCTCCGGGCTCTGTCCCTCTTCGATCATGGTGATGATGTTGGAGGATTGCGCGATCACCTTGTAGCTGTTGTCCCAGAAGGTCTGCAGACGGTAGTTATTGGGTGTGCGTGAGTAGGAGATGAACTCATAGAAGGCATCGGTGGATGTGCCCCTGATCATGATGTTGTCGCCGGCATACTCGCCGCAGCGGTGCATCACGTCGGACCATCCCTTCAGCTGTGCGTAGGTGCCCGTGAGCAGTGTGTTGAGCGATGCCCCCGGATCTTGTTTGATCTTCTCGTCGGGCATGGAGCCGTAGGGGAGGCGGTCTATATCGCAGGCAGTGAAGAGCACGCCGGCGATAAGCAGGATAAATAGGATTGTTTTCTTCATTTTGATATTGTTTTTTGTGGGGAACGCAGCTCTGATCGGCCGGGAAGAGCGGCGCCCCCTCTTTTGATGCATGTTAGAATGTCAGATTGATGCCTACGAGGAACTTCCTTGTGGAGGGATAGACCGTGGTGGTCACACCCACGATGCGGCCGTCGTAGGAGGGTATCTCGGGATCCACGCCGGAGTAATCGGTCAGCGTGAAGAGGTTCTCGCCCGTGAGGAAGAGACGCACGTTCTGCAGCTTCCACTGCGGCAGCTCGAAGTTATAACCGAGCGAGAGGCTGCGCATTTTCAGGTAGGAGCCATCTTCGAGGTATCGCGACGAGACCTTGTTGGAGTTGGAGGTGTTGTTATAGGCTGCCAGGGGGTGCGTGGCGATGTCACCCGGCTTCTCCCAACGGCTCCATGAGGGCATCAGGCGCATCTGGTTACGGTCGCTGTAGGCCCCGTCGGCATCATACTCGGCACGGCTGTAGTTGTAGATCTCACCGCCTACCGAATAGCCGAACACCATGCCTGCATCGAAGCTTTTATAGATGAGCGTGGTGGAGAAGCCGCCGAAGAAATCGGGGGTGTAGGAGCCCATCTCAACCTGATCGGCCTGCTCGTAACGTTCGGTCACCTCGCGCACCTGCTCACCGCTGGCACCCTCCGTGGTTCTGTACCACTGCGGCGCACCATTGTCGGGGTTCACGCCTGCCCACTCGGGAAGGTACCATGTGTCGGCATCGATCCCTTCGCGCAGGATTCTGTTGGCTGACCCTGCGATACCGACGCCATCACCCAGGATGATGGGTGCCACCTCGCCTGTCTGCGGGTCGCGCTGTCCGTAGAGCTCGGTCACCTTGTTGCGGTTGAAGCCGATGTTGCCGTCGATGATCCAGACAAGCTGGTCGTTTTTGATCACGTCGACGCCGGCGGTGGCTTCAAACCCTTTGTTTCGCACCGCTCCGATATTCCTCCAGACGGTGGTGACACCGGTCACACCCGGTACGGGCACCTGGTAGAGCAGGTCGCTGGTGTTCTTGTCGTAATAGTCGAGGGTGAGCCGCACCCTGTTGTAGAGTGAGAGGTCGACACCCACGCCGGCGGTGTAGGATTTCTCCCATGTCAGATCCTTGTTGCCTATCTGCGAGATCAGCGCACCCGATTCGCCGTTGTAGCTCACACCGGACGAGACAGCATAGAGGTCGTACTGCGGATAGAGGCTCGAGGGCCTGTTGCCTACCGATCCGTAGGAGGCACGCAGCTTGAGCTGGTCTACCGCTTCGTTCCGGAAGAAATCTTCCTGATGGATATTCCACCCTGCACTGACGGAGAAGAAGTTACCATACTTGGCGTTGTCGCCGAAGTTGGAGGCTCCGTCGCGGCGCAGCGACAGCTGTGCCAGGTAGCGGTGATCATAAGCGTAGTTGACATTGGAGAAGACGGACTGTACAGCCCACTCGGAGATGCCACCCCTGGCCAGCTCCGGCTTGGCGGTGACATCGAGCACCTCGAAGCCGGGCACGAAGCCGATACCGGTGGAAGAGAGGCTCTTGCCGCTGTAGTCGTTGTACTCATATGCCAGCAGCGCGTTAACGGAGTGCTTGTCGAACATCTTGCTGAAGCGCAGCAGCTGGTTGGTGTAGAGGCGGCTCATCTCGAAGCGGTACTCGTTGATGCGTCCGCTCACCCCTTCACCACCCGAGGAGCGGGGGTCGGTGTAGGTCGTGGTGCTGCTGCCCTGGTACTTGATATTGTTTACCGAGGCGAAGGTGAGCCAGTCGGTCAGCTTCACATCGAAATCGAAATTACCCATGAACTCGTAGGTGGTGGATTGACTGAAATTCCACTGCAGGTCGTAGAGGTAGTTGGTGCTGTTGCTGTTCACCCAGCGGGGGGAGTAGTGCCCGACGATGTTGTCCTCCTCATCGTAGGGACTGTCCCACGGGAGGTTGGAGTACATGGCTCCCACCGAGTACTGGCGGTCATCGATGTCGCGGCGTGAGCCGGAGATAAAGGGCTTGATGGTGAGCCAGTCGTTGGGACGGTAGTCGGTCTTGTAAAGCATGTTGTAACGCATATACTCATACCCTTTCACGGCACCTGTCTCGTTGTAGACCCCCACGGAGACCAGTGAGCGCAGCTTCTCGGAGCCGCCGGAGAGGGAGATGTTGTAATCCTGTACCATACCGGTCTGCGAGGCGACATCCCACCAGTCGTAGTTGCTGTTTCTCAGGTCGGCGTTCCAGCGGGGGAAGACGATATCTTCCTGGTTGCTGAAGGAGGAGTAATAGTCGTAGAGCTCCTCACCGTTCATCACCTGCAGGTTGCCCTTGAAGAGGTTGCTGACACCGCTCTTGGCAGAGAGGGTCACCTTCAGCTCATTCACCTTAGGGTTTTTGGTGGTGACCACGATCACACCGTTGGAGCCCTGCGAGCCGTAGATGGCGGTGGAGGCGGCATCCTTGAGGATGGTCATGGTCTCGATATCGGAGGGGTTGAGTGAGCCGGAGTTACTGCCCACGATGACACCATCGATCACCCAGAGGGGGTCGGTGCTGCCATTCACGGTGGACTTACCCCTGATCACGATGGTCCCGACCGAGCCGGGCTGTCCCGAGCCGGGGGCGACGTAGACACCGGGGGCTTTGGCGTTGAGCATATTCTCTACCGAGGGGGTGGTGATATCCTTGAGCTTATCGCTCGAGATGGACTGCAGCGAGCCGGTGAGGCTCTCACGGCGCTGGACCATATAACCAACCACCACCAGCTCATCGAGCTGCTGTGTATCTTCCTGCAGGACGATCTGCAGTGATGTATGTCCCGCCGTGGGGACCTCCATGGCCTGGTAGCCGATGTAGGTGATCTGCAGCACGGCGTTATCAGACACCTCCAGCACGAAATGGCCGTCGTAGTCGGTCACCGTACCCACGGAGGGTTTGCCCTTCTCCACGATGGTGGCACCGATTACCGGCTCACCGGAAGGGTCTGTGATGGTTCCGGTCACTCTCCGGCTGTTCTGCTGTGCGGCGAGGGAGGGGGTTGCACGTTCGTTCCCTCTCTCCATGAGCACGATCAGGTTCTTTTCTTCAATACGATAGGCGATATCGGTGCCGGCAAGCAGCTGCGCCATTGCCTGCTCTATTGAGCCATCGTTCAACCGTATACTGGTGTTTTTTTCCAGTCCCGGCAGCGACTCATTGTAGAAAAACTTGTAATCGCTCACTCTCTCAATCTCTTTCAGTGACTGACGCACCGATTTGTTCTGTACATTCACGGTCACCTGAGCAAAGGCGAACGCCGCCACCATCCAGAGGAAGAGCGGCATGGCTATCCTGGCCATGGTACTTCTTTTAAATAATCTTCTTTTCATTCATTTTAAATTTAATAGGCTGTTTTTCAATAAATATGCTCCCCCACCCCTGTGTGAGATGGTGTAATTGGGATTACCTATTGAATACAAGCGGAGATATAAAAAACGCTAATGAGTTAGGATATATTAACCTTGTTTAACTACCGGACGGCGAAGTCTTCCTCTGTCTGAAGTTGCTTTTTCCGGATTGTACGAGTTACTTTTTGTGATAGAGGGCGACTGTGGTGCCATCCATTTCGTAACGCATGGGCGAGGTGAGTGAGAGGATGTCGAGCACATTCCTAATGCTGCTGTTGCCGAGGGTACCGGTAAAGCGCATCTTCTTCAGCTCATCGGAGGTGAAGCTGATCTGCACGTTGAACATTCTTGATAACCTTTTCGCAATATCCTCGAAGGAGCTGTTCTCAAAATAGATATAGCCCTCTTTCCACACCACGTAATCGGATGCCAGCACAGCATCGGATGCCAGCGTACTGCTGGCCTTGTAAAGGGTGGCACGGTGGTTCCCGCTCAGGAGACGCTCCTGACCGGCGGCGGTGACGCGGAGGCTCCCCTCCAGCAGCACGGAGGAGGCGAAGGGCTCATCTTCATAAGCCATCACATTGAACGAGGTGCCCAGGGCCTCAACCACCATATCAGTGGTACGTACGATGAACGGTTTCCGTTTCTCCTGTGCTACCTCGAAGTAGGCCTCACCGCTGAGGAGCACCTCCCGCTGCCTACGGTTGTAGCGATTGTCGTAGGTGAGTCTGGAGCCGGCATTGATCCACACGCGGCTGCCGTCGGGAAGGGTCACCTCGGCCTTCTCACCGTAGCCGGTGGAGACGGTCACGGGTGCATCCTGCAGATCAGAAGGTTGTGTGATGAAATAGGTGGCGATGGCTGAGAGTAGCGGCAACAGGAGGATGGCAGTCCACTGCATGGCCCTGCGCCATGCGGGAGAGAGGGAGATGAGACGCTTCTCCGGCTTCACTCCCGCGGATATACGACTATAGAGGCGGCGTTTCACCTCCTCATCCATCACGGGGAGAGCGCTCTCCATCTCCTCTTCCAGGAGCTGCTGCACATCGCTGTTGTGCAACACAGCAACCTCCAGCCTCCTCAGCTCTTCTTCCGATGCATCACCATCGAGATATCTTTTAAACAGCGCTATATATTCTTCTCTATTCATCATCAAAAAATCTTTATCTGCCTTCCTCTATTCATCTTTCCGGATCCTTCAATCCCTGCACGCTCAACATTCAACACCCTAAACCTATCAACTGACTAACTGGCTAACTTGCCAAAAAACTAACTTACAGCTTAATGCTGCCCCTGCCAAGCCCCCACCCCAAAAGATTACGGCTTATAGCTTGCAGCTAACTCCCAAACCGCTTCCACTAACATGCTTTCACCTGTAAGCTTACGACTTATCGCTTACTACTTACTCTTAATACAATCGGGCCGCTCCATTTCACGAACCACCGGCCTATCTTTATAAAATATTAACCAACCATGCTGCGAGCAGCAGCAGCTTATCGCGGTGCTTCCCCAGCTCTGAGCGAAGGAATTTAACCGCCAGTGAGAGCTGCGTCTCTACCGTGCTGACCGAAACTCCGAGCTTCTCTGCGATCTCCCTCGTGGTGAGCTCCTCCTTCCTGCTCATCAGAAAAATCCGCTTTCTCCCGGGAGGCAGCCGGTCTATCATCTCGTACAGAGAGCGCTGCAGCGAGATCATCTCAATCTCCTCCTCGGTGGCGGCATCGTGCATCACCTCGTCGCGAAGCATCGTCTCTCTGTAGAGATACTCCACCGTTTGCCTTTTGTAATGATTAAAGAGACTGTTTTTTGCGATGGTGGTGAGGTATGAGATGAGCGACTTGTCGGTATCGATACGGTCACGTGTCTCCCAGAGACGGATAAATGTGGTCTGCACCATCTCCCCGGCCATGTAGCTGTCGCCACCGGAGAGCCCCAGGACAAAGTTGTAAACTTTCCCGGCATAACGGTCGTAGAGCCTTTCAAAAGCCTCCGCCGAACCTCTCTTCAACGCACGCAGATCATTGACCTCACTCTCTGCCATTCTCCTTTTAATCTTAAAGACCTAACAACTTACGAACCCATTCACATATCAACGTATTCACTCATTTACATGGTAAACGAATAACTAACCACCCTAACAACGTACAAACCCATCAACCTGCCACAGTTTCAACCAATCTTCTCAACCATTCCCGCCGACATCTCCACGGTGGCACAACCGAGCCGCTCGATGCGGATGGCGATGGTGGACTTACCGTCGACGGTGATCAGCTCACCGGTGAGGCCCTTGAGAGGCCCCTTGATGACCAGCACCTGCTCACCCGGCTGCAGGTCGCCCGTGTTGAAGTTGACACTGCCCTCGGAGTAATCGAGCATAAAACGGAAGCGGTCCATCTGCTTCGCGGGTATCTCAGCCGGGGCACGCTCGCCGCGGAGGACCATATAGCGCAGCACGGCGGGCACCTGCAGCACCCGCAGCTGCTCCTCCCTGTCCACCTTCACGAAGATCATCATGGAGATCAGCACCCGCTCGACCGTCTTCTTCCTGTCGCTCCACTGCCGCACCTCGGTCTGCAGGGGGAGGAAACTCTCAACACCCATATCGTTCAGCCGGTCGCGCACTTTCTTCTCGTGATGCATCTTCACATAGGCTGCCAGCCAGCGCCGTTCACTCTTCTCCTGTTCCATTGTTACGCTATCAATCACTGTCTTATTTCTACCATCAGATCCGTTCTGTTTTCGCTCTCACGAACATCTGACCTGATCTGTCAAATCTCTCGCGGGGACTACCATCTGAACCGCTTCATCATCTTTATTGCTTTCTATGCTCTCCGCTTTCATATAGTGTCTGCCTCAAACACCTGTCCGGTGTCGTCACCTCTTATGCGCTATCTTCTGTCCGGCTTCGTCACCTCTTCCGGTAAAATACCGATCATCATCTCACAACTTCCCGTCTGCTCTTTTCTCCAGTACCCCCTTCACATCATACACCACGCTCTTGCCGTTGGTGAGGGTGGAGAGATCGAGCGAGATGAACGCATCGTGTGCCACGGCAAGGATGACTGCATCGAACCTGCGCGCAGGGAGGGTGTTATGTAACTCCACGCCATACTCATGCAGCGCGATGCCCGGGTCGGCCAGGGGATCGCAGATGGTCACGTTGACGAAGTAGCTCTGCATGGTGTGGACGATGTCGATCACCCGCGTGTTGCGCACATCGGGACAGTTCTCCTTGAAGGTGAAGCCCAGTACCAGCAGCTCGGAGCCGAGCACCTGGATGCCTTTCTTCAGCATCAGCTTCATCACCTCATCGGCCACGTAGCCGCCCATGGAGTCGTTCATACGTCGTCCCGCCAGGATGATCTCGGGGTTGTAGCCGTAGCGCTGTGCTGCCTGCGCCAGGTAGAAGGGGTCCACGCCGATGCAGTGGCCGCCCACCAGCCCGGGCTTGAAGGGGAGGAAGTTCCACTTCGTCCCCGCTGCCTCGAGCACATCCTGCGTGTCGATGCCCATCTTGTTGAATATCTTCGCCAGCTCGTTCACGAAGGCGATGTTGATATCCCGTTGCGAATTTTCGATCACCTTCGCTGCCTCGGCCACCCTGATGGTGGGTGCCAGGTGCGTGCCCGCCTCTATCACCGAGGCATAGACTGCATCGACCAGCGTTCCTGTTTCGGGCGTACTGCCGGAGGTGACCTTCCGGATCTTCTCTACCGTATGTTCCTTGTCGCCGGGGTTGATGCGCTCGGGACTGTATCCGGCGAAGAAATCGATGTTGTACTTCAACCCACTCACCTTCTCCACCACCGGCAGGCACTCCTCCTCCGTCACCCCGGGGTAGACGGTGGATTCATACACCACGATATCGCCGGGGGCAATCACCTTGCCCACCGTCTCGCTGGCACCATAGAGGGGGCGCAGGTCGGGGTTGTTGTTGCGGTCGACAGGGGTGGGCACCGCCACCACGTAGAAGTTACAGCCGCGGATGGCTTCAAGATCGGTGGTGCAGGTGAATCCACTCTCCAGGGCGGCTTGCAACAACGCATCCTCCACCTCGAGGGTGGCATCATGACCGCGCATCAGCTGGTCCACGCGCGACTGGTTCAGATCGAACCCCACGGTGGGGTATCTGGTACTGAAAAGACGTGCCAGGGGAAGTCCTACATACCCCAGCCCAATTACGGCTATTCTGATCTCCTTGTTCATCGGTATCACTTTTTTTGTTTGTTTCAGGTTTCGTATGCCATCTATACAGCTAAATGCCCACAAAACATTGACAGGTCTCATCTTTCGCTGTAGCTACCTCAATATCATGAGCATGCGGAAGTTCAATTAATTATCCCCTCAGCTGTTTTCGCGATACCATCTGACCGCTTCTCTGAGCCCCTCACGGAGGCTGTATTGCGGGTCGTAACCCAGCAGCCGCTTCGCCTTCTCTACCGAAGCAAGAGAATGGGGGATATCGCCGGCACGGCCGGGACCGTGCACCACCTCAATGGAGGCGATTGCGGGATCATCCTCCGAGAGGTACTCCTTCAGAGAGGCGACCAGCTGGTTGAGGGTGGTACGCTCTCCGTAGGCAGTGTTGTATATCTGGTTGATTGCCGCGGGATTGTGGGTCTCCATGGCTCGTATATTCATCTGGACGACATTGTCGATATAGGTGAAGTCGCGGCTGTATTCGCCATCGCCATTGATCACGGGCGACTCGTGGTGCATCAGCTTCCTGACGAACAAAGGAATGACCGCGGCATAGGCGCCGTTGGGGTCCTGCCGTCTGCCAAAGACATTGAAGTAACGCAGCCCGATGGTCTCCATCCCGTAGGTGCGGGCGAAGATGTCGGCGTAGAGCTCATTCACATACTTGGTGATGGCATAGGGCGACAAGGGTTTGCCTATCTTATCTTCTACTTTGGGAAGGGCCTCGGAGTCGCCATAGGTGGAGGAGGAAGCAGCATAGATAAAACGCTTCACCCCCGCATCGCGTGCGGCGACGAGCATATGCAGGAAACCGGAGATATTGACTTCGTTGGTGGTGACCGGGTCCTTGATGGAGCGGGGCACGGAGCCGAGGGCCGCCTCGTGGAAGAGGATCTCAGCTCCCTCAGCGGCTTTGCTGCAATCGGCCGGGTTGCGGATATCTCCCACGATGAGCCGGAACTGCTGCGGGTGCTTCTCCAGCAGCGGGAGCAGGTTCTCCATCTTGCCCGTGGCGAAATTATCGAGACAGGTGACGTGGTGACCTCTCTCCACAAGCGCTTCACAGAGGTTGGAGCCGATAAATCCCGCTCCGCCGGTGACTAATATGTTCATCTTTGCTCTTTTTTGAATTGCAAATCTACAATAAAAAATTGAAATGGTTATAAGCGATAAGTTGTAAGCTGTAAGTTGTAAGTTTTTTCATTTTTCCCTATTGACTCCTCATATCCCAAATCCTACATCCTAACTCCCACTCCTTATCCCTTGCTGATTTAAAAAAAATTTACTAAACTTGCAGAGCAAAACATTATTCCGTAAGAAAAGAGTCACAAGTGAGCAGCATAACATCCGGCAGGATGATTTTTGCATCTTAATCAGACCCTGAAAAATTGATCGAATGAAACAACGAATGACACTCATCACCCTGCTGCTTCCCGCTTTGCTGATGGCGCAGCAGATTGAGATAGTGAACGGCCCCTACCTGCAGAACATGTCGGAGAATGAGACGACCATCGTATGGACGACGAACAGTGACGCTGTCTCCTGGGTGGAGCTGGCACCTGAGGGGGAGGATAGCTTCTACGCGAAGGAGAGGGAGCGGTTCTATGAATCATCGCACGGCAACAAAGCGATCGGCAGGCTGCACAGGGTGACCATCGGCAACCTGGAGCCGGGTACCACCTACCGCTACCGCATCTTCTCGAAAGAGGTGCTCTCGTACGAGGGACACAGGATCATGTACGGGAATATCGCATCGACCAACGTCTACAATAAGCAACCCCTTACTTTTACCACGTTCGACAGGAACAGGGAGCGCATCGCCTTCAAGGTGGTGAATGATATCCACGGGAAGAACGACAACCTGAGCAGCATGCTGGGGGGCGACATTAAAAAAAACAGCGACCTGGTCATCTTCAACGGTGACATGATCTCGATGCTGAACGATGAGCGTCAGATCTTCACCGGCTTCATGGACAGGGCGACGGAACTGTTCGCTTCGGAGGTGCCGGTCTTCCTGGCAAGAGGCAATCATGAGTCGAGAGGAAAAGCGAGCAGCCAGCTGATCGATTACTTCCCGACGAACAACGGGCAGTTTTATTACGCTTTTCGCCACGGCCCCGTTCATTTCATGATCCTTGACGGCGGGGAGGACAAGCCCGATTCTGATATCGAATACTCCGGCCTGTCGCTGTTTGATGATTACAGGTCGGAGGTGAAGCGGTGGATTGAGAAGCAGGCAGCCGATCCCGACTTCCTGTCGGCACCTTTCAGGGTGGTGGTGATGCACATCCCCCCTACCGGATCTACCTGGCACGGTACCCTGGACCTCGCGGACAAGTACCTGCCCGCACTCAACGGTGCCAGGATCGATATCATGCTCTGCGGGCACACCCACAACTATCTGTATACACCAGGGGGTGAGGTGCCGGGGATCAGCTTCCCCGTGCTGATCAACGACGACGAGACATGGCTGGACATTGAAACGACACAGGAAAAGATGACGATAGACATCATGGACCTGTCGGGAAAGAGGGTCACCTCGCACACGATCGACAGGAGATAACTGATCACCCGAAGGACCTAAGCAACCGGGAAAATAATCCTGCTGTACATCATCAATATAAAAACAAAAAAACATCATTCATATGAAACCAATTACGACACTACTGCTCCTCCTCCCTATCCTACTGTCCGCCTGCACAGCGGGCGCAAACGAAAAAGAACGAAGCGACGACTGGCGCCCCAAAGACAGATCGTGGGAGCTCTCCTGGTCGGATGAGTTCGACGGGGAGGAGATTGACTGGTCGGTATGGTCGAAGACACCCCGCCACCGGTCGGACTGGAACAACTACATGAGCGAGGCGGAGGAGCTGTACGCCATCAGGGAGGGAAAGCTGGTGCTGCGGGGCATCGCCAACAGCGGACACCCGGAGGACAGCGCCCGCTACCTCACCGGCGGCATCTGGGGCAAAGGAAAGCAGCACTTCACGATGGGACGGATCGATGTGCGTGCACGGTTCGACTCGGGCGGCGGCTTCTGGCCGGCCATCTGGATGCTGGGCGAGGATGCCGGCTGGCCCGTAGGCGGCGAGATAGACCTGATGGAGCACCTTAACCGGGACGATATTGTCTACCAGACGGTGCACTCGGGATACACACAGGCGGGTAACAAAACAAACCCGGCGCCAAGCGTCACGACACCCATCGACATATCGGCCTTTAACATCTACAGCGTGGAGGTACATCAGAATGAGCTGGTCTTCCTGGTGAACGACTCGGTGACACACAGCTACCCGCGACTGGATCCGGCGGCGGAGCATCAGTTCCCCTTCCGCGACCGTGACTTCTACGTGATCCTGAGCGCCCAGCTGGGCGGCAGCTGGGTGGGGGCGGTCGACCCGGACGACCTGCCGGTGGAGATGGAGATAGACTGGGTGCGCTACTACCGGAACAAAGAGTGACGCAGGCCTGCCGGCAGTACATTTTCATCACTGATATCCTGAAACATTGAATCAATCATAAAAAAAAATATTGTGCAATGAAACAGATCAACCTTTTGCTCTTCCTCCTCTCTGTCACCCTCACCGCGCTGACGGCACAGGAGACACACATCATCTTCATCGGCAACAGCATCACGCAGGGGGTGATACTGAACAATCCGCAGCACAGCTCACCTCCCGCACAGACGATGGCATGGCTGGCAGAACAGAGCGACCTACCCTTCCGACACACCAACTGCGGCGTGAGCGGCAGGACCACGGTCAATTTCCTGCCGGCGAAAGCGGCGGAGTTCAACACGGTGGTGGAGGCGGCCGATGCAGCAAGGGCAAAAGGTGCACGGCTGCTCTTCTCGGTGATGCTGGGCACCAACGACAGCGCCGTGCGGGGTCCCCTCGGGGCACCGGTGCACCCGGAGCAGTACCAGACCAACATGAAGGCGATTGCCGACGCCCTGCTGCACCGTTACCCCGGGGCGATGATCCTGCTGCACCGGCCCATCTGGTACAGCCCCAACACCCACAACAACTCCACCTACATGCTGGAGGGGCTGGAGAGGATGAACAGCTACTTCCCGGTAATGAAAAAACTGGAGGCGGAGTATGCCGTGACGCACCCGGGACAGCTCTTCATGGGCGACACGCTGGCTTACGATCACTTCCGGGAAAAGAGCGGCCTCTACTTCGCAGAGGAGGGCAAGGCGGGTATTTTCTCGCTTCACCCCAACGAGGAGGGGGCGAAGGAGCTGGGTGCGTTCTGGGGAAAGGCGATCCTGGAAGCAGTGTCGCAGGAGCCGCTCTTCAGCGAGTACCCGCTCAGCACGGTGAAGGAAACACCGGCTGCGGATGAGGACCCGGCGAAGGGACTGACGGCACCTTCGCTGCGTGTCTACCTGCCGGAGGCGGAGAAGGCGACGGGACGGATGGTGATTGCACTGCCGGGTGGAGGCTACAGCGGCCTGGCCATGTTCCACGAGGGGTTCGACTGGGCGGCATACTTCCTCAGCAAGGGGATCGCCTTCGGGGTGCTGAAATACCGTATGCCGGCGGGGGACCATACGATTCCGTTTGCCGATGTGGCGGCAGCGTTCGCACTGTCGAAAGCGCATGCAGAGGAGTGGAACGTGAACGCAGAGGAGATCGGCATCATGGGCTCCTCGGCGGGAGGGCATCTGGCATCGACCTATGCCACCCATACGCAAGCGGAAGATAAACCGGCGTTTCAGATACTGCTCTACCCGGTGATCACGATGGATGCCGACCTCACCCATACCGGATCGCGCAACAACCTGCTGGGAGAGAACCCGTCGCAGGAGCTGACCGACCGCTTCTCGAACGAGCTGCGGGTAGATGGCAACACGCCGCCGGCATTCATCATCTTCGCCGCGGACGACAAGGTGGTGCCGCCGGCCAACGGTCTGCATTACGCTGAGGCGATGACACGGCACAACCGACCGGTCACCTTCCTCCTCTACCCCACCGGCGGCCATGGTTTCGGCAGCAGCGACAGCTTCGCCTACAAAGCGCAGTTCATGCAGGAGCTGGATGAGTGGCTGGAGGGGCTGTAAAAGAGGGAAGGTTCACTGTTCGGTGAACCTTCCCTCTTTTATTGTGTGAATCGTACTGGATTCGAACCAGTGACCTCTGCCCTGTCAAGGCAGCGCTCTAAACCAGCTGAGCTAACGATTCGGGGATGCAAAAATAACAATAATATTTGATAGAAACGAAAAAAACGACACAATTTATTTCATCGCCTTAACAGGACCATCATTACAAGCTGCCGCTACATCTCTTCTTACTTCTCTTTCCGCATCCCTTCCTGTATCTCTTTCTGCGTCTCTTACCCCATCTCTCTCCACATCCCTTCCTATATCACTTATTGCATCTCTTATTGCATCTCTTACCGCATCTCTTTCTGCGTCTCTTACCGCGTCTGAAACAACCAACGACCGCATCTGAAACAACCAACGACGAGGTCCTCCAGGTATAACGGAGTTACATTTTCCGGTTAGGGTAAATTTGTATACTTTTGCAGTTCTGCCGGTGAAAAAACCACAAAGCCGGCTCCGGATGGTTCTCAATAGGGCAATCAACCGGCTATATGAACAAGAAAAGATACACAAATACAGATGTCACAGATCTCTTCCACAGCATTTGCTGATTCAAAACCCCATTACCGCATCCTGGACGGATTGCGCGGCGTGGCTGCCATCATGGTAATCTGGTACCATATCTTCGAGGCGTTTGCCACCAGTCCCTACGACCAGCACTTCAACCACGGCTACCTGGCGGTAGATTTTTTCTTTATCCTCTCAGGGTTCGTGATCGGCTATGCCTATGACGACCGGTGGGGAAAGAAGATGACGATGAAGGATTTCTTCCGGCGCCGGCTGATACGCCTGCAGCCGATGGTGATCATGGGTGCGTTGCTGGGGACCCTCACCTTCCTCATCGCCGACAGGGAGATGTGGGACGGCAGGGTGGCATCGCTCACGATGGTGATGCTGGCACTGCTGATGCATCTATTTCTGATTCCCGCGCTGCCGGGTGCGGGGGCCGAGGTGCGGGGCAACGGTGAGATGTTCCCGCTGAACGGGCCGAGCTGGTCGCTCTTCTTCGAATATATCGGTAACATCCTCTACGCGCTGATACTGCGCCGCCTGTCGACACGCGCGCTGAAGGTGCTGGTCGCCCTGTCCGCGGCGGGACTGG
>LSQX01128317.1_pt2 | contig 16762 bp, 12 predicted proteins | sample 654561 | NCBI WGS metagenome assembly LSQX01 (sample SAMN04489861, study PRJNA283612) | anaerobic digester metagenome | isolation source: 4 biogas reactors fed with cattle manure at either 37C or 55C with and... | place: Denmark: Kongens Lyngby | collected 2014
AAAAAACTTGGCATCTGGCGGATAAAGTGGCAGGTGTAACCGTTTGGCAGTTTCTGCAGGTAATCCTGGTGATAGTCTTCAGCCGGCCAGAAGGTCGTCAGAGGTTCCAGCGTGGTCACAACCGGTCTTTTCCATTGACCGCTGGCATCCACCCTGGCGATCATGGCTTTGGCAGCCTCAAGCTGCTCCTGGTCACGATAAAAAATGGCTGAGCGGTAAGAACTGCCTCTGTCGTTGCCCTGGCGGTCTAGGGTGGTGGGGTCATGCATGCGGAAGAAAAAATCCAGCAGGTGCGGCAGGTCGGTTTGAGCAGGATCAAAGACTAATTTGATTGCTTCAGCGTGTCCGGGGTGCGATCGGTATGTGGGGTAATCGTTTTCACCCCCGGTGTAGCCGCATTCGGTATCTAATACGCCGGGCAGACGGCGGAAGAGCTCTTCCATGCCCCAGAAACATCCACCTGCCAAGACTAATTCATTTTTTTGATTGTTCGTTATCATTTTGTTGTTCCTATCTTGATTTTGATTATAAAACGACTCTCCCCCGCCCTTTATGTTTGTCGAATGGCAGGGCTTACTTCGTACGGCGATTCTTATCTCGTACGGCGGGGGTTTACTCCAACCGCCAATCTTCCATATGGCCAGCTCAGCGGATGGACTAAAGCCCATCCGTACTTTAGATCTTTTACCGTACGGCGGGGGCTTGCTCCCGCCAAGGCTTGCTCCGTATTTACTTCGTACGGCGGGGGTTTACTCCCGCCGAAACTTTCTCCTTACTCACTTCGTACGGAGGGGATTCACTCCCGCCGAATTCCTGTTTCTTGATTACCCAGTCTTCTCGTAGGCCGGATTGTGGGGTTCAATCCGGCTTTTTGTGGAGACCTAACGGTCAAAGTCCTCGCTCGGTCCGGAGACCGGCGAGAACAAGGCTATCTTATTACATGCTCCGTATGGCGGGGACTTGCTCCTTACTTACTTCGTACGGCGGGGGCTTGCTCCCGCCGAATTCCTGTTTCTTGATTACGCTGTCTTTTCGTAGGCCGGACATCGTGCCCTTTGGGTATTGCGAGGTTCAATCCGGCTTTTTGTGGAGACCTGGCGGTCAAAGTCCTCGCTCGATCCGGAGACCCGCGAGAACAAGGCTTTCTTCTTACTTGCCCGTACGGCGGGGGCTTGCTCCCGCCGCCAGTCTTCTATCTAACTAGCTCAGCGGATGGACTGATACCCTGCTTCGCGGGCACAGGTTCCCATCAGTACGTTAGTCCTTTCGTAGGCCGGATTGTGGGGTTCAATCCGGCTTTTTTTTGAGACCTGACGGTCAAAGTCCTCGCTCGGTCCGGAGACCGGCAAGAACAATCGTACGGCGGGGGTTCACTCCCGCCGCAAAACAATCATCCATTTTGTTCATATGCCAGACGGATCAAATCCCTGAGCTCGTCCGTAATATCCTCAAGCGAGCTCAAGCCGATTTTGTGGGTTGACTGACCCGGTAAACTTTTCTTGCTGAGCAACTCTGACTGAGGTTCTTCCTTAAATCGCAATCCCAGGTCAATCCGGGTTTTGGTAGCTGCCCTTACGGCAGCAAACTGGCGCTTGCGAACAAAGGGAGTGTATCCATTGCGACCTTCAACCGAGATATCTTCGCCTAAGCCTTCAATAATTTCCCGCAGAGCGTCAAAAATCGGCCGCAAAGCAGCTTTCTGGCCTTGATATTGCGAGTCAATATAGCCTTCCACGCTGGGGCGCACCCAACCCGCTGCCCGGGCGGCCGCGTCCGCGATGGTCCACTGGCTGTTTTGGAGCACTCCGTGTTCCTTTTTCAGCCAATTCCGGACAGATTTTTGGTCCAGGGGGTCCAGGTCAGAGGCAAGCACGAGCTCAACCCATTCTTCCAAAGTTTTACCCGTGTGCGTTTTCAGGTTATCCGTCATTGAATCCATCATGTCTGAGGGAGAGGTCATTTTAGTCATAGTGATCCTTTTTTTTTAATAGCAAGTCAATTGTAATCGCTGGGTTAGCCTTTCGTTTCAAAAAATAAACACTACATAAGCTTTTTCGTTTTTCAAGCAGCCGGAACCAGTGGACAAAGTTGTAAAAAAATATTGATTTGGTCTCTTTGTTAAACGAAAAGCTGGCTTGAAACAGATATCCGTCTCAAGCCAGCTTTGCTCTACTTATGGTTAATCGTCGTCATCGTCATCGTCATCGTCATCATCATCATCATCATCGTCATCGTCGTCATAGTCGTCATCATCATCATCGTCATTGTCGTCATAGTCGTCATCCATGTCATCGTCATCATCGTCATCCATGTCATCATCATAGTCGTCGTCCATGTCGTCATCCATGTCGTCATCCATGTCGTCGTCTACGTCATCATCGTCGTCCATGTCATCGTCCATGTCATCATCCATGTCGTCATCCATGTCGTCATGGTCATCATCCATGTCATCATCCATGTCATCGTCCATGTCGTCGTAGTATTCTATTTCCTCAGCGTAGATGTGGCCTTCCATGTCCATCCAGGCTTCTACTTCAACTGTATCGCCAATACGAATGCTATCCTCGATCTCGGTAGCTTCAGTGATTACAACTGTATAGCCTGCAATGGTCCAATAACCAGCCTGGATGTCTTCCACTGTGCCGGAGAATTCGATCTCATCGTCATAGGCGCCAGCTGACTTTGAAAACTCAATAGCATTGCTAAGCTGTGCTTTGGCAGACGACGGCAAGGCCGCGGAGTAGTTCGCCATGGCTGCGGCAAACTGGCTCAAAAGTTGTGTGAGCTGAGTGTTCAGCTGCAAAGCGGCTTGCGGGTCATTCATGCTGACCACTTCCAGGTTGTCAATAGCATTTTTGACATAGCCTTCATACACACCAATGGCTTCTGGTAAGTCGTCAAAGCGTCCTTTCTCAATCAAACGTTCAATCTCATCCAGACGCAAACCCGCATACCTCAGGTTGAGGCTCACGCGCTCACTATCTTGTGAAGTTATGTTCAGACGGGTGCGTTCCACGCCGGTCTTTACGCCATACAAGTTGTCTCCAGGCAATGCTCTGGAAGCGGCAACGGCAGTGATACCTGCGCTGCTAAATAAAAATATTACTGCCAACAGCATGATTGCTGCGGTGGTCATTACGGTTCTAAGTTTTGGTGTTGCCATGTTAAAATTCTCCTTCATTTTTTCAAATATGTTCTTTTGTGTAATTTGGACACTGCTTTGCCCCAGTTGATCAAGCTGGGAAAGATAGCGCGCCTTCCTTTGAGCAGCTTCTTGCGGATCGCGGGCTGGCACAGCGCGCATCTCAGCTAGCATAGCTTCAAGCTCAGGGTCCAATTTTTGATTCAGGTACTTATCTTTCTTCATAACTCACTTCCTATTGTTTACACATTTCTTTTGCAGACTGCGTAGAGCGCGGTACTGTAAGGCGCGGGTGGCTTCTTCAGTTTTGCCGAGATGACTTGCTACTTGCTCGTGAGACCAGTCCTCAAAATATCTCAGCATGATCACCGTTCTTTGTTCTTCAGGCATTTTCAACAATACTTCCTGCAATTTTTCTTGATTCTGCTTTTGGTGCAGGTCATCTTCCAATTCAGGCCGCGGATCTTTCAATATCGTGTTTTCAATTGGTACATCGGTCCGCTTCTGGCGGTAGTGATCCACCACGCAATTGTGTGTCATGCGGTACAAGTAGGCTCTGATGTTGCCCTGCGGTCCTTTTCCGTTCTGCACAATTTGCAGAAATCGCGTGAACACCTCAGAGACGCAATCTTCAGCCATGTCTTGCTGTCCAAGTAGACGATATGCATATCGGTAGAGAGCGTTATTATGCTCCTCGTATAAGTCCACAAGTGCTTGCCTGTCAAAATGCTTCGCGCGTTCTCTTGTTTGAATACTCATATCAATGTGTTCTCACTCCTTATAACGGATTACCCACCAAAATGTGACGCTTTTATTTAGAATTTTATCTTTTCGTTCCATGAACGGCAAAAAGCCTGTCTCACTCCACAATTTAACCATGACAGAACAAGCAGGTTAATCATAATCAACACGACTTGTACTATATTTCATCACGATCCACTCACGCGGTTTCCCCTACAGGTCTTGTTTTTTTTATGTAAGGTACAATGAAGTTATCGGTGTCCACCTGCCTCCGTATTGAAAGGAAGGAACGATGAAAATAAAATTTCCATACACTTCTGTCATATTGATATCTCTCTTGCTTTCCGCCTGTGTCCCAATTCAGGCTCCAAGCCCAAAACCCCCGGAAGCTCTTGCCCCAACTCCTATGCCGGTAACGCTGCCAACAGCCACTGATGCAACAACCAGCTACCCTACCCCAGGGGCGGTCAATGGACCAGAGGTTGTCCAATTGGGCGATCTGACCATGGAAATCTATGAGCGCATAACAAAAGCTCCCGAGGATGATGGACTTTTTAGCACCACTGCCGGACCCTCCAGGGAGATTCTCAAAACGCGCCGACCATTGCGTGACATTTTTTCACAACCCTTCTCGCCCCCACCACTCAACGGACGTCAATTGACTGCCGAGCAAATTGAAAGCGGTGGTGAAATGATGATTAACTTCAAGCTGGACGAAGAAGAAGTGCTGTCTGTCAACTGCGGTGCGGTTAGCCCGGTAGATCCCCTACGCGGCATGTGGGTGATCGGAAAGGATTGGTACGTTGAGGTAGCACATGTTGAAAACGAAGTTACCGGAAATGTTGTTACCACCAAAGCTGGGGGTGAAATCTTTATGAACGGGGTTTCGCTTAATGAGCAATACGGCTACGACGAAACTTTTGGCTTCCAGCCTCTGGACGATAAGCCTTTTTACTTTTTCGCTAAAGACGGCCAGATCGGTATTAATTACGCCGGGGAATCTCACAGTCTCGGTTTTGAAAGTGTTTCTCATTACGCCTGCTGCAGTGGGGCAGCCTTCAACCCCAAAGCTTATCTGACCATGGTGACCTTCTTTGCCCAGAGGAACGAAGTTGAGTATTACGTTGAAATGGGTCTCTTTTCCGCCTTTGACACAACCGTCATGGACCTTTCTGGCGCGGGTCTTACAGTGGAAGCCTACTGGCTGGAGGACGGCTCCTGGCCGGACAACGATCATATTCAATCTCGACCAACCGGTTCATTGCCTGGGTGGGTGTTGAAACGTCATGAGTCAGAACGCAAGAATATTATTCCCTATCAAATTGACTCCCCTCTCTTCGAAGGCAAAGTGCTCAGTGCGAAAACAGTCATCCAAAACTCCATAGCTACTGTTGAGGTATTGCTAGATGATGAGGTTGTTCTCAGTGTTCCCGTCGGTGATCTGACTTATTCGGCTGCCATGGATGCGGTTTTTGGAGTTTGGGTGCATGGGGAGCACTGGTACATGGAGATGGCGCACGTTGAGTATGAAACTGAGGGCAACGTCACAAAAGGAATAACGTTGGGTGAGATCTACAGGAGCGGAGAGTCGCTCAGCCAATTATTCGGTTACGATGAAACCTTCGGCTTCCAGATCTTAGCCGGTGAGCCATTCTTCTTCTTCAATAAAGGGGGTGAAATTGGTTTGAACTATGCCGGGGAGGAAGTGCTGCTCGGTTTTGACGAGGTCTCATACCACAATTGCTGCGGTTTTAGCCTCTACAACCCAACGCATTACGAGAACATGGTTGCCTTCTTCGCCAGCCGTGAGGGCAAGCGCTATTACGTCGAAGCGGGTGTGTTTGAGTAGAGAAAAACAAGACCTCAAATATCTCTCACGATTTACCCCAAAAGTCTCTTATGGTTTTGACTGCATGGCAATATGCATACGCATGCAACGATAATGTCTTGGTAGTACCAATCGGGTGCTTAAAGCCGTAACGCTTAAGAAATCTAAGCAAAATTAAAGCGGGACGAAGTCAAAACGTCCCGCTTTTTTCTAGAAATTTTTACAGATTTTCCAACTTGCTGACCATACCCTCGATCACGTCAAAGCCGCCCTGCCAGAATTCGGCCTTGGTGACATCCAGGCCAACCTCAGCCAACAAGGGGATAGGTGCTATCGAACCGCCGGCTGAGAGGATGCGCATGTACTTGGGCTTAAAGCTTTCACCTTCTTCCTGGTAGCGCTTATACAGCGCGAAGACCAGCAATTGCCCAAAAGCATAGGCATACACATAGAAGGGGGTGCCGTAAATGTGGGGGATGGAAACCCATTCATACTTGAATTCATCAGAAACATCCACCGCGTCGCCAAACTCTTCCTTTAGATTAGCCAGATAGGCTTCACTCAGTTCATCAACCGAAGCGTTCTTGGCAATCATCTCGTGCGCTTCGCGTTCGAAAAGGGCAAAGTAAATTTGACGGATAATGGTCGCAAAAGCGTCATCAAGCTGACCAAAGAGGATGTCCTGTTTGACACCGTCATCGGTCTCGCGCTCCAGCAGCAGATCGGTCAGGGTCATTTCACCAAAGGTGGAGGCGGTCTCAGCCAGGGGCAGGCAGGCATGCTGGGTGAAGATGCTGTGTTCTTCTGCCATCATGGAATGGATGGCGTGCCCGAGTTCGTGCGCCATGGTGGAAACGTCGTCAGCTTTACCCTGGTAGTTGAGCATCACCCAGGGGGTCAAAGCCGGTCCCAGGGTCGAACAAAAAGCGCCGCCCATTTTGCCTTTCCGAACCTGGCTGTCCACGTGGGCTTCATTAAAAACGCGCTTTGCCAATTGGGCAAATTTCGGATCAAAACGTTCAAAGGCTTCAAAGGTCATGGCAGTAGCTTGTTGAAAGCTATAGCGTTTGTCAGACTCAGAAATAGGAGCGTAGATGTCATATCGGCGCAATTTTTCCATGCCGATCTTGCTTGCCTTCAGGCGGAAATAGCGCTGGAAGATATCGACATTCTTACGGGCAACCTCAAGTAAGGTTTCGATGACCTCATCCGGCAAATCGTTGATGGTATTGCGCACTGCAATCGGGCTGGCAAAGCCGCGCAGGGACACGTTCTCGTTTTTCCAGTCGCGCACGATATTCTGATAGATCTGACCCAGGATGGGAGCGTCTTCACCGTAAACACGGTAAAGCTCCTGGTAGGCGCGGGCGCGCAGGTCAGGGTCTGAGCTGCGGACGTAAGACATCAGCTCACCACGGGTCAGTTCTTTTTGCTCTCCATCAACTTCCAGCTTGAAAACATAACGGTTAGTGATGGAATCATAGAGCATATCCATGGCGCTTGAGCCAGTGACGTTCTTGATATTGATGATCTTTTCTTCAGCTTCACTGAGCGTGTAGGGCTTGAAGTTGCGGATTTGCTCCAACCAATAGCGATAGTCACCACTTGCGTCAAGCAAACGGGCTACATTCTGGTCATCCAGAGCTTTCCACCAGAGGTTAAAGAAAAGGGTGCGGTTTTCGATCTCAGCCACAAATTGCTGCACTTTGGCGATAGCGATTTGGGCTTTCTGATCTTGCGTGTTGGCGGCAAAACTAAGGGAGGCAAAACCGTACAAACGGTAGGCCAGTTCATGGCTGGCTTCCATGCCCTTGATCATTTCTAAAAAGCGTTCTGCAGAAATGTCCGGTTTTAGTTCGTCCCGATAGCCCTCAAAGCGTTCAACATTTTTACTGATGGCCTGGTAGGTCTCTTCGATCTTTGGATCGTCAAAACCGGCAAACAATTCTTCAAGACTCCACGGGGATTGGGTATACGTTTCTTCAGTCATAGTCATCCTTTTTCTATTTTTTGTATTAGCTTGAGTATACATCAGGCATCGGGAAAAACAGACTCTTTGTGTAAAATCTTGAGTTTAGGTTCAAAAAGGAACTCCTGGCAAATCTTTCAATCCTTGCTTTACCAGGAGTTTTTTTGCTGTTTTAGAGGGTGTTCGTCAGTATAGAGTTAATTTTCGAGGGTTGGATCAGGGAGCATATCCGGCAAAATTATTTCAACGTTTCTAAGTGGAATATAAAAATAAGCCAGGGCAGTTGCCAGTATCATAAGTATTCCCAGGATGATATAAAACAAGCCTAAGCCCCTGCCTGGCCCAACCCCAATGATCTGTCCAATTGACTCCGCCAGCGCTCCGCCTTCCACTAAAAGAGGTGAAAACACTTTGTCAGCCAGAGGACCAGCGGCGACATAGGCTAAAGGAACGCTGCTCCAGGCAATTACCCGGCGGAATGAAAAGACTCTGCCCTGGATATCAGGAGCGGTTTTCTGCTGCCAGATTGTCTGGCTACAAGCGTCCACAATTGGCAAACAGGCAAAGGCAAAAAAGGCTCCCAATCCCAATAGAATCAAATTAATTGTGCTCCCCAGTAAGAATAGAGAGCTTGCAATTACAATCTCAGAAATATAGATGCCATAGATTTTTCGTGTTGGCCCACCCCAGATACTGATCAAAAGACTGCCAAGTAGATATCCCAACCCAGCAACTGAACTCAAAAGCCCGAGGATTTTTGGTGTTGAGAGAGTAAGAATAAGAGGCGTGTAAATAACATAAGCAATGCTCGTATAAATGTTTACTACGCCAAAAAGCATCAGCAAGGCGAATAAGCCTTTTCGCTGACGAATGTAGGTCCAACCAAAAAAAGCTTCCTTAAATACAGATCCTTTGCCGGCTTGCCCTTCAATCGTTTTTTCAGGTTTAGGTACACGAACGATCGCTAGCGTGATCAAGGCGATGACGAAGGTGGTCAGGTCAATGCTAATAACCCCTTTAAGTTCAATGATTCCTATCAGAATACCAGCCATGAACGGAGCGAATATGCGCGCGACACCTCCTGCGAGTTGCACCATGCCATTGGCTTTGGCTAATAGCCTCCCGGGCACCAGAAGCGCGGTAGCAGCAGAATAGGCTGGCCATTGAATGGTTTCAAAACAGGCGCTTAAGGTCAATAGTACGTACAAATGCCAAATCTGAAGCCTGTCTGATGACAGTAAAAACAAGACTGTCAGCGTGCAGATAGCGGCGCCCGAATCACTTAGCAGCATAGCTTTGCGCCTATCCCAGCGATCGACGAAAACCCCCGCAAAAGGACCTAAAAGCACAGCGGGAATGGAACTAAAAGCATGGATCAGAGCAAAGGCAGTGGTAGACCTGGTTTGCAGGAATACCCATACTCCAAGAGCAAAGGTTGTCAGGTTTGAACCGGTCAGTGAAACCAATTGACCGAACCAAACAATGAGAAACGTGCGAAAGCCTGTTTTCCTGGTTTCTGCTGTCATTTGTAATACCCAAAGCAGTACTTAAAAGAACAAAAAAGATCCTGTTTGCTAAGCAGGTGTAATTATTGACATCTGTTTGATGAGATTATGTGGAATACTTGCCTATAGTATATAGTTTTCTTTCAAGAAAACCAAGTATCAGCTTGAGTCCCTAAATATTCCCACCATAATTAAGGTTACAGGTCGCATTTCGATTCAAGTATGGCTATAATTCCAGGTATAGGAGTTAACCATGACCATGATTAAGCCCTCATATCCCCAGGAATTCAACTATTACCAACCTATCCTTGTCCGCTATTCTGACATCGACACGCTGCGACATGTCAACAATATTGCCATACTCGAATATGTTGAGACCGCCCGTACAGGCTATTACAAAGCCAGCGGTATTTGGGACGGCGTAATGACAGGTGGGTTTGGAATGGTGGTAGCCTCAGCAAAAATCGACTATCTGGTGTCCATCCAGTTTGGCGACAAAGTCAGGGTGGGCATCCGCACCGGAGACCTGGGCAGAAAAAGTCTTCGTTTCCAGTTTCAAGTGGAAAGCGAAGATGGTTCAACCGCCTTCGCCCGCGGCGAGGTGGTGATGGTGGCTTACGATCACAGTGAAGACCATTCCCGCCCAGTTCCAGAAGAGTGGCGGGTGAAATTAGCTCAATTTGAACACAATGAGGAGTTGTTAGCATGAAGAAAACCCAAAAATCCTTACCCGAAATCGATTATGCCTGGCAGGAAGACCTACTGGTCCGGCTCTTGAATACCCCCAGCCCGACCGGTTTTTCTGACCTGGCCATCAAACTGGTTGAAAAGGAACTGGCAGCTTTTCCGGAAGTGAAACTGGAATGGACCCGCAAAGGCTCCCTGCTGGTTACTATAACGGGTGAGGATGGCGCGGAGGCGCCTGTCGCGCGGGGACTTACAGCTCATGTGGACACTCTGGGCGGCATGGTACGCGAGATCAAGCCCAGCGGCAGGCTGGAGTTGACCAACGTCGGCGGTTTTGCCTGGGGAAGTTTTGAAGGCGAAAATTGCCTGGTCCACACGCGGGATAAGGGTGTGGTTCGCGGTAGTTTCTTGCCCCACAAAGCCTCTGTGCATGTCTACGACAACGCCCGGGACGAAAAAAGAGAAGCCGGCACCATGGAAGTGCGCCTGGATGCACGTGTTTCCTCAGCGGATGAGGTCCGGAAGCTTGGCATCGAGGTTGGTGACTTTGTTTCCTTTGACGCGCGGGTTGAGCTGGTGAACGGCTTTGTCAAATCTCGTCATCTGGATGATAAAGCGGCCGTGGTCAACCTGATCAGCGCTATCAAGACCCTGCATGATAACAAGTTGAAACCCGCAAAAGGCACTTGTTTCCTCTTCAGCAACTACGAAGAGGTTGGCTTGGGAGGCAGCAGCGATTTCCCGGTCAGCCTGGAAGAATTGGTTGCCGTTGATATGGCCGCTATCGGTGAAGGGCAGGCGTCGGACGAGTTCCATACCAGCATCTGTGTCAAAGACGCCGGTGGACCCTACCACCACGGGCTTTCCAACAAACTGCGCGATTTGGCTAAATCCCATGAGATCCCGGTCAAAGTTGACACCTACCCTCATTACAGCTCAGACGGAAAAGCCTATTGGCGGGCTGGCGGACACGCCGCGGTAGCGCTGATTGGTCCGGGGGTAGACAGCTCACATCATTACGAGCGCACACACAAAGACGCCCTCATCGATACAACCAAATGGGTCTTAGCCTATTTGTTGAGTGAGTAGAGAACAAGAAGCGCTAACTTTTAGGTTCTGAATCTTTTTTAAAAGCTTTTAGAGTTTGTTTGAAAAATTCCTGTATAGCTTGAAGGCGGGCTAGCTCTGAATAATCAGAGCCGGACTTCTGTCCGCCCTGTCAGTGTATTCTGCACCCAGCGCACAACCTGATCGATGTGCTGGTCACTTGAAACCAGGTTAAGGTCATCGCTGTTGATGATCAGGACAGGGCACTGCTCAAATGAACCCATCCAATCCTCATAGAGCTTATTCAGGTTGCTGAGATACTCTCTTGATATGCCCGCTTCGTAGTCCCTGCCGCGGGTCGCGATGCGCTGCTGCAGTGTCTCCACTGAGGCACGTAGATAAACAAGCAGATTTGGGGGCGGCAAGAGTGAAACCAGCATTTGGTACAGATCCTGATAAACGTGATAGTCGCGCGTGCTCAAATCCCCCTGCAGGTAGAGGTTGCGGGCAAAGATCTGCGCGTCTTCATAAACGCTGCGGTCCTGCACCACTGAACCTTGCGCCAACAGCAGTTCCTTATGGATTTTCAGACGTCGGGTAAGAAAGTAAACCTGGGAATGAAAAGACCAGCTTTCCATATCTTCATAAAAATCCGCCAGGTAGGGGTTTTCTTCATGGGGCTCATAAAAAGGAGTAAATCCCAGCTTTTCGCTTAAAATTTTGACCAGTGTCGTCTTCCCTGCCCCAATATTGCCTGCTATTACGATGAATTTATCCATTGTTCACTCTCTGCCGCCTGATATAGGCTTCTTTTTTGGTATTCTCACCACTTGTGTAACTAATTATATCCGAGTGGGTTTTATTATATGGATATGTAAGGATTGTATAAGGCTTAAAGTTGAAATCGCTTGTGCAGCCACATACAATCTTTCATAAATATAGCAATATTGATTGTTTTTTAGTAAAGGAGAAAAAATGTTTGAAGGATTAAATTGGTTATGGACTATTGTTGTTGGTGGCGTTGCGGGTTGGTTAGCTGACCTGGTCGTCCCGGGCGTCAAAGTTGGTATTTTGGGCGCCATCATCGCCGGTATCATCGGCGGCTTCCTCGGCGGTTGGATTTTTGGTCTGCTTGGCCTGAGCACAACCGGTTTGGTGGGAGTTTTACTGGCAGCTGTTGTCGGCGCGATCATCGTTTTGATCATCTACCGCGCTGTCGCTAAGAAGTAAATTAGGTTTAAGTAAACAAAAGCCGGCTCTTGCCGGCTTTTGTTTTAAGCCTGCTGTTGATTACTCTTAAATCAACATTTTTCCAGACTAAATCAATTATTATTGATTTTTCGGTCCCCTCTTCGGGGGCAAACCATGAGGCGTTTTTACCTACGGCGCGTTCAGCCAGAAACTGACCCCATCACTGACGATTTCTGTCCACGGAGCCGTCGAATTATTTGTGTTGGTTGAAAAGCTTTCCTCGTCAACTAAGCACGCCTCTCCCTGGCAACTTAAGTAGAGGGAAAAGGCTTCCGAATCAATGATCGGGAGGTGAGTTTCGCTTTCGTTTGACAAACTTTCTTCTTCTTGGCTATCTGTGGGAAGTATTTTCCAGGCCAACTTTCCATGTTCAAGCAACAGTCCTTCACTCTCTTTCTCTCCCTTCAAAAGAGCAAGCTTGAAATCCTCTCCAATCAACAGATCCGACTCTCCTAAAAGATGCTGTGGAATGCCCTTTTGTTCCAGGTTCTCATACAAATTACGGCTGGTTTGGCTGCTTTGAGGATCACAAGCCCAGAGGACTTGCCCGATTTCCATTTTATTCGCCAAAACGAAAAGCCCACTGATGGTTGAACGCTGGCAGGAGGGGATGATCAAAGTGTCCAGATTCCGCGAAAACAAGGGCAGCTTATCAGAGACAAGATCCACCACGCTGTCCTCACCCGAAGACCCGGCCAGCAAAACCGACTGTCCCTGCTCCAACTCAAGCAGGATCATGGATTTATCTTTTTCGTTGGGCAAGTGGATGTGCAGCTTGCCATCCGGAGCAGAGAAATAGATCAGCCAAACCACTAGTGTCACAGCCGCCAAAGCCGGCAGTACCAGGCGGGGTTTCAAAAACTCCTGGGTCAGTTTGTTGAGTTTAGGCCGAAAAGCCAGCAGGAACAAGAGCGCGTAAAACAAGAGCACCCAAAAGAAACTGAACCTGGGCACAATCCAGGTTTCCGGAGCCCTGGCGGAAAGCCACAATACCACCTGGTTGGTCCAGGCTGCCCAAGGCCAGGCCAACCAAGCCAAAATCGATCCCAACGAGATGGAAAGCAGACCACCGGCCAAAGCCAGCAATCCCAAAACCATGACGGTCGGCTGAACCGGCAAAATCAGAGGGTTTGCCACCAGAAAGAGCCAGGAAGCCTCGCGGAAGTGCCAGACAATCAGCGGCAGTGTCATCACTTGAGCAATCAGCGTCAGTAAAAACACTTCAGAAAGCAAGGCGCTTAATTGAAGCGCCCTCTCTTTTTCAAACCGGGTTGCAAACCAATCCTCCAGTTTCGCCAGCAGCGGACTGGCAAACAAAGCCAGGCCCAAGGTTGAGGCAAGCGAAAACTGGAAGCCGATATCCCAGGGCAGATGCGTGTCAAGCAAAATCATGATCAAGGCGCTGACGCCCAAATTGTTGAGGATATTTCCTTTTCGGGCAATTGTACTGGCGAGCACGGCATAACTTGCCATAAAGGCAGCCCTGAGCACTGGAGGGTTCGCGCCAACCAGCAAACTATAAACTACAAGAAAAATGATGGTGGCCAGCGCGCCGCGTTTATTGCCGATCTGACGGGTAAAAAAGAGACTGATGATGCCAGCCAAAACTGCCATATTGAAACCGGAAATGGCAATGATGTGGGAGGTTCCGGTACGTTGGTAGGCGGTTTCCAAAGCCGGAGAAATGCCGCTCTCATCTCCCAAAAGTATCCCCCGCAAGAGCGCGTCCTCCGGGCTGGGGAAGATGGTCATCAAAACCTGGTTTCCCCGATCGCGTAGGTTGAACAAGGCCGCCAGCAGCGGATTTCCCTGTCCGCTTTCAACCAGTTTTACTTTTGGGTAGGCTATGGTGGAATAGATGCCCTGATGTTTCAGATAATTTTTCCAAGAGAAAGTTACCCCTTCCTCCGGAGTCTGCAGCTCGCCTTTGACTTCCAAACGGTCTCCATACTGATAATCTGAGCCAAGGGGCAGGTAAAACAAAACCTTACCGCCAATTTCAGGCTCATGGACTGCCAGTTCCTCCGCCCGCAGAGACTCTGTCTGGAGCACAACTTCAACCGTGCTTTGGGCAGTTTCCGGGGGTTGGGTCACAACGCCTGTCAACCTCACCTGCCCCTTGTTGTGATAGTAGAGCAGATGGTCGGGAGTAGCCTGTGGTAGCCTGAGCTGATACAGCATAGCTGCCAGCGCAAAAGCAGCTAAAGCAAGTGAAAAGGGGAAATGCCTGATGGTTTGTAATGCCGCAGGAGCTTGCTTTTGTAACAAAGAGAGCAGAACAAAGAGTCCTGCAAGGATTGCCCACCAATACCAGGGGAAGTTAATTTCTTCCGCGGCCAGGGGACCAAGAAAAGCTGCCAAGCCCATCCAGAAAAAGGGCATGAAAGTCGGCAAACGAATTTTTCCTCGGTGAGGATCAGGGAAACTTCCGGTCCTTGCTTCGTTTGAGGGGTTGGTATGCATCAGTCAGTTTGGTTTGTTCTCAGTTTTCTGATTCGAGGTAATTCAATAAGACCTCCAGGGCTCTTTTTGCCAACTGTTCTTTGATTGAAACCCGGCTGCCTTCCAGCAGAAAATGATAGGACCAATCGCCCTCGGGGGTGGAAAGCGCGCACCAGCTGGTGCCGACCGGTTTGCTGGGCGTTGCCCCACCTGGCCCAGCGATGCAGCAAACCGAAAGCCCGATATCGCTATTGAAGGTTTTGCGCGCGCCCCTGGACATTTCAAGCACCGTTTCACTGCTGACGGCTCCGTAGGTTTTTAGCGTATCCCAACTTACCCCCAGCAAGTTGACCTTGGCCTGATAGGCATAAGAGACCACGCTGCCCATGAAATATTCTGAGGAGCCGGGGACATTGGTGATGAGATGCCCGATCAGCCCTCCGGTGCAGCTCTCCGCCAACCCAAGGGTCAGTTTTTTCTGAAACAGATGTTTTCCAATTCTGGTTTCAAGATCGTCATTTTCCATCAGCTTCTCCTTGATTGCCTGAGCAGGTATTGTTGTGTCAATTTCTTTCCAGATCGGGATAAGCTCGCGCTCCTCGATATAAGCGGCTATCGCTGGGGAAAGTAAGCCTTCCCGGACCAGGGTCGAAGTCTTTTCTCCCTTTTCCAGGCGTTCCCGGATCTCTCTGGAGGAAATTTCATTCACCTCTAATTCATCGAGGTAAATCACTCTGGCGCCAATATTACCCAGATAGTCAATATACTCCAGGTTCGGCTGAAAGCCCTGCCTGGGGCTGATCACCAATGCCGTGTCTTTGATCAGGTCCTGCCAGTGAAACCACTGTCCAAAAGAAGGCTTTTCGCCTGTAAAACTATCTGAACCAATCAAAAAACCCAATTCATAACTGGGATCAATGCGCTTCCGCAAGACTGTCATCGTTTCGGCGGTGAAATTGGGGCGGTTGTTTTGCGAAACCAGTTCCCATTCCAAATCACTGACCTCAACCCGGTCGACCAGACCCTGCAAGCCTTGATAGATTTCCTGCGCGGCTAAGTGACAAATGTCAAAGCGGTGCTCAAAGGTGAGCGGCAAGGAGCGTTTGACCCCTTCCTGAATGTTGTGGTGGCGGAATACGGGTAATAAGATCACCCGGGCGACCTTCTGCCCGCGCGAATGCAGCGCTTTGACCGCATCGATAACCAATTGGGTATGTCCCTTGTGAAGTGGGTCTGCTGAAGTGCCAAAAACCAGAAGCATGTCTTTAATCATGACGTTAAATTGTGTCCTTATGAAGTGATTTTTTGATTTCGTCCAGCTGAGCGAGCCATAAATTTGGACTGGCATCGGCCGGCATCCGCCAACCCTGGCATGCTTCCAAACTCAAACTGAACAATTGAGGGGCATCCGGCGCGGCGATGCGTTTAAATTGGTTGCGGAAGAAGCGCTGATAGAAGACCCGCAGACAGTTCAGAATGAACTCCGCTTCATATTCGTCTTTGAAAATTTTTAACGCCTCTTCAAAAATCTGTTTTGGCTCCTCTTTTTCACCAATAGCATGCCAGAGGAAAAAATCATGCAGCAAGTAAGGTCCCAGGATCTTTTCCGTAGGCTGAGCGGAAGATCCATCAGCCTGCAGTGGTTGAAGTTCCGGCGAAATTGGAGCCTCCGCCACAGTTATGGCAAGCCTTTCTCCTTCAACACCAAACAATTTATTGCCTGCCCAAACCAGCAATTGCAAGAGAACGGTTTTGGGTAGCCCGGCGTTGACGTTATACATGCTGATCTGGTCGCCGCTGTAGGTGGACCAGCCCAAAGCAATTTCGGACATGTCGCCCGTGCCCACCACCAAGCCCCTGTGCATATTTGCCAGATCCATCAGGATTTGCGTGCGTTCCCGCGCTTGCGCGTTTTCAAATGCCAAGTCTGCCGAACCGTCATGCCCGATAGCCGCCAGGTGCTGCTGCAATGCCGCATGAATTGGAATGACTTTGCTGGTGACGCCGGTCAGTTTCATCAAGTTGTCAATTCTTTTCAAAGAATTGCTTGAACTGCCTGGACCAGGCATGGAGACAGCGATCAAGTCTTCCCGGGGCAGTCCGAGTTTGTCCAGCGCCAGGCAGCAGACAAAGAGCGCCATGGTCGAATC
>LSQX01255528.1_pt2 | contig 16762 bp, 15 predicted proteins | sample 654561 | NCBI WGS metagenome assembly LSQX01 (sample SAMN04489861, study PRJNA283612) | anaerobic digester metagenome | isolation source: 4 biogas reactors fed with cattle manure at either 37C or 55C with and... | place: Denmark: Kongens Lyngby | collected 2014
GTTCGAATCCAGCCCGGGGAGCCATGCCCCGGCCAGTGGCCGGGGCCTTTCAGTGCGACCGCAACTGCGGCGCGGCCCTTGCCACAACTTGCGACTACGTGGTATAATTGAGAGCGTCGTATGCGGGTGCGGGGCCCGTAGCTCAGCGGCAGAGCGCCCGACTCATAATCGGTGTTGTCGCAGGTTCGAATCCTGCCGGGCCCACCACGGACTGTCAAACTATAATAGATGCCCCCATCGTCTAGAGGCCTAGGACACCGCCCTTTCAAGGCGNNTCGAAGCGAGAAGGGTCCGTTGCTTTCTTTTGTCCTCTTCCGCCGCACCGGACTTGGCACGAGGGCAGGAAGTTGCAGTTCACTGACGAAGGTGTTCTCTAAGTTGGTCCGTTTGACGGTGCCGTCACGGAGGGATGCACTTTGGGTTGTCGCGTCGGCCACATCGTGCAGTGGATGGAGGAACTCGCACCGCCCGTCCTGGCTGCCGATTGGGACCAGATTGGCCTGCAATTCGGCGCGGCGGACCGCAAGGTGCGGCGGGTTCTGCTCGCATTGACCGTCACAGCCGATGTCGTAGAGCAGGCCGCCCGTATGTCGGCCGATCTTATCGTTTCCCACCATCCGCTGATATTTCGCCCTCTCACCGAACTGCGATGGGATCGTCCGGCCGGTGCTTTGCTGCGCGCACTGTTCGAAACCGACGTCGCGGTCTACGCCGCCCACACGAACTTCGATGCGGCCGAAAAGGGGACGAGCGAGGTGCTCGCACGGCGGTTCGCACTCCAAGGCACTCGCACCCTTGTTCCCGAACGGGCTGCCGACGGCGCAGCCGACAAAGCGGGTTACGGAAGGGTGGGGGAGTTGCCCGAACCAATGACGCCCGAGGCGTTCCTCGATTTTGTAGTACGACGGCTCGCGGTAACGCACGTGCGGCATAACGGCGCGTTACCTGCCAAAGTAGAACGTGTGGCCGTGATGGGCGGCTCGGGCGCATCCTTTATGGCCGAGGCTGCCAGAGAGGGGGCGGACGCGTACGTAACCGGAGACGTCAAGTTTCACGATGCGGTGGACGCCCGGGCCTTGGGCCTTTGGCTCATCGACGCGGGACACTTCGCCACCGAGCGACTGCTGCTCGACTACTGGAAAACCTACCTGGAATCCCGGGCCCGTGCCGTCGACTTCGATTTGCTGGTCGCCGTAGCTCAGGAAGAAGATCCGTTCCACCTCACGCTTGCCGATTCCGCTGCGAAGGAGGGGGCTCAAGGTGACTCGCCCGTGTGAGATCTGCGGAAAACCTATTCCCGCTGAACGTCTTGCCGCACTTCCGCAAACCCGCCGTTGTGTCAAGTGCGCCGCTACGGTGGGTACCGATCTGATTACAGCCCGCCGCACCGTGGGCATGGACATCGAAACCTACAAAGATCTGCTCAGCGCCACCCGCAGCTAGTCGACGACACCTCGCTCAAGTCCGCTCGTGAAGGAGTCAGCCCATGGCGGAACACGATCTGAAACGGCTTTTCCGGATTCAGGAACTCGAGCAGAAATTGATCCGGCTCGAGCGCTTCCGGAAAACCTCTCCCGAGACCCAACTGGTGAATGAGTTACAAGAACGAGCCGGCAAGTTCCAGAAGCTGCAATCGGTACTCGACAAACGCATTGCCGTGGCGCAGCGCAGTGTCCGCTCCCGTGAGCTTGCCTTAGCCGCCGCTGAACAGTCACAAGGAGCCGTGCGTGAGCGGCTATACGAAGGCGGTATCACCAACCCTCGTGAGCTGTCGCAGTTGGAAAAGCGCCTCGCCGAACTCACGGTCCAGGTCGAAAAGGAAGAGACGGACCTTCTCCAGGCCCTCGAAGAGTTGGAGACCCTGGAAGCTCAAAAAAGCAAGGTCGATGCGGCCGAAGCCAAGGCACGAAGGGAACTCCACACCGCCCAGCAAAAGTTGGAACACATGCAAAGCGCCTGGGACTTGGAAGAGGCCATGGTGCGCGACGAACTCGAGGAGCTGCGTTCTCAGGTCTCTCCATCGGCATTAGCCCTTTACGAGCGAAAGAAGGCCTCCACCGAGGGGACGCCCATCGCCCAAGTAATCCGCGGCGTTTGCGGAGGCTGCCGCATGACGCTGCCGGCCTCCGTGACGGCGCTGCGGGGAGCGGTCACATCGACGTGTGAACAGTGCGGGCGCATCCTTTACTGGCCCGATTAGCATTGGCCCCCTCATTCGACATAGTGCTTCCGGTCAAACGTCCTCCCTCGGAGGGCGTTTTTTTCGCGTTCGCACGTTTTCGGCGGGAGGAATTTCCCGTTGGTGGACGAAAGTGGGTACAATGTGGGGGAGAGTGGTGAGAAGTGGAGGACCCCGGGGAGGTTAGGGTCTCCCCAGGGAAGCGCGGTGGGCCGGAAGGGGGCACAAGGCGCCCGTGTTCATGGGAGAATACCACCACACATTGGACGCCAAAGGTCGTCTCATCGTGCCGGCCCGTTTCCGGGAAGGCCTCGGTGACACGTTTATCGTCACCCGTGGGCTAGACCACTGTCTCTTCGCCTATCCGATGAGCGAGTGGAGGGACATCGAGGAAAAACTGCGCTCCCTGCCGCTCACCAAAGCCGACGCCCGCTCGTTTGTCCGCTTTTTCTTCTCCGGTGCCGTCGAGTGCGAGCTGGACAAACAGGGGCGCATTATGCTCCCGCAAAACTTGCGTGATTACGCACAAATGGAAAAGGACGTCGTAGCCGTCGGTGTGTCCACTCGCGTCGAGTTTTGGAGCGCCGAGCGCTGGAAGGTGTATGTGGAGAGCGCGTCCGAATCGTTCGACGCCATCGCGGAAAACATTGTAGACTTAGGTATTTGACACTGATTGGGGGTGCGCTCCGATGGATCAGCCGGACAACCGGCCCTTCGAACACAAACCGGTCCTTCTGGAGCCCGCCCTGCGCTACCTCGACCCACGCCCGGGCGGCGTGTACGTCGATGCCACCGTAGGTGGCGGGGGACACAGCGAACAGATCGCCGAGCGCATCGCTCCGGGTGGCCTGTTGATCGCCATCGACCGCGACGAGGCTGCGCTGGCGGCTGCCTCCCGGCGGTTGGGTCGCTTCGGCAATCTGGTGCGCTTCGTTCACGACAACTTCGCCCGTCTGAGCGCCATCCTGGACGAGCTAGGCATCGACGCAGTGGACGGGATCCTCTTCGACTTCGGCGTCTCATCGCCGCAGTTAGACCGGGCCGAGCGGGGCTTCAGCTACCAACTCGATGCTCCACTCGATATGCGCATGGACCGCAGAAGCGAAACGGACGCCGCACACCTTGTAAACACGCTGCCCGAGGCGGAGTTGGCACGCATCCTGAAGGAGTACGGTGAAGAACGCTGGGCGGGCCGCATCGCCCGGCAGATCGTCAGGGCGCGGTCCGCATCGCCCATCACAACGACGGGTCAACTGGTGGACATCGTGAAATCGGCGATCCCCGCAGCCGCCAGGCGCCAGGGTCCTCATCCGGCGAAGCGGACCTTTCAGGCGCTGCGGATAGCCGTTAACCGCGAGCTCGATGCGATTGAGGAAGCCTTGCCGCAGGCGATCGCTTCGTTGCGTCACGGCGGGCGCTTGGTCGCCATCAGCTTTCATTCGCTGGAGGATCGCATTGTAAAGCAGGCGTTGCAGGAAGCAGAAAACCCGTGCATTTGTCCCCCGGACTTTCCGGTCTGTCGATGCGGTCGCCGGCCGTCGGTTCGGATCCTGACGCGGCGTGCCGTTGCGGCCAGTGAGAGGGAGAAGTCGGAGAATCCGAGAGCACGCAGTGCCAAATTGAGGGCGGCAGAACGTGTTCTTCTGCCGGGAGAGGACGAATAGACATGATCATGTCGAATAGGACTTCCCAGAAGACTCATTCTGTTGTGGCACCACACGTAGGGACGGGCCGTGTACGCAGGAAGCAGCGTCGAGTGCATGAGGCCCTCCTGATGGCGGGTTGCGCGGTGGCATTGCTCGCCTTGGCCCTCGTCTATGTAGGTCAGCGTACCTACATCATGACGTTGGCCTACAAAGCCGATGCGCTGAATCAATCCGTCGCCGATGCGCTGCGGGAACGGGAGTTCCTGCAGCTACGCATAGCGCAAGCCCACTCCCTCGCCCACGTCGAACAGGTAGCCACCGGCAAACTCGGCATGGTCCGGCCTGAGGCGACGCAATACGTAGTACTCGATGAAACGGCCCGCATTGCGTCGTCCGAACCGGCCACACCCGCGCCGGAGAAACCACGTGGGTTCATCGCCATAGCAGTCGATTGGGTCGCCCAGCACTGGCCACGCCTCGAAACGGCCGAAGCGGGAGGAGAGAGGCGCTGAATCGCCGAATCCCCCTACATCCCTCGAATTGAGGAGCAGGGCTGAGGAGTGCGTCGTGTGAATCGCTTTTCAAAACTGGCCGTTCAACGGCGTATTGCGGCGCTTTTCGTCGCCGTCAGCGTTCTGACGCTTCTGCTGCTGCTCCGCCTCGCCTACTTACAGCTATGGCACGGCGACCGTTTCCTCGACATGGCGCTGGCCCAACGGTTTAGCCCCGTGCCGCTTTTGCCCGACCGCGGCACGATCTACGACCGCAATATGGTGCCACTCGCCACCAGCATCAGCGCCGAAGCGGTGTACGCGGTGCCCGTCGAGGTCGAAGACCCGGTCCGCACCGCCCACGAGCTTGCGCCTTTGCTCGATGTCGACGCGGATTGGCTGCTCTCGCGCCTGGAGCAAAACGTGCGCACCGTGTGGCTCCGCCTGAAGGTCGATCCCGAGACGGCACGTGCCGTCCGCGCCCGCGCTTTGCCGGGCATTTACATAACCGAAAGGCCGCAGCGCTTTTACCCCCATGGCAAATTGGCAGCCAATGTTTTGGGCTTTGCCGGTATCGACAATCAGGGGTTGGAGGGACTCGAGGCGTACTACGAGAATGTCCTAAAGGGAACCGAGGGCATGCTCGTACGCGAGAGGGACGCGACGGGGCGTTCCATTCCGGACGGTCTGGAACGACGTATCGAACCGACCGATGGCCTCGACATCGTCCTTACGGTGGACCATGTCATCCAGTACATCGTCGAACGCGAGCTCGAGCGGGGCGTCCTCGAAAGCCAGGCGGAGATGGGCATTTTCGTCGCCGTCGATCCGAAGACGGGCGACATTTTGGCCATGGCCACCTATCCCAGCTTTGATCCGAACCACTTTAGCGACTATCCGCCCGAGCTCTGGAAAAATAGGGCGGTAACCGACCAGTTCGAGCCGGGGTCCACGTTTAAAGTAATCACGGGTTCGGTGGCCCTAGAAGTCGGAGCCGCCACTCTGGCGTCCACTTACGTCGACCCGGTACGTCTCGAGCGGTGGGGAGGCGTCGTCAACTGCTGGCGAGCGGGGGGCCACGGCGAGCAAACCTTCGTCGAGGCTTTGGAGAACTCGTGCAACCCGGTATTCGCGGTAATGAGCGCCGATGAGATCGGCCCTGCCCGGTTCTACGAATACATCCGTGCGTTCGGTTTCGGCGGACGGCTCGGCATCGACTTTCCGGGTGAAGGAACGGGCCTTGTGCCCCGCCCGACGCCGAACCCGTCGCTGCAATGGGCCAACGTCGGCTTCGGCCAAGGAATAGCGGTCACTCCCCTCCAGATGGCCATGGCCGTGGCGGCCATCGCGAACGGGGGTACCTTATACAAGCCGCGGCTCGTAAAGGAGATCCGCACCAAGGACGGCGACATCGTCGAAGCGCGTGCGCCCGAAATCATCCGGCAAGTCCTCTCACGGCAGACGGCGCAGGAGTTTATCTCAGCCATGCGTTCCGTGGTTGCAAACGGCTCAGGGACCCGGGCGGATGTGCCGGGTTACCGGGTGGCGGGCAAGACGGGAACGGCACAAATTCCCGAGCACGGACGTTACATCGACCTCAACATGGCCACGTTCGTCGGCTTTGCACCGGCAGACGACCCGGCGATAGTGGGCGTCGTGATGCTCTACAAGGTGCACGCCCAACCCTCGTGGGGCGGCACCTGGGCGGCGCCGGTCTTCGGGCGCGTCGTCGAGGAGGCGTTGGAGTATATGGGTATTCCACGCCGCTATGAAACCCCTGAGCCGGTGCCCAAGGAGAAAGTCGTGATCCCCAACATCCGCAACCTGCCTGCCGAAGAAGCCGAAGAACGGTTGGCAGCGGCCGGACTCAAGGTGGCCCATGAAGGCTACGGAAGCTACGCTTTGGACGTCATTCCGGTCCCGGGAACGGTCGTCGACAAAGGAACCACCGTCCTGCTCGTTTTCCACGAGGAGGAACTTCCCGAACCGACGATCGTCACCGTTCCCGATGTGACGGGTCTCAGCATGCGGGACGCGGCATTCGCTTTACAGGAGAAGGGCTTGCGCATTCGTATCCAGGGAACAGGCGTCGCCACGTCGCAGTTCCCCGCCCCCGGCGAGCGCACACCTTCCGGCAGTGTCGTGGAAGTGCAGTTTTCGTCACCGGGCACGTCCGCGCCATAGAATGACCGCTAGGTGGCGAGACTAGATGCGAAGCCCTTTTTGCTTTCTTTGGAGTGAGACGGATTATGGGGATTCAAGCGCGGAACGTACATGAGCTCGCCGCGAGCGTGCCTGAAGCCCGCTACGTGGGCGAACGGAACGTTACCGTGAACGATATCGTCTATGACTCGCGGCACGTGCGGCCAGGAGCGCTATTTGTCTGCTGGAAAGGAGCGACAGCAGACGGGCACAGCTTTGCCCGCGAGGCGGTGGCGAAAGGGGCACGTGCCTTGTTCTGCGAAAGGTACCTCGACGAACTGGCGCACGTTCCACAAATCGTGGTACCCAACGTACGCGAGCGCCTCGGCGAGTTAGCCTCTGCCTTCTACGGTCATCCGTCCCGACGACTTACTCTGATCGGCGTGACGGGCACGAACGGCAAGACGACGAGCACCTATCTGCTGCATTCGATTTTCCAACGGGCTCACGGTGCAGCCGGGCTTATCGGCACCTTGGGCAGCCGCATCGGCGATCGCTACGTGCCGGGCGACCGGACCACGCCCGAGGCACCGGACATCCAGCGTCTCTTAGCCGAGATGGCGGCGGCCCGTTGTACGACGTGTTCGATGGAGGTCTCGTCCCACGGTATCGATCTACATCGTATCAGCGGCGCCCGGTTCGCATATGGCGTCTTTACAAATCTCACGCAGGACCATCTCGATTACCATACAACCTTTGAGGCTTACCGCGATGCGAAGCTCAGGTTTTTCTCGCGCCTTGAGGACGGTGCAATAATCAATGCTGACGATCCCCATGCAAGCCACTTCGCGCGGGCAACGGCCGCTCCGGTTTATCTGTACGGCGTGGAGAGCCCAGGCGCCGAGTACAGGGCATCCTCAATCCGCTTCGATGCCGGCGGAGTCACTTATGTCGCTCACACGCCCAGCGGCAGCATCGAAATCCGGCTCGCGCTGACCGGTGTCTTTAACGTGTACAATTCCTTGGGCGCTTTGGCCGTAGCTCATCGATTAGGAGTGCCTTTGGAGGACATCGCTGCGGGCCTGGCCGGCGTCCAGGTTCCCGGCCGCTTCGAACGGGTGTCGGGTGCCTATCCGGTCTCAGTCATTGTGGACTATGCTCACACTCCGGACGGCTTGGAGAACGTGCTGCGCGCCGCCCGGGCGCTCGGCAAGGGCAGGCTCATCCTCCTTTTCGGCGCGGGAGGCGATAGGGACAGAACAAAGCGCCCGCGCATGGGACGCATCGCGGCCAGTCTAGCGGATTTCGTCATCGTCACTTCGGACAACCCGCGCAGTGAAGACCCGGAAACGATATGCGAGGAAATCGAGGCGGGCATGCGGCAAGTGAGCGGCGCGCCAGCGCACTGGGAGCGCGTTGTGGACAGGCGGGAAGCGATACGGGAGGCTATCAGAATCGCGGAGCCCGGTGATTTGGTGTTGATCGCAGGCAAGGGTCACGAGACCTACCAAGAAATCCGAGGCGTGCGCAGGCACTTCGATGACCGCGAAGAGGCTCGGGCCGCCTTAGAGGAGCGATTCGGTCGTGCAACCGCTCAGCGCTGAAGAGCTGGCCGCGGCAGTCGGCGGTACAATCGTGCAGCACGGCGGAGCAGACCGCATTCTGGGGGTTTCCACCGACAGCCGCACCTTACAGCCAGGCGAACTTTTCGTTCCCATCATCGGAGAGCGCTTCGATGCCCACCGGTTTATCGGTGAAGCCGTCCGCAAGGGGGCACCGGCCGTTCTGGTCGACCGCTCGCACCTCGGTGCGATCGAACTGCCCGAGGGCGTAACCGCCGTCGCCGTAGACGACACGCTCAGCGCCCTGGAAGCCCTGGCCTCCTGGGACCGCAAGCACTTCTGCGGTCCGGTCGTAGCAGTGACGGGCAGTAACGGGAAGACGACGACCAAAGACCTTTTGGCCGCCGTTCTGTCGGAAAAGTACCGGGTACTGGCGACGGAGGGAAACCTGAACACGGAAATCGGCATGGCCATGACGCTGCTGCGCCGCACCGGTGAGCATCAAGCGATCGTCGTGGAAATGGGCATGCGCGGCGCCGGACAGATTGCGTCTTTGGCCCGCATTGCCCGGCCTTCAATCGGTGTCGTCACGAACGTCGGCCCGGTCCACGCCGAACTCCTCGGATCAATTGACGCCGTCGCCGCGGCCAAGCGGGAGCTCGTGGAGGCCCTGCCGGCCACGGGAACGGCCGTGCTCAACGCGGACGATCCGCGCGTCGCGGCCATGGCGGCGTATACGCAGGCGCGAGTTGTCACGTTTGGTCTGGGAGAGGATGCCCGGGTTCGGGCTTCAGACGTTCAATCCTTCGGTCTGGAAGGCCTTGCCTTTCGTTTGCACTGCGGATCGGAAGCGGTTCCGGTGCGCCTGCCGGTGCCGGGACGGCACAACGTCGCCAACGCGTTGGCTGCTGCGGCCGTGGGCGTCGAGTGCGGGCTTTCTCTGTCGGAAGTGGCGCAGGGGCTGGCCCAAGTCCGGCCCTCCGGCTTGCGTATGCAGGTTGAACGGCTAAGCGGCGGCGTGACACTCATTAACGACGCCTACAACGCATCGCCGGCCTCCATGGAAGCCGCCCTTGCCACGCTGGCCGACACGGCCGCCACCCGGCGCATCGCCGTTTTGGGGGACATGTTGGAACTGGGCCGCTACTGCGAAGAAGCGCATCGAAAGGTCGGCGAAGCATGCGGCGCCCTGGGCCTCGACCGGCTAATTACGGTGGGGCCAAGGGCGGAACGCATCGCGCAAGGTGCTTTGGCTTCAGGAATGAAGGCGGGCAACGTCACCTCCGTATCGACTCCCGCGGAAGCGGCGGTGCTCCTTCTTGCGGAGCTAAGAGCCGGTGACACCGTGCTCCTGAAAGCCTCGCGCGGCCTTGAACTTGAGCGGATTGCCGAGGCCCTAGCCCACGGATTACCAGAGAGGAAGTAATTACGATGCATCCGGCAATACTCGCTGGGCTCATCGCCTTCGCCGTCGCCGTGCTGATGGGCCCGGGAACCATCCGGTACCTGCGGAGACTGCGCTACGGGCAGCAGGTGCGCGACGACGGTCCGAAAAGTCATCTGACGAAACAGGGAACGCCGACGATGGGCGGCGTCATCATTGTGACCGCACTCCTCGTCGGGGTCCTACTTGTTGCGCCGAAGAGCGACATCTTGCTCTATGCCCTTTTTACCATCGGCGGATACGCTCTCGTGGGCGCGATGGACGACATGCTCAAGATCGTAGGAAGGCGCTCGTTGGGTCTTAAGGCCAGGCACAAGCTAGTCGGTCAGATCCTCATCGCGTTGGTCCCGTCCCTGTACGCCCTGTCGGTCAACGAGACGGCGCTGCTCTTGCCCTTTGCGGAGGCAGTCTGGCCGGTGCATCCGCTGCTGTACCTGACATTTAGCGTGCTGCTGATCGTCGGTTTCGGCAACGCGGCAAACTTTACCGACGGGCTGGACGGTCTGCTCGCAGGATCCACGGCCGTCGCGGGCGTTGTGTATGCCGTAATCAGCGGCATGGCGGGCTATCCCGAGCTGGCCGCGTTATCTGCCGCCGTCGCCGGAGCCTGCTTAGGTTTTTCGTGGTTCAACGCGCATCCGGCCCAAGTGTTCATGGGCGATACGGGCAGCTTGAGCCTCGGCGCTGCGCTCAGCACGGTGGCGGTGCTGACCAACACCCACATCATTTTGCTCATCGTCGGGGGACTTTTCGTGGTCGAGATGGCGAGCGTGGTCCTACAGGTCGCGTACTTTCGCGCTACCGGAGGGAAGAGGATCTTCCGAATGGCGCCGATCCACCACCATTTCGAGCTGAGCGGCTGGGCCGAGCCGAAGATCGCGGTCCGCTTTTGGATCGTCGCGGTCGTGTGCGGCATCGTCGGACTCATGGCATACTGGGTGTGAGGAATAGAGTAGGAAGGGTCCCTGCCACGAATGGACGGAGGAGGTCTGTCTTTGACGGGGCGTCGCGCGTCACCGGGTCGCTCTCCTGACCTGGTCTTATTCGGAACGACCCTTGCGCTGCTTGTCATCGGTATCGTCACCGTTTTTAGCGCGAGTTATACTACCGGGCTGCGGGAATTCGGCGACCCGTACTACTACGTGAAGCGCCAAATCTTGTGGGCGGCTCTGGGCGTCATCGCTTTGGTGATCGTCATGCACGTCGACTACCGGGTATGGCGCCGCTGGTCGGTTGCGGGTCTGCTGCTCGCCGTGCTCCTCCTGGGACTCGTTCTCGTCATCGGTACCGAAGCGGGAGGCGGCCGCCGGTGGATTCGGGTCGGCCCGCTCAGCATGCAGCCCTCCGAACTGGCGAAGCTGGCCGTCGTCAACTTTCTCGCGGCCTACATCGCAGCCCAAGGGGGAGGAATCCGCCGGCTGTTTCAAGGATTTCTCTTTCCGATGGCGGTCGTCGGATTCATTTTCCTATTGATCTTGGCCGAGCGGGACTTCGGGACCTCCGTAGCCCTTGGTCTGAACGCGGTCGTCATGCTGTTCGCCGCCGGCGCGCAGCTTTGGCACCTAGGACTGATCGCCTTGGTTGCCGTCCCCGGACTGTTCCTGCTCATCTACCTGGAACCCTATCGCATGCGACGTATCACGTCGTTTCTCAACCCATGGGCCGACCCTTTGGGTGCAGGCTGGAACATTATCCAGTCACTGTACGCTATCGGCTCCGGGGGGCTGTTCGGCCTCGGCCTCGGTGCGGGCAGGCAGAAGTTCGCCTACCTGCCCGAGCAGCATACGGACTTCATATATGCCGTGCTCGGCGAGGAAATGGGTTTTTTGGGTACCGCTACGGTAGCCCTCCTCTTTTTCGTGTTTGCCTGGAGGGGCTACCGCACGGCTCTGCGGGCGCCAGACTTGTACGGCGCCATGTTGGCGGTTGGACTGACGTCGATGATCGTGTTGCAGGCGTTCATCAACATGGGCGTCGTCACCGGCAGCATGCCGGTCACGGGCATCACCCTGCCATTTATCAGCGCGGGGGGCTCGTCGCTCCTCGTCACGTTGGCCGCCATCGGCGTGCTGCTGAACGTCTCCCGGGCGGCGGAGGAAGGGAGGCCGGGCTCGTGACCAAAATGCGCGTCCTGTTTGCCGGCGGTGGAACGGCGGGCCATATCAATCCCGCTCTGACGGTGGCGGATATTCTGCGCCAGGAAGGGGCCGAGATCGCCTTTGCCGGCACCCAGGCAGGACTCGAAAAGGACCTCGTGCCGCGGGCGGGCTATCGTCTGCACACCTTGCGGGTCCGGCCCATGCCTCGCCGCATCAGTCCGGCGCTCTTGAAGGCTACTTTCGACGCGGGCGTCGGGCTGCTGCAGGCCTTTCGCATAATCGGCAGCTTCAAGCCTCACGTCGTGGTCGGTACGGGAGGTTACGTCGCCGGTCCGGTACTGTTGGCGGCGGTGCTGCGGCGCGTGCCCACGGTGATCCACGAGCAAAACGCCTTTCCGGGCAGCACGAACCGCCTGTTGGCCAAGTGGGTCGATCGCGTCGCCCTCGGCTACCGCGAAGCCGCGCCGCGCTTCCCGCGCCAGGACAAGCTAGTGTACGTGGGCAACCCGGTCCGCAGCGAGCTATTGACCGTCAGCCGCACGGAAGGACTTCGCCGGCTTGGGCTCTCGCCGGACCGCCGCCACGTCCTGATTTTCGGCGGGAGCAGGGGTGCGCGTTCCATCAACCGCGCGGTCTTTGCCGCCCGCACGGCCCTGCACCAGCACCGGGACGTGCAGTTCGTGCACCAGACGGGTGCCGCCGGATTTCCGGAGGTTGTCGAGGCGTACCGCTCGGCCGGAATCGAACCGGTCGGCGATGAACTGATTCTCGACCACAACATCCGCGTCGTGCCGTACGTTTACGACATGCCCGCCGCGTTGGCCGCAGCCGATCTTGCGGTCGCCCGGGCCGGTGCGCTTACGGTTGCGGAAATTACGGCACGGGGCGTGCCGTCCGTTCTGGTGCCTTATCCGTACGCCACCGACGATCACCAGACATTCAACGCGAGGCCGCTTGTGGCCGCAGGCGCGGCCCGGATGATCGCCGACGGCGAACTGACGGGCGAAACACTCGCTGCGGTCTTGGACGAACTGCTAAACGACCGTGAAGGCCTGCGCCGCATGGGCGAGGCCGCCAAAACGCTCGGGCGCCCGCAAGCTGCTCGTGAACTGGCCGATCTCATCCGCTCGGTGGCTCGCCCCCTGCCGTAACAAGTCGAAAGGAAGACTCATATGATGCACTGCTCTTATCCCGGCACCAAAAGGCCGTCGTCTCGGATTGCCCTCCCACGGAGGAGGGACGGACGATGAAGGAGGTCGTCGAAAGGCTGCGACGAGAAGTCCAGGGCCCCGTGGCGGAAGGGGTTCCGACCGGCCGGTACACGACGGTCGGTATCGGCGGCCCTGCCGACATTTTCGTCGAAGCGACGTGTCGTGACGACGTCGCGGCCGTTTGTCGCATCGCCTTCGAGACGGGCACGCCCATGCGGGTGCTGGGGGCCGGGTCCAACGTGCTCATATCGGACCGGGGCGTGCGCGGGATCGTCTTGCACTTGGGAAGACGGTTTCGGGACATCCGGTTCGATGGGACGCGAGTCTTCGCCGAAGCGGGAGCCACATTGCCGCGTCTCGCGAAGCAAGCAGCCGAGAGGGGCCTGTCAGGCATCGAGTTTGGCGGCGGCATTCCCGGCACCGTCGGCGGCGCCGTGGTGATGAACGCCGGAGCGCACGGCGCCGACATTTCCCAGATCGTAAGGGAAGTGTACGTCGTAGGCCGCACGGGTGAGACGGAGCGGTACGACGCCGCAGAGATGCAGTTTTCCTACCGGCGGAGCCGCCTTTCCGGCGTGTACGACTCGGTTGTCGTCGGCGCCGTCTTCGAGCTGACGCCGCACAACCCCGACGAGATCCGCCGGCGAATGCGAGAATTCGCCCTCAGGCGGCGTCAAACCCAGCCCCTTGGTTTGGCCAGCTCGGGCAGCGTGTTCAAGAACCCGCCGGGCGATTACGCCGGCAGACTCATTGAAGCCGCGGGTCTGAAAGGTCTCCGAGAAGGGCAGGCGATGGTCTCCGAGGTACACGGCAATTTTATCGTCAACTTAGGCGGAGCCACCTCGGACGATGTCCTCCGTTTGATCGATCGCGTGCGGCAGCAAGTGGAAAGCCGTTTCGGCGTCCGGCTTCAGCTCGAAGTGGAGTTGATCGGTATGTAACATGACCAGAGCCCTTGCCGCCGCACGCATTTGAGGTGAAGCATGGTTGGAACGTATCGTGATACAAGGCGGCAGGGGCCTGAGGGGTACGGTCTTCGTCTCCGGAGCCAAGAACGCCGTATTGAAGCTCTTGGTTTCGGCATTGATGACGGAAGAACTTTGCACCTTTCGGAACGTGCCGCGCCTTGCCGACGTGACGAATATGATGCACGTTCTGCGGGGGCTCGGCGCCCAGATCGAGATGACCGCCGACCGCACGGTGCAAGTGCAAGCTCGCACGCTCGGGTACGTGGCTCCCGAGGCGGCGGTCAGGCGAATGCGGGCTTCCATTCAGATCATGGGGCCGCTCCTTGCCCGGCTCGGAAGGGTTCGTGTCGCGCTCCCCGGCGGATGCGACCTGGGGGCACGGCCGATCGACCTACACTTGAAAGGCCTTACCGCGCTGGGAGCCACTTTCGTCGAATCGCACGGCTACATTGAAGGCCGCTGCCGGCGACTGAGAGGGGCCGAAATCCATCTGGACCTGCCGAGCGTAGGGGCGACCGAGAACATCATGATGGCCGCAGTGCTAGCCGAAGGTACCAGCGTGATACAGAATGCGGCCCGCGAGCCAGAAATCGCCGACGTCGCCGCTGCGCTCAACGCGATGGGAGCGCGCATCCGCGGAGCAGGCACAGGCGAGATCGTCATCGAAGGTGTCACCTCGTTGAGGGGGTGTGACCACACGGTGGTGCCCGACCGCATCGAAGCCGGTACATACCTTGTGGCGGGCGCCATGGCGGGTGAGGACGTCGTCGTACGGGCCGTCGTGCCGCAGCACCTGGATGCCGTCATCGCCAAGCTGCGCGAGGCCGGCGCTCACATCCAGACGGGACCCGACTGGATCCGGGTCCGCCGCGGCTCCTTGAGGCCTATCCAGCTGCGGACACAACCGTATCCGGGCTTTCCCACGGATATGCAGCCCCAGTTCGTCAGTTTCCTGACCCATGCGCACGGTACGAGCATGGTAACCGAGACCGTCTACACGAGCCGCTACAAGTACGTCGACGAGCTACGCCGCATGGGTGCCGACCTCGTCGTAGAAGGCAACGTGTGCATCGTGCGGGGACCGAAGCGACTTTCAGGCACGCACGTCTCGGCACCCGACCTCAGGGCGGGAGCCGCTCTCGTGATGGCCGGTTTGGTCGCCAGCGGCACGACGGTCGTCGACGGAGTAGAGCATATCGATCGCGGCTACGACGGTCTAGAAGAGAAGCTGGCCGGGCTCGGAGCGTCCATCCGGCGCTTCGGCCAGGGACAGCAGCGGACCGGTTGACCGGCAGGAACCGCCGGGGCCCATGTGAAAGATTTATGCAAGCCCCGCAGGTCGGTATGCACGGCCGCGGGCTGCCGAAGGAAAGGCTCGACGGGTGCAGCCGCTTAGCCCGCCAGTCTGTTCGGCACGCCGGAAGGAGCAACCACGTTGGACATGCCTCAAGACCGTGAGACTATGGGCCGCAGCTTCACACTGGCGGTCACACTCTTCGCTATCACCTTGGCCCTGCTGTTCGTTCTGCAGTCGGCTCTCTTCGCCGTCAGCAGCGTGCAACTCGTGGGCGCTCGCCACTTGACCGAAGAGGAGATCCTGTCTATTGCAGGCATATCGATGGGTGACAGCCTGTTCAACGTCGACGTGCGCAGGGCTCGGGAACGCCTGCTGGCCCATCCCCGGATTGAGCAGGCTACGGTGCGCCGACGCCTGCCCGCCACCATCCACGTCGAAGTCGTCGAGCGCGTCCCCGTAGCGATCATGCCCCATCCAGAGGGTTTTGCCGCACTGGACGCGCAGGGAAGGGTCTTGATGCTGTCGGAGGAGCTCAGGCTGCCGTACCCCCTTCTCACCGGATTTGATCTGCCCGAGGGCAGCGGCCCGGAGCCCGGTACGGAGCTCCGTTCGCCCGAGCTCAACAGGGCGCTGACCGTGGCTTCCGCCCTGCCGCCGAGCCTGCTCGCGACCGTCGGCGAGGTGGCGGCTACTGCCCAAGGCGTCACGCTGAAGACCCGTGACGGCATCGACGTCTTAATCGGCGATACGTCGCAGCTTGAGGAAAAGCTCCAGACCTTGAGCGATATTCTGAGATCCCTGGCAGACGGCCGGGAATCGGTTCGGCAGATCGACGTCAGGATTCCACGGACGCCCGTATTGCGGTAACCGAATTCGGACTGCGGGGTTCCTGCGGTGAAGGAATCCTATCCCGTCCGCCGAAGATAGCTAGGGAATTCCACCGTATTCTGCGGCTTTCACCGAGAGAGAAACCAGCCATTAGGACTGACCTGCCATCAGACGTTAACAGGCCTTGCGCTGTCGGGAGGAGAACCGAATGCAACATCTGAACGGGGACGGACAAACTTTGGCCGAAATCCGTGTCATCGGCGTCGGCGGCGGCGGGAGCAACGCCGTCAATCGCATGATCGAGGCCGAATTGAAAGGCGTACGCTTCATCGCCATGAATACGGACGCTCAGGCCCTGGAAAGCTGCCTGGCACCGGAGAAGGTGAGGCTGGGGGAGAAGCTGACCCGCGGTTTGGGCGCAGGGTCCAATCCGGAGATCGGCAAGCGGGCTGCCGAGGAAAGTCGAGAGGAAATCCGCAGCTTGCTCGACGGCGCCGATATGGTTTTCGTTACGGCGGGAATGGGCGGGGGAACCGGTACCGGCGGGGCGCCCATCGTCGCCGAGATAGCCAAAGAAGTTGGAGCCCTGACTGTTGCCGTCGTCACCAAGCCGTTCTCGTTTGAAGGCCGGCCTCGGATGAACCAAGCCCTGGCAGGCATCAGGGAACTCAGCGAGAAGGTCGATACGCTCATCACTATCCCCAACGACAGGCTCCTCCAGGTGATCGAGAAGGGAACGTCCATACTCGACGCGTTCCGCTTGGCCGACGACATCCTCCGCCAGGGCGTGCAGGGCATCTCCGACATCATCCAGGTTCCCGGGATGATCAACGTCGACTTTGCCGACGTGCAGACGGTGATGAGCAATGCCGGCACCGCCCTGATGGGCATCGGC
>LSQX01322768.1_pt1 | contig 16757 bp, 12 predicted proteins | sample 654561 | NCBI WGS metagenome assembly LSQX01 (sample SAMN04489861, study PRJNA283612) | anaerobic digester metagenome | isolation source: 4 biogas reactors fed with cattle manure at either 37C or 55C with and... | place: Denmark: Kongens Lyngby | collected 2014
AGCAGGATTTTGCTTTTCAAAAAAGTTCTAATTGCTGATAAGGAGTTGTCACTGGTTCAGATTTTTTTCCATGAAAAATCTCCATTTTCCCAAATTGTTTATCGGTTATGCATAAAATACCGATATGTCCCGCTTCGGGGAGCATCTGTTTTACCCGCTTTACGTGCACATCGGCATTTTCGCGACTGGCGCAATGCCTCAGATAGATGGAAAACTGAAACATGGTAAATCCGTCATTAAGCAGCTTTTTTCGAAAAGTTGAATATACTTTCCGTTCCTTTTTTGTTTCAGTCGGAAGATCAAAGAAAACCATTACCCACATAATTCGGTATTCACTAAAACGTTCCATAAAAAAACAGAATTTTAAGCCGTAAACACAGGATAGGCAATTTTCCTGATTTCACCTAAATAGCAGCGTGCCAATGATGCCGATGTTTGCCTCGCTGCCAGCATCAACGGACTCCGGTTTCCGTTTATAACTACATCCATCACCGGAATTTTCAACAACTTTATTTTTATTTCTTTTGTAATGTTTTCATAATCACAGCCGCTATCCACTATTTCAACAACCAGTTTATCAACAAACGGTCGGTAAGGTTCCATCACATCATCGGCAAGACAAAAAGCATTATAGCGGTTATGGTGATGAATTCCCAAAGCAGGAAACAATCCGCTGCCAACCAACGAGCGGGCAATGACAGCGCGCAATACAGCATAGCCGTAGTTGAGCAGATTGTTTGGCGGAATCCCTTCTCTGCCACGGCGGAAACCCTTAATTTCACGAAACAGATTTGCCCAGTAATAGGCTGCTGCCCTACCCTCCAGATTCTCACTGTCGCCGCTTTTCACCTGCTTTGACCAAATCAGCATGTTTTTTACCGTTTCATTTCTGCAATTGTGAAGAACATAAGCCTGATTTTCAATTTTTGCCTCAACGGTCTGCTGCCACAACTGTTTTTTCAACGGAAGTGAAGCATCAACCTGTGCCTGAGTGCGCTCGCTTTGCGTAGTATTCCCTTCCAAAGGAAGATACAATCCTAAAGGCATGTGATTACTCCCGCAGGTAATCACTGCCACATTGTTTTTCAATAAGGCTTCAAGCAATCCCTGTGTTATGGTTATCTGTTTGTTATCCAGTATCAAAACTCCTATATCTTCAATCGGGATAGTATGTACGGATGCATCTTTAAATGACCCTGGCACATTACTTTTTTCCACCTCAGGCAGTCTGATGGCTAACTGACTGTCTTTCAGGCTAAGATAGGCGGGATTTTCAAAGTAAATTGTTCTTTTAATCATGCAAAGTGGTTTTTGGTTTTGAATTAATCTAAATCACTATCAAAATCATACATGTTTTTTAGTTGACTGACATGCGCTTTTCTGTATGATTCATAGTCCGCAAACAGCATTTTCATTCTTTCTTCCTGATGAACCGGAAAGATCTCAAAACTATTCCATTCCCAATCGGTATGCAAACTGGTAAAACCATGATTTACTGGATTCAGATGCACGTATAGTATAAGGTTTCGCAAGTAGGTTTTTGAATCAATCTCCTTTCGTTTAAAAGTTTTAATAAATAACGAACCCCGTCTTTTATACATCTTATTAAAAGCCAGCGTATAGCTGCTGAAGAAATTAGAAAACTGCTTGCTGATAAATTTATATTTTTCTTCTTTTATTTTTTCATCGCCGTCGATATTATCTAAGTTTTCTAAAGTTCGAAACTTTTGAAAACTTAGACTCGACGACGATGAATAATTTTCGATTATTTCCGCTTCGCTCCTGACTTTTACTATGAAATGAAAGTGGTTCGGCATCAGGCACCAGGCAATTACTTCAACCACCGGCTCTATATGCAACTGCATTTTATCAAGAAAGAAATGATAGTTTTCCTCCTCGCGGAAAATATTTTCAAAACCATTAGCATGGTTGTAAATATGGTAATAGGTGCTGAATTTCAACATCGTATTAGCATTTTAATCCACAATTGCCGAAAAACTTATATCTAAATTATCGTATATTTATCAGAGACTATTTATGCTTTTAAAATATTTCCTAAACGGTCAACTTTAAGTTTAATGCAAATTTCTTTTTCTTTTGTTAGTTCAATCTTATTCAATTGAGTATACTCAACTTTATTTACAATTGCAGTTGCAACATTAATAGGTATAACTGATAATCTTCCACCTGTAAAGCTCACAACTTTATAAATTGTGTTTTTTTGTTCTTTATTCAATTTTCCAAAATCAATTCCTCCCAAATTATCAAGCTCATCATTTGTTGGTACATACACCAAATCATTAGGTGAAAGATGAAATAAGAGAGTATCTCCTTTTTCATTTGTTTCAGGAACAGAGCTTAGTCCTTGTTTTTGTCGTTCTATAACAATATTCAAAGGTACAGTTTCATAATTGCGTTTTCCATTTTCATCCTGATAAATAGCAAAGAAAAGATTGGTTCCTTTTGCCGCTTCTACATATTTATCTTTTTTATTACCACTTTGACCCACCTGAAATTTATTACCCTTAGGTTCGTAAGTACGAACTTTATATATTGGCTGGTGAAATTTTCCACCGTTTAATTGTAAGATATTCTTGTTCATTTCATCAATTCCTTCAGGCGTAAAAGCCAAGAGTTCAGGTGCAACAGGCTTGCCTTTTTCATCAAATTTGTTTTTATAGTTCTCCAGATGAGTTAATAGTATTTTCTGAATGCCTGAGTCGGTAATGGTATCTTTTATTCGTTTTTCGGTGAAGGAAGTGTCCAAACTCACTCTTGAAGCTACATTGTCATTTTCCCAGTAATATATTTTGACACGTGAAACATCTTTACCATTCCACTGATTCTTGGCATCTTTAAAGAATTTAACAAGTTTCTTTTTATCGTAATTATTTGTTACCAATTGTGAAATTTGCTTTCTTAAACTGCGGTCAACAATTTCCTTGTAGTTATCTAATGCGACACTTAGTGAAACTTCTTTTATTTTTCTGAGCTTAATCAATCCTGAAACTGTATCCTTATGCATGGGTTTTCTGATTGCCCAACTATCACCTTTAATTTGAGCCACTTTTTCTTTAACCATTCTATCATGCTTTTTTACAAACTTTTCATATTTATTAGTGGTCTTATTGATTACACGGAGATTTTGCTTGAAGCTAACAACAATTTGTTCTATCTCATTTCGAGCATCTTGCGTAAAGGTATTCCAGGGCTTAATAAACGTTGTAAATTTCTCTTTGGTTTTACCTTCTTTTTGATTATAATAATTCTCTTTTTCTCTCAACTTATATTGTAAATCGTATCTACTTCTATCAGATTTGGCAGATTGATTATTTAATAAATTGATATGGTCACGAGTGGCACATGCAATAACTAAAGCATCCAGAGCGTGGTGGCGGTGGTCAATTCTTTTTTTCTGAAACCCTTTAGATAATTCAAAAGGAATGGCAGGTATGATTTTTCCATTGCTGTTTTTTGCTGTAAAATGTTCAGTTTGAGTTAATTCATTCATACGTATAAAACGTGGTAATACTATATCATTCCAAACATCATTAAGCCCCCAGTCATGTTTTAATGTGTTTGTAACTTTTCCATTTCCGGGTAACACATTTTTAGAATTGATACCGTCATCGTTTTGCTCTGAACGGACAATGTTTGAAAGAAGATTGGAAACAAACTTACTGATATATCGAGTATCGTTCAGTTGTCGTTCAATCATTTTTTCAGGAATTTCGTCCATTAAGAGTTTGTTACGCTTTACTCTGTTATTTTTGTAGTTCTCTTTTATAAATTCTTGATAAGCTGTTTCATTAAGTATAGTAACCGTTTTCCCAAATCCAGTTTCAACTGTTTCTCCTTGATGATTTTTTATAAATTCAAATCCTAATTGTTTGTCTTTAAGTGAGTTTACAGCTGACTCGCAAATTACTTTGTTTGAGAAACTATCATCAAAGTATCTTGCTTGTGGAATTATGTGTTCTATTTGAAATTGTTCTGTAAATAGTTTATTAAGTGGAATAATCAGACCTGTGTAGGGTGATTTATATTTTTGGTCGAGCCAAAGTTTGTATCGTTGAAATTCTGTTTTTGTAGGTTGAGCCGATTTACTGATTTTTGCAATATCATCTGGAATTTCTATTCCAGAATTTAGCACTCCATCTTCATAAATTTTCAAAGCTTCCATTTGCATGGGCGAGTGTGGACGAACATTCTCTATATTGCTGTCGTTAATAAACTCAGCCAACATAGCTTTGATGCGCAAATTGGTATTCTCATTTTCTGTAACGATTGTTGTTAAACGCTTACGCTCATCAGCTGTGTTTTTCATTTCACGACCCAGTTCGACATGGATTTCATCAAAGAAATCTTTGGCTCCGTTTCCATATTCTTTCCAAATATCTCTTACTACACGTAAAGTTTCGGTAACTACTTGCTCAACAATTGGATTTCGTAATGAATGCTGTTTGAACTCTTGTAAGTAATCTTCTAAATCATTTAATGAACTCCACTTACCTGCTATATCTGCTTCCGAATGTCTATCGTAAACAATATATTGTGCTATCCATAATTGCAGTCCTTTAAAATGATCTTGTTCGGTTAGATGAATTGCTTTTTCGCGTACTCGATTTTTAATTTCTTCATCATATTCTCCAGTTATAATTTTGCTAATTCTATCTTGTGTTTTTTCATCAATATTATCCCATTTCCAATATTTTCCTAATCTCATTAGAGGTAAAAGTTTTCTAATAGCCTTTTCAGAATAAGCACCATAATCGTTGTCAAATGGCTTAAATTTTACAAAGTTTTCAACAAAAGATTCGCTATCTAAATAATTTTTTTCAGCAAAAGTCTTTAGCGCCTTTCCAAATTCAATTTTATCCGTTACAGAGTATATAATATGCCACAATTGAATTTCTTTCTCTTTTGTCAAAAAATTAGTAGGTATATCTTTAACTTTTTCAAGCCTACTTGTAATCTGCCAACCTGTTTCGTTACATGGATATTTTTTAGATTTCTCATCTTCCTTTTCTTTTGTATCATCAAATACATAATTCCAACGATACTTAGAGATTTCCTTCACTAATTCTTTATTGAATGCAGCTTGTTTTGCATTTGGATATTTTGATTTTAATATTGGAGTTATTAAAAAACTAAGGATATCTTTATGGTTAACTTCCTTTTTACTATTTAGGAATTCAAAAAGACGTTCCCAATCTTCAGAGGACTGCAAAAATAATGTAGTAATATCTTTGTCATTCTCTTTTTCATAAATCTTAAGATTATACATCCATTGCCACAGTCTAAATTCTTGATAAAGTGGATGTGATTTTGATATTGCTTTAAGGTATTCCTTTACTTCTATTTCTTTATCTTCCTTATCTTTCGTTTTATATTCTCTATATTCTAACGAACATCTTCCAATATTGGATTTTTGACTTCTTAGAGGGCGCTGGTAAAATATAATGTCATTTACAAACAGATGAACAAAATCTCGACTGCTTAATACCATTCGATGTGCTTCATTGTTACGATAAAGTTCATGGATACAAGCGTTAAAAAGCTCTTCTGTAAATAATTCGGGCTGTAGTTCTATTTGTTTTCTTAGAATTGCTTCTAATTCTTCTTTATAAAACTTGCGTTCAATGGTTCGTACAAGCTTTCCTCTGATCTTTTGATTAGGATTTTGAAGTAAAGTATCATAGATATATTCGCCAACAGTTTTGTTAGATTTATCAATATCTTGTTCAGTTTTCTTTTTTAATAAAGTCCAGTCATCTTCTTTGGGTGCTCTGAAACTCCTCCTTTCATTTCCTTCATTGTCTGTTTTTATGCTTCCGTCGTCATTTATATCAGTTGTAACTATGAAGTCACGCACTTTGTCTTTCCAGTCATTTAAGGACGTTTTACTTGAGCGACGATATACCCATCCGTTTTCTAAATACATTGAGTACCATATTTCTCCTTTATTATTTGGCTTTTCATCAGCAACTACATCTATAACCTTTAACGAATGAAACTCAACCAATTTATTCGGGTTTTCTTCTTCCTCTTCTCCACGAAGCTGATAATATCCACGTTTTTGATTGAAGTTTAGTATCAACCATGCTAATTCTTCTTTCTGAATTCTTTCAGTAAGTGCTTTTTTTCGTAGATAATAGATTGTCCAATCGTAAGGAATTAATTTGCCATCGCTAACTAAATGAGGTTGATGTAATTTAAAATCATCTAACATTTCAAAAAATGATTCCTTGAAAATAAAATCAGCTTCGTTGTAAGCTAATTTTGGTTCTGTTTCGTTTTTGAATTTACCAAAGTTTTTTTCAAAATCAATTTGATTTGCATAATGCTCAGGGAGAAAATCTAAAGCGTTTAAAACTCTATGGATGCGTTCACGTCTTAGCAAATGTCGCTCACGCAGTCGTCTTGTACCGCGAAACCCGGTTCTTTCTGCTGTTTGAGAAATAGAGTTTCCTTTCCCAAATTCATCTTTAATATCCTGAGTCATTGGAATAATCCTGCACCCCATACCCAGAATTTTCCCTTCTTTGTTTTCGAAGTCTTGCTCTACTAAAGCCCACCCAATACTATTGGTTCCTAAGTCTAAACCTAATATTTTTTTACTCATAATTATAGAATTTGAAAAGGTTATTGAAACAAAAGCTTAAAACTATAAATAAAAAACATTAAATCATATTCTTTAATGTGCTTATTTATTTAACTTTAGCTTTTAGGGTTGTGAGCAGATGAATTTCTCAATTTTTTAGAAAATTTTTGATCAACTCAAAATTATCTGAAACCTGACTTTGAAAATAGATTTATTTGTTTTAGCTTTGTGGTAATTTGTAAGCAATTCACAATAAGGATTATTCCGTTGTGAAAACATTTACTACGGGGGATTCGAAAGTTTCCCTCGTTTTTATTTGCTCACTATATTATTCTGCAACTAATTTTTTTAACCGCTCAGCTATTTTTCCGTTTCCTCCCAAAATACACCAACGCAAACTCAACGGCGGAAATCAACATCAGTCCGTAGCCCATCAGTTCGGTTCCCTCTTCAACGGCGGCTTTTGCCATACGGTAGTTGCTCTCGTCATACATGAGAAGCCAGAATTTTGAGCGCCCCATCAGACGGCTGAAAACAAACGTTACTAAAATTCCCGAAAAAAACCAGACCGAAGCGGGCTGAGCAAAAAACTCTATGGTTGCTTTTCGGATTTTGGAAAAATCGCGCCAAACAACCCATGCAATAACTGCCAAAACTCCCAAAACCGGATAGACCCACCAGGCAGGAATTAAAAAATTGAGCTCGCGGATTAAAGAGATCAGCAGAAAGAGAGCGACAATTGTGGAGACCGGCATAACGGGGCGGTGCATCTTTCCCAAAAACAAATAAAAAATCACAAGCAGCAGCAGGATAAACTCCTGCGCAAACTCGGTGCGGCTGATTTCACCAAAATAGCCGTCAACCAACGGAAACATGGCATCTAACCGGATAATTTCCGCCAATCCCAAAACAAACAGCGCATAGACAACCACTCTAACTGCAATTTTCAGCGGAGTATATATCATTTCACTCATTTCCATTTGAATTTAAACTTCCAAGCTCTTCTCAAAGGTGTTTTAAACAGGATGAGTGCAAACCGGGAGTTTCCGGTATGCACTCATCTTTTTATTTTCAGTTTTCAGGCTGTAAAGCCACGCTCACATAGTTTTTAAAATCGAAATATTTTCCAAAAGCTGCTTTAACAGAATTTTCGGTAAAACTTTTTACCGTGTCTTCATATTTTCCGAATTCGGAAAAGTCGCCATCTTTCAGGTAGTAAGTATTGCTGATTATATTGAGCCAGAATCTGTTTTCGCGCTGTGCCACTTCGCGTTCACGCAACATTTTTTCCTTCGCTTTTGCCAGCTCTTCCGCACTCGGTCCGTTTCTCACAAAATCGTTTATTTCATCAAAAATTGCCTGCTTTAGCTCACCTAACTTCTCAGGATCAGTGCCGTAGGAGATAGCAACGGAATACTCTTCATCCGGGTATTTTGCCGAAGAAGGTCTGGCGCCAATATAATAAACACTGCTTTTGTCTTCGCGGATAACCTCCAGAAGCCGGGTTTCCAGAATTTTACAAACGGCGTCTAACTCAATGGCATTGGTGGAGGAGTAATCAAAACTGCCATGAAAAACGATGCGTTGAATACTCTTGTCTTCCGACCCTTTTTTCACGGTTTTCTCCACAACTCCCGCCGGCGGCACAATATGCAGATTTCTCCAGTTCTCCTTTTCTTCGAGATAGGGAATACCGCCGATGTAGGTTTCCACAAGTGGTTTAAGCAGGGCAGTATCTATTTTCCCCACGAAAAAGAACTTGAAATCGGCTGCATTGCGAAAGCGCTCTTCGGCAATCTCCTTAATGCGTGCAAAGTCAGCTTCGGCAAGCAACTCCACCGACATGGGTCTGGATCGCTCATGGTAGTTGGATAAAATCACCGCCAGCGAATCCTGAAAAACTGCTTCGGGAGAAGCGGATCTGTTTTGCAGTATTCCCGTCATCCGCGACATGTATGAATCAAAGCTGGTTTCATCAAAACGCGGCTGGGTGAAATAGAGATATACCATCTGCAGCAAGGTTTCAATATCTTTCACGGATGCGCTCCCGTTAAATCCCTCGCGGATTTGAGAAACAAAAGGCGTAAGGGTAAACACCTTGTCTGACAGCATTTTGTCGAGAGTGATTTTCTCAAATTGTGCAATTCCGCTCATGGTCATAATGGTAGCGGCAAGGTCAGCGGAAACATCATCTTCAACATCATAGAGCGATGTTCCGCCCGGACTCCAGGCGTTGAACAGAATTTCATCATCCTTGAAATCAGTGCTTTTCACCACAACGGTAGCGCCATTTTCAAGAATCCATTCCACGGCGTCCACTTTTTCAATGCTCATTTCGTTGAGCACTTCACCGGGCCACGGTTCATCTGCAACTAACGGCACGTCCGAAACCACATCCTGATAAGGTTCAACCGGCAGCTTTTCCACCTCTTCAAGCAGTGCAAAAATTTCCTCTTTTGACGGAACTTTTGTGTCGGCAATTTCGGGAGCATTCACCACAACCACCCGATTTTCGGGAGTAATCCACTTTTGGGCAAGCGCATTCACCTCCTCTAAAGCGATTCCGGGAACAAAAGCCTTGTAAAATTCAAACTCATTTTCAATTCCGGGAACAGGTTCCTCGGTCATCAAAAAATTTCGGGTATATTCCTGTGCAAGGCCAACAGATTTTTGCTGATTGCGCTCATTGTAAGACTTTTCCATCTGGCTAAGCAGCGCTTTTTTCTGGCGCTCAAGTTCCGATTCGGTAAAACCGAACTTCTTCACCCGCTCATTTTCTAATAAAACTGCCTCCAGTCCTTCAACAATTTTTCCGTTGTGGCAAACTGCAACCGACTGATAGACATTTATCGGTCCGAACATTCCGGAATAGGATGATTGTCCAACAATGAACGGGGGTTCGGGCTGCTGGGTTATTTCAGCCAGCCGGCTGTTTATCATGCTATTGTAAAGATCGTAAATAATAAAGTTTCGGTAATCGCTCAAAACTTTCTCTTTTTCCAACGGATGTTTGTAAAAGACAAAAGCCACCGGATATTGCGCCTCCTTGTCTGTGGCGATGCTCACCAATGTTTCCTCATGCTCCGGAATTTCAAAATACTCCTTGGGTCTGGGATTATCTACTTTTGGAATTTGCGAAAATTTTTCCATGACCTGCTTTTCCATCTCAGTCTGATCAAAATCTCCAACCACCACCACAGCCATCAGGTCGGGGCGATACCAGTCGCTTCTGAATCTGCGCAGGTTTTCCGGCGGCGCATGGTCCACAATCTCCTGCTCGCCAATGGGCAGGCGGCTGGCATATTTTGAGTTGTTCAAAAACACCGGCAGCCACTTTTGCTGCATCCTGAAATTTGCATTTCTTCCGCCACGCATCTCCTCGCGAATCACTCCGCGCTCTTTTTCAATCTCCTCATCCGAGTCGGTAATCCGGCACGCCCAATCGTAAATCACCTGAAGCCCTTTTTCGACATAAAGTTGCGAATCCAACGGAACTTTCAGCATATAAACGGTTTCATCAAAACTGGTATAGGCATTAATTTCGGGACCAAACTCCATTCCGATGGACTCAAAATAGCTCACTAACTCATTTTTCGGGAAATTTTCGGTTCCGTTGAAAGCCATGTGCTCGGCAAAATGCGCCAGCCCGCGCTGGTCCTCATCCTCGTCAATCGAACCGGCTTTTACCACAAGCATCAGCTCTGCGCGGTTTTTTGGCTCACTGTTGGCACGCACGTAATAGGTCATGCCGTTATCTAAGACTCCTTTTGAGAGTTTCGGGTCTAAAGGAATCGGGTCATTCAGGTTGAATGTCTGCTGCGCCCCTGCAAACAGTGGCAGGAGGAGCAAAAGTGTATAAATTATTCGTTTCATCTTTTGTATATCTGATAATAAATTAATATTCAAACTTTTGGCAAATTACTTATTGCAGAAGCGGCTGAACGGCAAAGGCGAAAGCATCCTCCTCATTGGAGGGAGCCGCCTTAAAACTGTTTCGTATCGCTTCCGGCGCATTGGCTGCAATGAATGAATGTCCCGTGAAGCGAAGCAGGTCCAAATCGTTGAAATCATTGCCTATTCCCACGGTTTCTTCGGGAAAAATCCCCAGCATTTCACACAAATGCCCCACCCCGTTTCCTTTGGAAACTTCACGGTGAAACACCTCAACCCAGATGTATCCTTTTGATATGGGCGATGATGCGCGTATCACGCGGACTTCCTCAAAACGTTCTTCAATATCTGTTTTCATCTGTTCAAAAACCGTCTCATTTTCAGGAATAATCAGCATAAACTGGCAAAGTCCGCCGGCAAGTTCCCCGTTAGTTGGCAACTGTTGTTGCACCGACCTGTGAAATGAAAAATAACGGTTGAACTCCTCGCACTCCTGCTCTCCCCGATGATACCAAAGCCTGTGATTTTCCGGTGCCTCGTCAAATGCATAAAAATTATAGTCCTGCCCCACAAAATATTGAATGAGCCGGTTGGATGAGCTGCTGCTGATATTTTGATGATACAGATGTTCTCTTTTTTTCCAGTCGTAAACACCTGCTCCCGAAGAATATACAATATAATCAAACGGGATATGGTTGGGAATAACTTCCATCACTTTCCGGAGATTTCTTCCGGTTGCCACTACCCTGACAATCTGCTTTTCACCAAGCAAACGAAGTGACTCTAAGCTTTTTTTACTGATAGAGTGATCATTCCTCAAAAAAGTTCCATCTAAATCGGTTGCAACAAGCTTACTATTTTTCATTGAGCTAAAATTGTCAGTTTTCAAAATTCCTGATAAATCTTTCGTTTTCCCTTTCGGATTTCATTCCGTTTTTCATGCTTAACAAACCGGCAAAAATAGTGATTTTATGCCAATTGAAAGAGCTACTGCAAAAAAGAGACAATACATGCAGTTTCAGGCATTTGTCAGAAATAATGCTTCCGATGGCACAGCTTGCCAAAAACGATGAAAACAAAAAACCTAATAAAACCTGCACCGTTTCATTCTTAAACCGATTTTATGATTGAACGCTGTTTCACATTAACGTAATCTGTTATCTTTGTCATTTATTTTAATCAGAAAAGAGAATTTAGCATGAAAATAGCGCTGATAGGTTACGGGAAAATGGGGAAAGAGATTGAGAAAATTTACCTCTCCCGGAACCATCAAACCGGACTAATCATTGACATCAACAACTTAGAAGAACTTACAGTGGAAAATCTTCGCAAGTGCGATGTTGCCATTGAGTTCACCACTCCATCAACGGCAGTTGACAACTATTTCAAATGCTTTGATGCCGGCATTCCGGTTGTCAGCGGAACCACCGGCTGGCTCGATCGCCGGGAAGAAGTTTATCAGAAATGCAAAGAAAAAGAGGGTACATTTTTTTATGGAAGCAACTTTTCTGTGGGAGTGAATCTCTTTTTTGAGCTGAACCGGAAGTTAGCTGAAATGATGACACAATTCCCAGAGTTTAAGCCCGCAATGCGGGAGGTGCATCACACGCAAAAACTGGATTCGCCCAGTGGAACAGCGCTCACGCTGGCAAATGATCTTATCGGAATTATTCCTTCCCTGAAAGGCTGGGAAGAGAATAGCGAAGTGGAAGAGGGCATACTTGCCATCACTTCGGAGCGCGAGGGAGAAGTTCCCGGAATTCACAGTATAAAATATGACTCCGATGTCGATTTCATCGAAATCACGCACAGCGCCAAAAGCCGAAAAGGATTTGCGCTTGGCGCCGTTTTGGCTGCTGAATTTAGTATGGGCAAAAAGGGAATTCTCACCATGAAAGATATGTTGAAAATTTAATATCCGCCACATGACAAAAAACACTAAAAACGCTAAATGGCTCAGCTTCATCACGGTTGCAGCTTTATATCTCCTGTGGGTAATCTGGTTAGGCAACTACTGGTGGCTCATCGGATTAGCTCTCATTTTTGACATCTACATCACGAAAAAAGTGCACTGGGCGTTCTGGAAAAAGAAAAATCCGCCCGACGGGAAACAGACGAAATTTGTGGAGTGGGTGGATGCAATCATTTTTGCGGTGATTGCGGCTACGTTTATCCGTATGTTTTTCATTGAGGCATACACCATTCCCACTTCATCCATGGAAAAATCGCTTTTGGTGGGCGACTATCTCTTTGTGAGCAAGGTGGCTTATGGTCCGAAAACGCCGAACACGCCGCTCTCTTTTCCGTTTGTGCACAACACCATGCCGCTTTCCTCCACAAAAAAATCTTATGTGGAATGGCTGAAACAGCCCTACAAACGGCTGAAAGGATTTGGCAAAATCAAAAATGATGATGTTGTGGTTTTCCATTTTCCCGAAGGCGATACGGTAGCGTTGTTCCTTCAAAATCAAAGCTATTACCAGTTAGAGAGAACCTACGGACGGGCAAACGTATGGAACAATCCGCGCAATTTTGGCGAAGTGGTTTCGCGCCCGGTGGATAAGCGGGAAAATTACATCAAGCGGTGCATAGGAATTCCCGGCGATGTGATTGAAATGACCAACGGGCAGGTTAAGGTGAACGGTACACCGCAGCCACACTTCAAAGGCATACAGCACAACTATATCGTCAACACCAACGGAACTTCCATCAACCGCAAATCACTCGACAAGCTTCATATTGCCGAAGATGACCGCACTGCCTTTTCAAACGAACGGTACATGTTTCCGCTCACAGAGGAAAATGTGGAAAAATTAGAAGATTTTGCCAATGTAACTTCCGTTAAAAAGATTGAAGAGGAGCCCGGAACATGGGACGAGAATATTTTTCCACACAGTAAAAACTATCCGTGGAATGTGGACAATTTCGGTCCGCTGACTATTCCCCAAAAGGGAAAAACCGTTCAGCTCACCGTTGAAAATTTGCCCATTTACAAGCGGATTATTTCCGTTTACGAAGAGAATAAATTAGAAGTGAAAAACGAAACCATTTATATTAACGGCGAAGCTGCCGGCAGCTACACTTTCAAAATGGATTACTACTGGATGATGGGCGACAACCGCCACAACTCCGCCGATTCGCGCATGTGGGGTTTTGTGCCAGAAGATCACATTGTGGGAAAAGCGAGCTTCATCTGGTTGTCTCTGGATAAGGACAGAAATCTGCCCGGGAAGGTCAGAATCAACCGAATGTTTCGGTTTATAAAGTAGGCTAAATATAACTTTTTCAACAGGATAACACTTTTATGTTATCCTTTTTTTTATCTTCGAAAGAAAATTAAATGCTATGAGTGCCGTCATTATCATTCTTCTCATTCTTGCTATATTGCTGGTAATCTTCACTTTGCAGAACTCATTTGAAATTACCATCAATCTGTTTTTCTGGGAAATACCGGATGTTCCGCTGGTTTTGCTCATTCTTGGCTGTGTATTATTAGGGTACATCATTGCCAGCGTCTATTTCTATCCGCGAACATGGAAACTGAAACGAGATTACAAACAAGTCATGAAGTTAGTTCCCAAACCGGAGGCGAAGGAGGCAAAAAAACCCGGACCGGAAGGTTTCGAGATTGCAGAGGATGACGAAGAATCAGGTTTTTTCAGGGAAGAGTAATGGCGCATCAGGCAATTCTTCTCAGCACGGCAACTTTTCCGCCGGTGCAGTTTTTTTCCAAATTTTTGCTGTTTGAAAAAGTGTTTATCGAACAGTTTGAAAATTTCACCAAGCAGACCTACCGCAACCGCTATGAAATTTCCGGCGCAAACGGCATTATCTCCCTGATTGTTCCGGTGGTAAAAGGGCGCGGAAGAAATGTAAAAATCAGGGATTTGCGTATTTCTTATGACACGGAATGGCAGCGCAACCAATGGCGAACCATTTTTTCCGCTTACAATTCATCACCTTTCTTTAATTTTTATGAAGATGAAATTTATCCGTTTTTCAATGAAAAATGGGAGTTTCTTTTCGATTTCAATCTGGAAATCATTGAATTGCTGTGTGAATTATTGGACATTGAAGTTTCCCCTGAGCTGACCGGCAATTTTGAGGGAATACCGGAAAACACGCTGAATTTCCGCGAGGCGCTTTCGCCAAAAAAGCACAGGGCAGCTGCTGACCCGCACTTCAATCCGCAGCCCTACACGCAGGTATTTGAAGAGAAACAGGAATTTATGCCCAATCTGAGCATTTTGGATTTACTTTTCAACGAGGGTCCAAACAGCCTGAATATTCTTGAAAACTCAATCCAAAAAAACCATACCTGAATGAAAGATTCAGCGAAAATTCTATTTTTGACGAAGTGAATGATTAACAATGCGGAAAGCAAATTTTTAAATCAAATGAACCGGAGAGCAACAAAAGCAATTTTTATTCAAAAAGCATCGCTGCTGCTTTTTCCGGTAATCTATTTTATCATTGCCGCCTATTTCCGGCAGCTGTTGGGCAATCTCTCTCTCCGCTCCTGCGACCCGGAATATATCTATTTTATGAGCGGAATGACCATGGCTGACGGCACAATAAAAGTCGGGCATTTTGACAATCCCGGAACACCGCTTCAGCTCTTAATGGCACTGATTTTCAGAATAGTATATTTTATCCGTTCTACGCCTGTTCCTTTTGTTGAAGATATTTTCATGCACCCCGATTTGTATCTGGGTATTGTCAGCCAGACAATTGCAGCACTCACAACGCTGTTGCTGCTCTACGCCGGCATGAAAGTTCTGAAAGTCACACGAAATATTGCCTATGCCCTACTTTTTCAGACTGCTGTTTTTCTTCCGGTAATCTGGTACGATCTCGTCGGACGGGTAACACCGGAGCTGCTTATGCCGTTTCCGGTGATTCTGCTTATGGTTCTGCTTGTTTCAATCTATTTCAAAAACAGAAAAACAACCTCAAAGGAGTTGCTCCTTTTCAGCCTGATTTCGGCATTCGGACTGAGCATAAAACTCTCCTATCTGCCGCTGTGGATTTTGCCGTTTTTCGTTATTTACGGCTGGAAAAATAGATTTCTGTTTGTAGGCGCTTCGGTTGTTCTTTTCCTGATTATTGCCCTTCCGATGACGCTTCGCATCGGTGTTTTTGCCGGCTGGGTGAAAGATCTTTTTCTGCACAGCGGGCAATATGGCGGCGGCGACACAAACATTATTGATTTCGTTTCGCTGACACTTAATCTGAGAGAGCTGTACGGTTACGAAAAGCGCTTTTTTTATCTCTTTTTTGGAGTGATTATCGTGCTTGCCGGCTATTTTTTCTATTTCAGAAAAAGAGCGAACAAAAAAATCGCATGGCTGGCAGTTACTCTGATTGCAACTGTTTTGCTGCAAATTATTCTGGTTGGAAAACATTATGCGCATCACTATTTTATACCCGTTCTGATGCTGCAACCGCTGATGGTTTTTATTCTTGCCGAACTGATAAAAAAGTTCTTCCCGGGGAAAACCGGAAATGGTCTGATTTATCCGGTAATTGCGCTCTTTTTTGTGTGGCAGTTTCAATTCAACAAACAATGGCTGCCTATCAAAACCGAAGCCATGGAAACCGATATTGAAAACCGGATGCAAACCTGGCATGTGGCACAATCACTTGAAAAAGACTGCTATAAAATTATTGCGTCGCAAAATTACGGAAGCCCTTTTATTGAATATACGCTGATGTACAGCATTGCTTGGGCAAACAATCAAAAGAAATCGGAATATGGGGAAATTCTTGATAAGCTTTATCCGAATGCGTACAATTTTTTTACGTGGGACAACTCATTGAGATTCTGGGGCGATAAGTTTAATGCTGAAGCTGTGGAAAGCTCTGGGAAACCCGTTTATCTCTATTTGGAGCAAAACGAAGAGGAGCTTTACATTCGGACAATCAACAAATTACAGGAAGAAAACGATGGGCAGTTTGCTGTGGATAGAGATTTAATTTTCAAAAATCAAGCGACAAAAGAAGCGATTTACAGGTTAAGTTTTAAACACAGCGAAAGCGACAACCTGGAGTGAATCAATAAAATACAATAAAACTTAGGGTTTTCTTAAACCACATTAAAAAGCATAGATATTTTACAATTTCTACCATCAATATTTTTAATATTGACATATTAATAAGAATCAACGCCGGCTAAATACTGAACAGGTTTATCATCACACATTAAACTCTTACGGAGTATCGGGTTCAGTGAGTTTCGTTACCCCGGATTGCGCCTGTGGCT
>LSQX01333919.1_pt1 | contig 16756 bp, 16 predicted proteins | sample 654561 | NCBI WGS metagenome assembly LSQX01 (sample SAMN04489861, study PRJNA283612) | anaerobic digester metagenome | isolation source: 4 biogas reactors fed with cattle manure at either 37C or 55C with and... | place: Denmark: Kongens Lyngby | collected 2014
CACTGGCCACATAGTCATCAGAGTTGCCGATGAAGTCAGCCCTGTCCTGGCGCATGTCACGTTACAGGAGGTTGGACGGTAGTTGAGCTCCCGGGCAATTTCAACGATCTTGGCCAAAAAAGGCCTCCTTGGGAGCCCCTTGTCAACCTAAGCCTAATTTGCCAAGCACGGCTGCAATCAGCCTTCGAGCCTCAGTGGTGAGCACCTGGATGGCACTTGGGTGGAATACGGAGGTTTCCGCCTCGTAGCCGCCTTCCTGGAAGGCTTCCATGGTGGGGAAATAGCCGAAGTAGCCGTTGGCGTAAGCGACCACCAGCACCTGGGCAGGTTCCCAGCCCTCCTTGATGGATAGGCCCAGCTCGGCAAAGGGTTCACCGGGGATGCCCACCAATACCGTATCGCCCACAGCCAAGGCCTGCAGGGGAACGTCCAGCTCGCTGCGGCCTTCCGCCTTGTAATCCTCCAGAGAAGCCTGGAGTACAGTTAGATAGACTTCCTCGATACTGAGCTGCTTCGCTTCGGAACTCTCCGGCGGCAAGGCCTGCCTCCTTTCCCGCAGCTCCGCGAGGCTCAGCCCAAGTTCGTCCAGGGTGGGCAAGTGCTTTAGGGGGAGCGGAATCCTGCCGCTGACCACCTGCAGAAAAGGCTCCGTGCAGCTTACACCATCCCCCAAAGCATTCAGGGCTGCCTGGGCGATGGTCGTTCCCACTTCCTCCGCCTTGGTAAAGGTGCGGAAGTCAATCTGCTCGCCCAAGGCGCTGGCATCCGCGGAATAACCGATATTGACATTCCCCGCCGCGCCGGTCAACACCAAAGTGCAGCACCCAGGATGCTGCCTGGCTACAGCTCGCCGGAGAAAGCCTGGATAGTCCGCAGAATACTCCAAGTTCTCCGCCCCCAGCACTGTGGGGTGCAGACCGAAATTGACCAGGCAGCCCACAAGCTCCGCACCTGCATAAAACCCCACCGCCTGCACTGCAGGATCGGGGGTTTCCTCCAGCGTTCTCCGGTTCTTAGCCACCCCCGCCAAGGCGGCCCTTCCCCGTTTCACCTCAACTGCCTGAAATTTCCCCTGGGCCTCCTCCAGGGCCAGCACTGCCCCGGAGATAATGCGGTCCACAGTGCTCTCGTTTCCGTCAAAGCCGAACTTTTTGGAGACCGCCGGGCCGGAATGGGTGTGGGTGGCGCAGATCAGGAGATTATCCCCGGGAATCCCCAGGGCGCCCTCGGCTCGCCTGCGGATTTCCCGGCAGATCTCTTCCGTAACTTCCAAAAGGTCCAGGTTCAAAACCGCAGCCCGCAGAGGACCCTGCCCAAATACCGCGGCATGGGCAGACAGCTGATCATGCACCCCTTGGGCGCCCTTTACCCGCGCCAGATAACCGGCCATGGGGCTGCCTAGCTGAGGGGTGATCGCGGCGCGGCCGAACCCCGCGCGCAATGTTACGGTCATTGGGCCTCACCTTCCACCTGCCGCTCCATTCTCTCCAGGAGCTGGATAATGAGCATCAGACAGCGGGCAATGTGGAAAGGATCCTTGACCGGCAGGGCCACCACCGCTTCCATGGGCGCGCCTTGGCGATCCCGGATCTGAATCCATTCGCCCACCGCGGGATCCGGATGGGGGAAGGTGCGGAAGGTGTACTCCTTAGTCTTGGCATAGAGCTCCCAAAGCGTAGGGCGCTTGGTCAGCGCGTAGGCCAAGAGGGTTGTATACAGGGCTTCGGAATGGGGCCACCAGAGCTTATGGGACCAGTCCTGCTGCACTTTGCGCACCATGGGATGTCCGGCCAGCGCCCCCACTTCGCCCCGGGGCGCTCCCCCATCCCGATCCACAAAGAGCAAAAGTCCTCCGTACTGCTCGTCCCACCCCACTTTATAGGTAGCTTCCGCCAGATCAGCGCAGGCCTCCACCAGCGCCTGATCCCCATCCTCCAGGGCCTGGTGCAGCATAAACCACAGGCACTCCAAGGAGTGACCGGGGTTGATATAGCGTTCCAGAAGCGACTCCCCGGGCTGGCCCGGCTGGACCATTTCCTGCAAAAGGCCCCCTTTGTAGAAGAGGTCGAAGATGAGCTGCACATAGCCCCGGCACTTCTCGTTGGTCTGTAAGTGATCCAGATCACCCAGCGCCCGCTGGGCATCACGCAGCTCTTGACTGGTGGTGAGCAGGATCATGGCCACGCCGTGGGCGTACATCCCCTGGGGAATAGGATAGGGATCGGTGCGGAATTCCCCCTGCAGCCTGCGCTCAATACTTTGGTAAAGCTCCCCGGCAAACTGGAGGATCTCCCTGTTTCCCGTCACCCGGGCATAGCAGCTCAGACCCAACACCACAAAGCAGTCCGCGTAAATGCTGGTGGCCAGGCCGCTGCCTGGTGCGGGTTCCTTGGGTTCACCTGTTCTACTCAGCAAAAAGGCGGCGCTGCCATCCGGCAAAAGCGCATGCTGGAGGAGGAAATCCACACCCAGCTTGGCATAGTCCAAGAAGCGCTCCTCACCCAGCATGGCCGCGAGTTCCGCGAAGACCCAGACCAGCCGGCCCTGGGACCACACATACTTGTCTGTACTTACCAGCTCCGTCCCCGCGTTATTGAAGCAGGTGAAGTACCCGCCGTAGTCCCGGTCCAAAGCACGCTGGATCCAAAAGGGCAGGATGTTATCGCAAAGCTCCCGCCGATAGAACGCCAGCTCCTCCTTGATCTTCAGCTCCGGCGCCACCGCTACCACTTCTCCTTATTCTCCATCAGCAGCTTAAAGGTCTGCTCCAGCTCCTCTTGGCTGGAAAGCTCCAGCACCACCGACTGTACATGGGGCAGGTTCACTACCCGGCGCCACACTTCTGCCACCTCGTCCCATTCTTGAGGAGGAATGTGACTGCCCTTATCCAGGCTTTCGTAGAAATAAAAGTGGACGTGGCGGATGTGATCCCGCAGCAGATCCACATACTCCACAAGCTTAAGCTCCCCGCCGCGCACCTTGGGATTGGATGCCGCGTGCCCGGTGTCAAAGGTAAGGCCCTTCAGCCCCGCCCGCTGGATCATCTCCAGGTGGGTGTGGGGATCGGTGGTCCAACCCACCTTGAGGTTTTCCAGGAGGACCATGCCGTTGCGCTCCGCGGCGAACCTCCCCAGTTCCTCCAGGTGGCGGAGGGCAGTATGCCAATCCAGCTCCTCCACGGGAATGGAATTGGAGCCCACATGGAGGGTGATGATCTGGGGCTCGCTCTGCTGCTGCAGCCAGGGAGCCAGGTACTCGATGTAGAGCTGCATGTAGCGCAGGGACGCTTCGGCGATCAGGAGATTGCCGTGGGCCAGCTCCACATCCACCGTGGGCAGGTGGAAGGTGTAGCGCAGATCGGGATACCGATCTAAACTGCGGAAAAAGGCGTCACGCCGCGTTTGCGGCGTGCGCAGCCGGAAGCTATTCAGATACCACTCCACTCCACCGTAGCCCTGGGCTTGGGCGTAGCTTAAGATCTTTTCTGTGTCGGTGCCGAATACTCGGCTGGAAAACATGAGTTTGGGTCTGGTCATTTCCCTATCCCACCTTGAAACTGGAAGTAATGGACTTGCCCAAGAAACGGTTCATGACATACACCACGATGAACACCATGGTGATGAGCAGCGTGGAGAGGGCACTGGCCTCGCCAAACTTGCCGTCCGCCACAGCTCCCCAGATCAAAATGGGCAGTGTCCTGGTGCGGGCCGAGTAGAGCAAAATCGTTGTACTCAGCTCCTGAAGCAGGGTGGCGAAGGTCAGGATGGTACCGGAGATGATCCCCGGCAGAATCAGGGGCAGGCTCACCCTGCGGAAGGTGTACAGCCAGTTGGCTCCGGCGATCATGGACGCCTCTTCCAAAGTGGGATCCAGCTGGGAGAGGCTGGCCACCGCGGAGCGGAACACATAGGGGGTTCTACGGATCATGTACGAGATCAAAATGATGGTGTAGGTTCCCCCCAGGGCAAAGATGGACCCGCTGCCGAAGGCGGAGATGACCGCCACCGAAACCACGGTACCGGGCAGGATAAAGGGTGCCATGATGGCCAGATCCAAAATGAGAGCTCCCCTGGGCTTACGCCGCTCGGTGATGTACGCCACCAGGCAGCCCAGCACCGCGCAGAGCAGAGATGCCGTGGTGGAAAGATACAGCGAGTTGAGGATAGGTTTGCCGGCAATCTCCGGAATCCGGGCGTAGTTGGCCCAGGTAAAGCCCTCGGGGCCTGTTCTCCCCCACCTGGTGAAGAAGGACATGACCACCATGGTGATCTGAGGTGCCAGGGAGATGAGCAGCACCAAGAGGCAGAACACGGTGGCGATAATCCTGATGGCCGGATGGGTGTGCTGGGCAAACTGGGAGCGGGAAGCTCCGATGGTCTCGTACTCCCGCTTGCTGATCACGAACTTCTGCAGAAGCAGCGCCCCGCCGGTAATGGCCACACTCACCAGGGAAATGGCTGCAGCCCCGTTCAGATCGTAGAATCCGTTCACCCGGAAGTAGATCAGGGTGGGCAGCACATACTCTTCGCCCCCTAGGATAGCGGGTATGCCGAAGTTGCCCATGGCCCGGATGAAGACCAAGATGGCCCCCGCGCCCAAGCTGGGTAGAACCAAGGGCAGAGTGACGGTGCGCAGAATGCGGCTGCGCCGTGCACCCATGATCATGGCCGCCTCTTCCAGAAGGGGATTAGCCGCCTCAAAGGCCCCGTAGGCCAAGAGAAACACAAAGGGATAGTAGGTTACGGTCATGACGAAGATGACCCCAAACAACCCATAGATGGAGGGCAGTTCCAGGCCAAACAGGCCTAAAAAGGCGTTGATCCACTGCCGCACCAGCCCCTGCCTGCCCAAAAGCAGAATCCAGGAAAAGGCCCCCACAAAGGAAGGCAGGATCACGGGCAGGATACCCAGGGAGAGGATGAGGTTCTTAAAGGGCATCTTCACCCGGGCGACAAAGTAACCCATGGGCACACCGATGAGCATGGTGCAGAACACCACCGCGAAGCTCACGATAAAGGAGTTCCGCAGGCTCATGCGGTAGAGGTTGGACGTGGCGAAGCGTTCGAAGTTGTTCAAAGAGAACGGTCCGAACGTGAAGTGCCTACCCGCGGGCAGGAAAGCCCGGATAAAAGTGGTCACCAAAGGCCAGAACAGAAAGATGACCATGAAGATCAGGGGAACACTGAATACCAAATAAGGGGTGAAGTCCTTGCTCAGAAAGCGCCGAAGCCTGCTTTCCGGCTCGTTGGGGCGGACCGCCATTACTCCTCCCCTCCTTCAGCAAACAGGAAGCCCACATCCTGCGGGAATTGGACGGCGATTTCATCTCCCTCCAAAACACCGGGAACTAGGCGCCGCATATCCACTTCGATGGCCCTCTCTGTACCGCCCTGCTCCAGGGCCACTTCATAGCGCACCACCTGGCCCAGGTGCTGGATAATGCGCACCCTGCCCCGCACCTGTCCTTCGGTGGGGCTTGGGGCGATCTGCAGGTGTTCGGGCCGGAAACCAACGGTGATCCTGTCGCCTGCTTTGGCTCCCTGGGCATCAGAGGCAACCTTGGGGGTGAAGCGCAAATCGTAGCCAGCGCTGTCCAGCTGGATTTGGTAGTGGTCCCCATCCATAGACACGATGCGGCCTGGGAAGAAGTTCATTTTGCCGATGAAGTTGGAGACAAAGGCATTCGCTGGATTATGATAGATTTCGTCCGAAGAGCCGATTTGCTCAATGATACCGTCCCGCATGATGGCCAAGCGGTCGCCAATGGCCATGGCCTCCTCCTGGTCGTGGGTGACGAAGATGGTGGTAATATTGGTCACCTTTTGAATGCGGCGGATTTCGGCGCGCATGTGCCTACGCAGCTTGGCGTCCAAGTTGGCTAAGGGTTCATCCAGCAGCAGGATCTGGGGATCGTACACCAACGCCCTGGCCACCGCCACCCGCTGCTGCTGACCGCCGGAGAGGGCAGTGGGGCTGGGGTTGCGCTTGAGCACGTCGGGCAGACCCACCAGCTCCATGATCTCCTCCACCTTCCGTTTCACGGTGGCTTGGTCCACTTTGCGCACCCGCAGACCGTAGGCCACATTTTCAAAGACGTTCAGGTGGGGATAGAGGGCGTAGCTCTGGAACACCATCCCGATGTTGCGCCGGAAGGGCGGAATGCTGGTGACGTCTTGATCGTTGTAGAAAATGCTGCCGGAACTGAGGGTCTCCAGACCTGCTGTACAGCGCAGCAAGGTGGTCTTGCCGCAGCCACTGGGGCCAAGCAGACAGAAGAGTTCTCCCGGTTCAATGGTGAAGGACACTTTTTTCAGTGCGTGTACTGGTGGATCTCCTGGAAAGATCTTTTCTACTTCTTTGTATCTAATGCGTGAACTCACCTATCTTTACCTCCTAAAATCTAGCCCGGAGCAACTCCGGGCTAGACTTGTCGCTCTCCTTTTAGAATACTGCGTCGGAGAACCGCATGGTCAGATCTTCGCGGATCTCGGCAGCTTTGGCGTCATCATAGTCAATGAGCACGACCTCGCTCAAGGGCGGGAGGGGCCCAGGACCAGGGGCATCGGGATGCACGACCCGGCGCTGTCTGGTTTCCACGATGATGCGGTACGCATCCAAAGAGGTGAGGAAATCCATGAACAGCTTGGCGTTCTCCGGATTGGGGCCGCCCTTCAAGATGCCGGAGCCGTCGAACCTGGCACCGGTTCCATCCTCTGGGTAAATGGCAATGACCGGAGCCCCATCGTTGATGGCCAGGGCGATGTTGCCTTCACCGGTTACGCCAATGGCATATTCGCCCCGGGCAACAGCTTCTGGAACCATGGTGGAAGAGGCGGTGAAGATGGCGTTCTTGCCCACTTCCACGCAGAAATCGAAGCCATACAGTTCATACATCATGAACAGCTGAGCATAGGCCGATCCAGAAAGGGCCGGGTTGGCCAGGATGATTTCCCCTTTGTACTTGGGATCAGCCAAGTCCTTCCAGGTCTTGGGATAATCTTCCGGAGCCAGCAGATCGGTATTGACCATGAAAGCCTGCAGCGGCATGGAATAGCCGTAGTAACGGGGAACATCGGCACTATCCCTGAGGTTTTCTGGGATCTCATCGTGGTTCGCGGCTTTATAGGGTTCCAGCAGATCGTATACCGCATCTAAAGATTCCTTGGCGATACCCAGGATGATATCACCGCCGGGACGGGGAGCCTCCGCCTGCATCCTGGTGAGCAGCTCACCGGAGCCAGCGCGGATCAGGTCCACAGCAATGCCGGGATAAAGCTTCTTAAACTCAGCAACCAGAGCCTGGGCTTCTTCTTCCGAAGCGGCACTCCAAATGGCCAAACTACCGGTTTGGGCCAGCGCGGCACCGCCCACAAGCACCAGCGTCAACAGAGTGATAGCCAACACCACAAACGGTTTTCTCAACGACTTCTACCTCCTTGACAAGTAATCAGTTTCTCCAAAGACAGGTAACTAAGAGCCTAGCTGTAGCCATCCCCCCTCCGCGTTACACCGTGTTACTAATACGTTCAATCTCTTTACAAAAACTCCTGCACTGGTAAAGGAATTTGACGTCAGGTAAAGCCTGGCGGGCCGCATCTGGCAGGAACTACCCAGCAGCGCCAGGTCATGCTGCTGCGCTACTTCTCAAAGTCCCGCAGAAACAGACTCGCGGACTCCTGGTCGAGATAGAGCGTTACTCCAGGATGGGTCCGGAGGATGGAAGCTGGGCAGGCATGCTCAATGGGCCCCAACAGGGCATCCCGCACAGCCTGGGCTTTCCGGGCCTCGGGAACTACGGATATTATGGTTTTGCAGGACATGATGGCGGGGATGGTGAGGGTGACAGCCTCCCGGGGAACATCATCCAAGGTGGGGAACCACCCTTCCCCCAGCTGTTGCTTTCTGCAGGCTTCGTCCAGCTCCACCACTTTCACCAGCTGCTTGTCCTGGAAATCAGCCACAGGCGGATCGTTGAAGGCAATGTGCCCGTTTTCCCCGATGCCGATAAAGCCCACATCGATGGGATTCTCCTTCAGCAGTGCGGCATAGCGCTGGCATTCCGCCTCAATATCCGGCGCATCCCCTTGGATGTAATTGAAGGCCGCCGGGTGGAACTGCTGATCGATCCGCTCCCGCAGCCAGAGGCGGAAACTCGCGGGATGATCTGGGGAAATACCCTTGTATTCGTCCAAATGGAAACCATGAACCCGCTGCCAATCGATGTCTTGCTTCTTCAAACCTTCAACCAGGGGAAACTGGGATGTGCCGGTGGCGAAAAGGATATTGACGCTTTCCGGAGCCAGCTTTGCGATCACCTCCGCGGCGTGCTGAGCCGCGGCTAACCCCAGTTCTTCTTTGGTTGGAAAGATCTTCACCTGAATGCTGCCGATTTTCAACTCTTGTACTGCCATGAGAGCACCTCCTGATGTTTTAGATAATCCCTACACGTCCTTACAGCAGATGACGGACCCTGTAGGCGTATTTTTCCTCATATTCTTTGTTCAAGCGATCCCCTTCCGGTAAGTTGGCACTGGTCCAAACCGGGGGCCGCACTCCCCGTTCCAGGAGCTTCTCCGCGGTGGTCATCATCAGCAAATTTATGGCGAAAGCATTGGCAAAGGTCGAGGTGGGTCCCATCTTTTGGGGGATACCCTCCACAGCCACCACCGCATCTCCCAGGGGCAGATGGACATCGATATACATGTCCGCGATCTCGTGGAGATTCTTGCCGCTGGGATGCCGCGCCGGAGCGCCGGGAGGCACATGCTCAGCGAAACTGGTGGATGTGAGGGCTATGGAGGTCACACCCCGCCTCTTACACTCCAAGGCGCAATCGATGGTCATGGAGTTGATGCCATAGGCGTTAACAATTACCAGGACATCTCCCTGCTGCACCCCATAGGAATCCAAGACGGCTGCAGCATATCCCGGCGTTCTCTCGATGTAGTTGGAACGCTTGGCGCCGAACATGAGAATAGTTCCGGGGTCAAGGATGGGATTCACGCAGGCCAGGCCGCCGGCCCGCCAGAGGACTTCTTCAGCGGCTAGATTGGAATGCCCGCCTGGACCGATGATGTTGATCAGCTTATCCTGCATCACAAAGTCCGCTAACACCTCTGCGGCCCGGTCAATGGCTTCTTGTTCTTCTTCAGCGATGCTGCGGATGATTTCTGAGACCGCGGTCAGATACTGTTTGGTGATGTCCCGCATTTCCTAACTCTCCTCTCAGGGGTTGTACCGTGCCTTACAAGTCCCTTCCTTGACTCTGCTCGAATCTGACCTGGCCGCCAACCATCACTAAAGATACGTTTATGTCCGCATCAAACACGACCAGATCTCCGTCCTTACCAGGTGCGATCTGCCCTTTGCGCTCAGCGATTCCCAAGAGTTTAGCCGGCGTCAACGTGACCATCTTCACAGCGTCCACCAGAGGTACCTCAGCGAGCTTGACCATGGTGCGCACCAAGCGATCGGAAGTACTCACACTTCCGGCAAACGCGCTGCGGTCAGGCAGCTTAGCTACGCCGTCTTCAATAATCACCCGCTGTCCATCTTTGAGGCTGCCCAGAATCGACTCGCCTTCCGGCATCCCGGCACCCCTCATGGAGTCGGTCACAAGACAGATCCGATCAGGCCCCTTCACTTTGTAGGTGAGCTGCAGCAGGCTCTTGGGCAGATGCACACCATCTGCGATCACTTCCACGGTTAGTTCATCCAGGAGCAGGGCGCTTTCGATCACTCCGGCGTAACGGTAGGCGTTGATCCGCCTCACTCCAGACATGGCTGAATAGAGGTGCGTTACCAGCCGGAACCCATTTTCCACCGCCGCCACCACGTCTTCGTAGACCGCATTGGTGTGGCCCATGGAACAGAGAATACCCCGCTCCGAGAGATAGCGCCCCATCTCCAAGGCCCCCGGCAGCTCGGGAGCGATGGTCCAGCGCTTGACCTCGCCGGAGTATCCCACGATCCGGCGATACTCATCCGGATCGGGATTTTTGATGTACCGGGGATCCTGCGCCCCGGCCTGCTCCCTGGAAAAGTAGGGACCCTCCAGATGCAGCCCGTGGAGATTCGGCCCATCCTTGAGCTTGGACTTGGCCTGGGCGAACTTATCCAAGGTGTCAAACAACTCATCCAAATCGGACGTTAGGGTGGTAGGCATGATGGTGGTGGTACCGTAACGCAGGTGGGTGCGCGCCGCCTCCATGATGGCCTCCACCGAACCATCCATGAAATCGTGCCCCCCGGCACCGTGGGTGTGGATATCGATGAACCCCGGAGCTATGTAAGCGCCTCCAACATCGATAACCCGATCCTGCTCTTGCATTTCCACCTGATCGCTGGGAAGCACCGCTGCGATCCTACCGCCTTCAACGATGACACTGCTGCTATGCAGGGCACGTATGGGTGTGATCACGGTTCCGTTGGCTAGAATAGTCCTAATTCTAATCACTCCCCTAGACCTTACAGTTCACTGGTTCATCTACACCGGGCTGGGATGCCAACAGCACTGGGCCCGGTCTGCTGCGTACATCAGGGCACTTGTTAATCGTTTTTACAACATCCCTTATTCTACGGGGTTTGTTAATGTCCTTCCCACAGAGCACATTTAACAAATCATCCTTTTGATCGGCTTCAAAAAGTCCCCCCTTAATTCACGCCCGATCGCAGGTCGGTGATGTTGTTAATCATTTTATGCTTAAGCCAAGGATTATTCTCTGTACGGCTGGGGTAGGCAAAAAAGATGCCCCGCTTCCCCAGGGAAGGCTAATCTGCGATAGAGCCCTCCGCGGGAAACGAGGCGACGAGTTAGTTTACTTAATTCACTGTTGAACCGTTAAACAGGTGGCGGATAGCCAGAGAGCTGATCCCCACTAAAATGGCATCTGATTTGATGGCAGTGGGAACGATCTGGAAGGAACCCAAAGATGACTTGAGCACCCGCCTTTCCACCGCCCGTTCAATCATCTGGCAGAACTTCTCCCCCGCCTTGACAAAGCCATTGCCCAACACCACTACTTCTGGTCCGAACAAGGTGATCATGTTGGCCAAAGCCAGCCCAACATATTCCGCCGTACGTTTGAGGAGGTTGAGGGCAAGTTCATCCCCCTGTTCGATCTGTGCGTAAAGAGCAGCAAAGAGAGATTCCACATCACCATCGTCAATGTGCTCAAAGCGCTGGCTGATGGCCTTGCACTGCCTCACCAGGGCAGGCACAGACACCAAAGCCTCCAGGCAGCCCTGATTGCCGCAGTGGCAGAAGGGGCCCGAAGGATCAACGGTTATATGCCCAAGCTCACCGGTGACCAGACCATCCCGGGCCACAAGCTCACCGTTCATCATGATTCCGCAGCCAATGCCGCTGCCATAGTTCACATAGACCACGTTGCTTTTCCCCACTGCAGAACCCTGCCAGACTTCCGCGAGGAGGGGAGCATTGGCGTTGCGTTCAACAACCATGGGAATCCCAACTAACCGCTGGAGATGCTCCACCAAGCACACGTCTTCCCAGCCCAGGGTTACAGAGTGCTTAATGAAGGCCCGCCCCGCATCGACGACACCTGAAACGGCTACGCCCATCACCTTGAGATCATACTTTTCCTTAAAGGAGTTAACCGCGGCAGCGACTCTAGCCAGGGCCTCTTCGGGGGAACCATCCAGCGGTACCGTGTCGTTTTCCCAAAACTCCATATCTGGAGTGAGCACCGCCACTTTGGCGATGGCTCCTTGGAGATGGACGGCGCAGATCTTGAAGGCGTGGGGGTTGATCTGCAGATAGCCGTGGCTGCTGTCCCCCTGCTGTGAACTTGTGACCAGCCCTTCTTCTATGAATTCGTTGATGATGTTGGTGATGGTGGCGCGGGTCAGCCTTGTCTTCCGCGCCACGCTAGCCCGTCTGATGGGCCCATGCAGGCGGATGGTGTTGTAGACGAGAAAGCGATTGTGGAGCTTAACATCTGTCAAGTTGTAGCCATAGACCTGCTTCACTCTGTCAATCCCCTCCACAGGGCGATTTCTCTGTCCGGGACGAATATCCTTCCAGAGAACAGACGCTCGGTTTGCTGGCCAAAGCCAAAGCCCGAGCACCCTTGACACGCAAACCACAAAGGTGGGGGGTGTCGCCGTCATGTTAACAAAAGTTGGACAGGCTGTCAACGCTGTATTGCCGCGGTGCGGGAAAACGACAAACGAAGGTAAGGTGATGATGGGTGCCGGTTAACCCTTCGCCAACACCAAATGCACCATCAGCCTGATGCCCTGGCTTAGGGCCTCTTCGTTAAAGTTGAAAGTGTCGGTGTGCAGGGCTGTGGCCTGCTCTGCTTCACCGGTGCCCAGGAAAACCAAGCAGCCCTTGGCCTCCTGGAGGAAGTAGGCGAAGTCTTCGGCGATCATGGAAGGCTGGTTCAGTGCATGGGCCCGCTCGGGTCCAAAGAGTCTCCCAACCAAGTCCAGGATCTGGGCCGCCTCCTTAGGGTCATTTAGCACCGGCGGGCAAAGCTCCTGGTAGTTGAAGTCGCAGGCGGTGCCTGCGGCCGCGGCTGCACCTTGCAGGGTCTCTTCTAACCACCGTGCGATACGCCCAGCTGTCCCCGGGGTGACGGCCCGCACTGTGCCCTCCAAGGAAACGGAACTGGCGATACTGTTGTAGGATGTCCCGCCCTGAATCGTGCCTACGCTCACCACCGCCGGATCCACAGGATCCACCTTCCTGCCCACGATACTCTGCAAGAGCGTAACCCAATTGGCCGCAGCCAAAATGGGATCCACGGTCAGGTGCGGATTGGCCCCATGGCCCCCCTGGCCGGAGAAAGTGGCCTGAAACCTGGCGGCACCGGCCATGGCCGGCCCGGGCTTGATCCCGAAGTGCCCCAGGGGTAGACTGGGCCAGACATGGAAGGCGTAGAAAAAATCGGGTTTGGGATCCGCCAGCACCCCCCGGTCGATGAGGGCCTTGGCACCCTGCAGCAGCTCTTCCGCGGGCTGGAAGACGAATTTCACCGTCCCTGGGACTTCATCTGCCAGCTCCCTAAGCACCATGGCCGCGCCCAGGAGCATGGCCGTGTGCCCATCGTGCCCGCAGGCATGCATTACCCCAGCGTTTTTGGACTGGAAAGGCAAGCCTGTCTGCTCCTGGATGGGCAGGGCGTCCAAATCAGCGCGCAGTCCTGTCACAGGACCCGGTTTGCCTCCCCGCAGGATCGCGGCGGCACCGGTGGTGTCACCCAAATCCATAACTTCCAAACCCAGCTCAGCCAGGTGTTTCTTCACCAAGGCGGTGGTCTTCACTTCCCTAAAACCCAACTCCGGTTCGCTGTGGATGCGCCTTCTGATCTCGATAACCTGGGGAAGATGTTTTTTCACCAGGTCATTGACTGCCTCGGCGGGGAAAAAAGCTGCCATCTTATCCCTCACTCCCTCAAGTGTGAAAGGCCACGCCCAGGGAAGCCCCGGGCGTGGCGCTTTGCGTCACAAAGATTATCTCTAGAGCTCCTAATTAGTGAGCCAGTCCACCAGCTGCTGCCAGAGCTTGTTGTACTGCTTCCACTCCACGAACTCCGGGGAACCCCAATGGGGCGCGCAGTCCGAGGTGAAGGCCGCGGTCTTGCCCTGGCCGTAGGTACCCACCACCAAAATGGGATCCTCGCCTGCCACGGCCAAAACTTCCGCCCCTTCCTTGGCGATGACCTGGTTGTAGCCCAAAAGCATCGGCCACTGGGCATCCAAGCCCTGAACCACAGGGTGATCCGGCTGAACCACCTGAGGATTGATGCCTTCGGGGATCTCCACCCGGTCATCGTGCGCCAAAAGGGTAACGGGCAGGATCTCCTCCACAGGCGAGTCCTTGTATTTGCCCTTGCCGTCGATGCCGGCGAAGGACATGTAGCCGCCGATCATCACGAAGGCGCCGCCCTGTTCCGCGTATTCCCTGAACAGCTTCAAGCGGTTGGGTGTAGCTAAGGAGCGTTCAAAAGTATCGGGATGAAGCAGCAGGGTGTTGGCCCCGATATCGCTGAGGATCACCACGCTGTACTCCTGTAGCTCAGAAAGCTCCGTTGGCACTCTACTGGGGGCGTGGTGGTTGGGTATGTAATCCACCTGGTAGCCGCCTTCCTCCAGCGCCTCGATGAGCCATTTGGCCCCCTCATCGTATTTGGTCGTAAAGAAGGCATCAAAGCCCTTAAGGTGTATGGAAAACACTTCCCAGCTTTCACCAACCAGCAGCACTTTCTTCATGTTTACAACCTCCTTAGGCCTTTTTTGGCACCAGCTAGTTTTGGACCCAAATGCTGATCGCGAGATTTGCTTTTCCACGCGATATCCACGGCAAGAGAAGAGGGTAAGGGACCCTGTTTACCCTTTACCCTCTTCCTTCTTACGTCACAGATTTGCCGCGTCTGGCGAATCCTATTTGACCTTCCTGCCTACATAATGGTGCTGACTGTGGTACATATTGATGTCCCCTATTTCAGCCAATTTGGCCATGAGTTCTTCCAGCAGTTCCAGGTTTGGTACTTCCCAGAAAGTGAAGTAGCGCCATTCAGAGGACCAACAGCAGTCGAATTCGCCATACATCTTTATGCCTTTGTCTTTGTACTCCTCAAATATGCCCTCTAGTTCTTTTTGAAACTCTGCCTTTTTGGCCTCAGATTCCGCGTACCACGTATCGGTGTGCTTCCAAAATGCTATGAATCCTAGAGGCATTTCGCTGCGTGCCACTGCTCATCTCCTCCATGGAACATACTACTGCAACGGATACAGAACCTTCTGCACCTCAGGCTCGTTCATGTTATCCCGTGTTACGATGGTCAGGGGCGAATGAACTACTTTGGGAACTTCCTCGCCGGCCATGGCCTTAAGAGCGAGTGCAACGGCGATCCTTCCCTGTTCATAGGGCTGCTGAACGAGCAGGACGTCGATGATGCCTTGTTCGAGGTAGGCGATCTCATCGGGGTTAGCGTCGTACGCCACAAACTTGACCTTGCCTTCCAAGCCCCGGTTGATGAGGGCCTGCGCCGCACCCAAGGCGCCCCTGTCATAGCCGCCGAAAACGCCGGCCAGGTCGGGGTGAGCAGTCAGGATGTTTTCCATGTTCTGCATTCCAGCCATTTTGTCTTCACCATACTGGATAGGCAGAAGAGTTATTTCCGGATACTTTTCTGCCACTTCTTGAGCCCCAATATTGCGGGCGTCGTTGCTGGGGATGCCGGGCAGACCGTTGATGATGACGACTTGTCAGCATGAGGGACCTTCCGCCGCCTGTACCCTTGATTACAGCCGCTTGATTCGTTCTTCCCGAATAATCCCGGTCAGGAACGTAACCCGGCTTTCCAGCATATTCAGCAAGCTCTTCGGCATCAGGCTCCCAACGGTCGATCACCGCACCTAAGGGTTCCAGTTTTTCAGCAATGGCCCTCTGCACCTGGTCTTCGTAAGAAGGGGCTGGCCTTTCATGGAACCACGGGTTCACACTGGGGATTCTGATCAACTCCTGCAAAAAGGCAATGATCTGCTCCCGGTGTTCATCAATATAGGCCAATACGCGTTCCTTGGAATCCTGCATGTCTACAACTCCTTTTGCCTTTTCCTTTCAATGCAGGTGCGCATCAAACAGTCCCTGAGCTGGTGAGGGAGATCCGGTAGCTGTATCTATCCGCCCGATAGACCATGCGCGAGTACTCTACCAACCTATCCATGCGGTCATAGGTATGCCGTTTGATCACCAAGACGGGGACCGCTGCCTCCAGATCCAAGAACTCCGCCTCTTCTTCCGAGGTGACAGCAGCCTGTATGGATTCACTAGCACGGAAGAACGAAACCCCACACCTGTTCTTGAGGAGGCGATAGAGAGATTCTCCATCCAGCCTTTCCTTGGTAAAGAGATCCTCATTTCCGGCAATGACCCACTTCGGGATGAGAGTACGCTGCAGGGCTAGGGGTTCTCCATTGGCCAGAAGAACGCGCCGGATGCTCAAAAACAGGTCATGGTCCGGGCCCCGCCCAATTCCTTCCAGTCGCATCCTTTGGGGATCCCGCACCCACGTTACTTCCAAAGTGCGATAGCCGGGCTCTATGCCGCAGGCCCTCATGTTCTCGGAAAAGCTCTTGAGGGCAGCGATAGGTTCCACAGTCGGCTCAGTTACAACGGTACCGATCCCTTGCATGCGGCGGAGGTATCCGGCATTCGCCAACTCCACTAGCGCCTGACGAACGGTTGCGCGACTTACAGCGAATTGGTTGGCTAGTTCAGTTTCCGACGGGATCACCTCCCCAGTTTTCCACTCTCCGGAACTGATCTTGGCTAGCACAAACTCCTTTATCTGATGATAAAGAGGAAGGGGAACATTACGGCTGACCACCATACACCATTACCTCCATTCATTTCATCGCACAGTTGTATGGACAACCGAACGATCATATTACTCATTGCAAATATTTGACCGAATTCCACACACTCCTCCTAACCAATTGATTCTTTTACGTGTAAACTCACGGTGGTCAAAACCCGGCTCGTCCGGGCCTACCAGTACCGGCCCGCCCCGGATGAGCTCTCCCCGGCCTATCTGGCCAACGGACGTAAATGTCATACAATACGTTGTCTAGACAACCGGACGTTCAAACTATCGTCTGAGTTGTTATTTGACATCTGTTGACAAAATCCTTCTGGCATATTATTTTTTTCCACCTAAATCGTTCGGCACCCGATTCTCCTTATCCCGTCTACAGAACTTGGCGAAGCGTACACCCTGCTCGA
>LSQX01182360.1_pt2 | contig 16753 bp, 11 predicted proteins | sample 654561 | NCBI WGS metagenome assembly LSQX01 (sample SAMN04489861, study PRJNA283612) | anaerobic digester metagenome | isolation source: 4 biogas reactors fed with cattle manure at either 37C or 55C with and... | place: Denmark: Kongens Lyngby | collected 2014
CCATCCTTTGATACCATAACTTTAACATCGTCGCTAAAGAAATTGGCTTCATTTATTGTAATAGTTGCCTTGATTGCTCCACTATAGTATGAAAGATCATTTAATTTTTGTACTGGACTATTGTAGGATACACTTGCTGTTGGTGTAATATTATCAACTACCAGCCTCCTCTTGCCTATGAAATCTGTACTATTATCTGAGCGATCAATTGCTGTGAACTCTAGTGTACCATTAAATTGGTTATTAGCCCTTAAAGCAGACTCTGGTATCTGAAACATTACACTTGCCTTTTTACCATCATCTGAATATTTAATGGCTGAATTTGCTATTGCCTTATCAATTATTTGGCCATTGACCTTGGATACACCACTGGAATTTTTGTAGCTATAGCGAAAGCCCTGTATGCCGGATGTTATATCTTCTGCACTAATCGTGACAGTTATTGGTGCATTATAGTAACCAAAGCTTACTCCACCTAATACTGTATCCAATACACTCCTGCTATAAGATACAGACAAGTTTTGTGGCGCCTTTGTGTCTATAGTGAATTCATCTCTGGCATAACCTGCTGCCTGATTAAGGGCCAAATCCCTATATGAAATATCAAAGGTATAATTGGCATCCACAGAGTATGTTATAACTGCAGTATATTTGTCTCCTGATTTTGACCAATTGTTTTTATCCCGTAAATAAGCTACATAATTACTAATACTAACATTGTTACCGCTTATATCTTTGGCAGTAAGCTCTACTAGTACATCATTAGCTCGGAAGTTTTTCTCGGTGATTGTGATAACAGCAGTTTGCTGCTTATCATAATAAGTCCGACCTCCAATTGATCTTATCCCCTTAGATGGTGAGTATTTAACGTTAATTACTGGCTTGACTGTATCAATTATAATCTGTTCTGACCTATATGATTTCATTTCGTTGCTAGATCGATCAGTATATACCGCTGTAACTATATACTCACCGTCAGTAGACAGTCTAATTGAACCGGTCCATTCATCACCATCAGCTGCTTTTTCCCAGTTTGCAACTGTAGTTATCTTATCATTTACCTTAACTATAAAGTCCTCCCCGTAAAAGTTAGCCTCTTTTACTCTAAATGTAACTGTCATAGGCCCATCATAATAAAGTATCGAGTTTGTACCCTCAGCAGTATATGAGTATCTATCCTTTGTCTTCATTGTTGCTTTATCTAATACCTGCTTTGCTGGACTATATTCTACTGTTCTAGTCGGTGCAATAGTATCTACTACCACAATACAACCATCATCTCTTAAAGCAGTACTTGTGTTGCCTGCTTTGTCTGTTGCAGTAAAGCTGATATTTCCACGATACTGAGCAGCTTGCTCTGCTGTTAGAGTAAAGGATGCTAATGCAGTTTTCCCATTGTTACTATATACTATATCTTGTGCATTTATCTGTCCTGTTTCCTCTACCTTGTTGACTGCACTTGTACCATCTTGCTTTGTATATGTCCAGTTAAAATAGTCAATACCTGCGTTAATATCCTCTGCGGTTATGGTCACCTTTACATAGGGCTTGTAATACCCAAAGGTTATAGCACTTAATACATCTTCCCATAAAGAGTGTGACTCCGAATATGTTATTGTTAAATTCTCAGGTGCACTTTTATCTATAACGAAGTCCTCTATGGTTATCTCATCTGCAGTATTGCCCGCCATATCAATGTATTCGATATTAAATGTAAAGCTAGCATCCACATCAAAGACAAGATCTGCCTCCCATACATATGGAGAAATCTCTTGCCAATTGCTAATCTTATCTGATATATCGAAACCTATTTGGTTACCCTCAATATCACTTGCAGCCACTGCAATATTGAGCTCATCTGCACGGAAGTTTCTATCCTCTATAGTTATTGTAGCAATTCTATCTGCATCAAAATAGCCTTGGTATGACTTAGTAGTATTATTATCAAAGACAACTGAGATAAGGGGCTTTGTTTTGTCTATGGTCATTATGTTTGAACTATATACTTTTGAGCCACCTTTACCTGTATACTCTCCAGACTCCCATTCGAACTCATTTCCGGAACTATCCTGATACTCAATAAATATCTGATAATCACCATCCTTAGACAAGGTTACTGTCTGTACATAGGCATCATCCTCATCCTCTATATTTTGCCAACCGCCAAATATTGAATCGCCTACAACTTGTCCATCTCTTTTTATTATTATATTAACATCATCTGGATAGAAATTAACCTCCCTAATCTCTATGGTTGCTTCGATATTATCATTGTAAATAAATCTAGTATCCTCATCCGGACTAACTAATGTTTGATTATTCTTATCAACCATTTTGACCAGTGGGCCGGAATAGGATATGCTTGCTTTAGGTGCTATAGTGTCAACTACTATGACCTTATCACCATGTTTTATTTGCTCATTACCAGCAACATCTATAGCCTTGAAAGATACCATCCCTTCAAACTCTGGTTCTACTCTAAAACTATAGCTCGCAGTATGTCCATCTACCTCCATCTCACTTATGTCTACTATGGTATAATTAGCTTCTCCATCAGATCTTGCAAATGAATAAGCAAATGATTGTATTGCAGAAATATCATCAGTTGCCGACAGTGTTACAGTCATAGGTGCATTGTAGAAGGAAAATACTGTTTCAAGAAAACGATCAAACCAAGACTTAGAGTATTCGATGGTTAGAGCATAGGGGGGGCTTTTATCAATCAATAACTCACTATTATCTATTTGTATTACATCTGTTATACCATTGTTGTCCTGACATTTTAGGAAAAAGCTTAGTGAGTTTTCTCCTTCCCCACTGATTTTAATTGAGTCTACCCATCTCATGTTGTCATCGAGGCTTTCACTAATCAGATAACCTTCAGTTGGGTATACAAAAATATCTCCTATATACCAGCCACTATCATTTTTAGCTTCTCCTTTAATAATATAGGGTACTTCTGGTGTAGGTTGATATTCGATATCCAGTATATATTCTGCTGTCGCCTCTTTGTACTTAGAACACGCCTCTTTTACTGCCTTTATTGTGATTTGACCAATATCCTTATAAGTATAGCTAATTTCACCCTCTTCATTTACACTTGCAATCCTATTACCACTGTTTACTACACTATAAGTAATAGCACCATTTCCATAACCTAACCCATCAGCTGCATCTTCTACTAGTACAGCTTTTGCAGTATTCTTAAAATACTCTCCTAGGTATATAGAATCAGGCTCTGACCTATCAAATTCAATCTTTTGCTCTGCCTTTTCTATGGACAAGCTATAGCTAGCTACAGCATCCTTATAGCATTCATCTCCTGTCTTCTTTGCCATAACTACTACTTTTCCTGCCATCTGTATTGTCAGTTTACCTGTTTCCTCATCTATTGTTGCAACGCCTTTATCTGATTTCTCCTTAATAATAGAGTAACTAATATCCCCCGTACTTTCTCCACCTGTCGCCACATTCTCAAAGATATTGGCATTTTCATTATAAGTCATAAACTCTTCGGCTTTTTCAAACCCAAATCCAGTTTGCTCTGCTTTTTCTATGGTTAATATGTACTCAGCAGTAGCAGGCTTATAGTTATGGTCAGTCTTTGTAGCCCTTACTTTTACTCGACCTGCCTTTAAAATAGTTAGACTCCCTTTACTCTCATCCTCTATTATTGCAGCATCTCCTTCTACTATCTTATAGGTTATTACTCCTGTTTCGCTGCCACCTTGAGCTACATTTTCGAAAATATTGTCGTTATCATTATAAGTAATAAATTCATTGGCATTTGTAAAACCAAATCCAGTTTGCTGTGCCTTATTTATTGTAAGCGTATGGGAAATTGTAGTTTCTTTATAATTATCGCATCCCTCGCGGGTTGCCATTACTGTTACCCTACCAGCCTTATTTATTATCAAATTTCCACTAATCTCATCTATGCTTGCTATACCAGGATCTGAATTATGCCAATCTATTGAATAGCTAATATCAATTCCATCTGTACTAGCCTCAGCCCTTAAAGGAATCTCTAAGTTTGGCTGGTAATTTAAGGTGTCTGTTTCAGGAGACACAAACCTAAAGTCTTCATCGTAAACTTTACTACTCAATTTTATATCCAGGGGTTCAGTTGAACCTGGCATATATCCATCAATTGATACACTCTTGTACTCTGCTTTTTCAAATGATATATTGTAAGTTACACCACTTTGTAGGTATAGCTCATATTCACCATTATAATTGGTTTCTGTCTGTAGAATATCATCATTGCTAGCACTTGCACTTATTAGCACCTCTGATAATGCTCTGTCATCTTCATCAGTAACAATACCTGTTAAAACAATAGTCTCAACCATCATAAAGATAGGTACTATATTATTATCTTTACTAACTTCCACCTCACCTTCAACTTGTGCATATCCTTCTGCTATGACCTTGTAGTTAACTTTTATAAGTTCAGACTCTAGTCTCTCAGAAAACTGATTAAATACTGCTATCCCATTTTCATCTGTTTCTGCCTCAAACTCTTCATCTAGAGCTGATACCTTAACTAATGCTCCTTTAATAAGATTGTCACCGTCTTTTACTTCAAATCTCACTTCATGAACTAGTTCTTCGCCTTCTGCTCTAACATATGGAGCATGGTTAGCTGGAGTCATACCTAGTAAAATCATTATTGTTAAACACACTGCTAAAATTCGGTTCCAAATTCCATTTTTATTCATAATCCTTACCCCCTGATAATTGGTTTGTCTAATCGATAGTGCTTTATATTTATAATTAATCTGCCTATTCTATAATCTCAGTACTATCAGTATGACTTATTTCAAACTCAATAGAAAACATACTACCGGCCTCTTGTTCTGGATCAGGATAAAGTACTGTTGTTTCATTTGCCACCTTGAAGTCTTGATCTAATACAGTCGTTTCTCCCGAGTCATTTAGCTGCTCAGTAAAAATCTGAGGTAGACCTTCATATGTCACGATATTATCTGCCTTGGATACTAGCTGTCCCGAAATAGTTAGCTTGTCCGTAATCTTCCCACGAGCAATATTAACTGGGCTTGGCTTGTACACCTTTTTTCCTGTTTCTTCATTCTGTTTTCTTATCCGTTCTATATTCTTTTTTGCCTCTACCCCTGTAATGTCTCCAATAACCCTTGGTATTTTATAGACAATGAAGAATACAGCACTCAAAACCAGCATTATTGCCGCAATAATAAAGCTTATCGTTGAAAGCATATGTAATGTTTCTACTGACATTTGTATCTCCTTTCTTCAAGAGCCAAAGGCTATATTGATAGCGTTTATGGTATCATCAAGTAGGGATATTGTTTTTTCCTGCTTTTCACTAGTTATATCAGTTGTTGTGTCAATTTTTCTGATATTTTCTGACACAGTATTAAACATTAAAATTAGGCTATCCTTATCTACCCCATCAGTCTTAAATTTGGTGGCATACTGTTGTAGTGAACTTCTAGCTAGCTCATATAATTCTAGTTTTACAATCTCACTTTCATCATCGTCCTCCACCAGGCTAATTAACTCCTGAAGGTTTTCAAAAAATGGTTTGTATAGACCCCTATCGTTAGCCTCGATTGTTTTTATTGATATATCTCTATAAAAGATACCTATGTCTCTATAAACCTTTGCCATGTTAAGGTTTGCAAAGCCCTCTGGGGCATGGTTAATCACATCGTCAAACCATTCTATGGCACTTATCATGCGGGTTATTTGATTGTCATTTGTACCACCGTATTCATAGTAATACCAAAATAGCTTGCCAATTTCAAAGCAAACTTCCGCATAGTTTTCTTGATATTTTTCTAGCTCATTTACCTTGTTCTTTATATGTGTTACAAGCAGGTTTTGCTCTTCGATTGTAAATACGTTATCGTTTTCTTTAAATGTATTGATTAGACCTAAGTATGCAGCCTTATCTCCGCCCTTGTTTGGAATATCTAAAGCACTTTCATAGTATTTTATTTTTTCGTCATAGTCTGGCGTCCTAGATGCGGAATATAAGATATTTGCATATGTATCACTTGCCATTTGTTGTGCAACACTGTTTAGCCCTATGCCACCTAAGAAAAATAGCAAGGATGATACTAGCATGGATATAAATATGTTTAGTTTTCTTTTTTGTGTCCTCTTGTACTCATCGTCAATCTTTTCATAATGCTCTAAAGCATACATTAATTCTGCACAAGATTGATACCTATCATCTGGATTTCTCTGCACACATTTTTGTATTATTTTCTCCAGCCCACTAGATAAACTAGGGTTAATTTCTCTAATTGGTTTTATCTCATAAGGTGGCTCACTTGGGTTGCAGCCAGTTACTAGATGGTATAGGCAAGCACCCAGGCAGTAGATGTCTGTTCTAGCATCAGTCTGTCCTTGACCACCAAACTGTTCCGGTGCTGCATACCCTATGGTACCAAGGCAGGTAGTATCAGCTAGGTTCCTCTCCTTAAACTCTCTGGCAGTTCCAAAATCAATCAATGTCAAATTACCATCTGGCTTGAGCATAATGTTAGCAGGCTTCATGTCCCTGTATATTATGGGTGGAGTCCTAGAATGTAAATAGCCAAGTACATCACATAGTTGCTTTGCCCATTCAATAACATATTCCTGAGGCTGGGCGCCAAACTCCTCTATAGTCTTTGACAAGGGGTTCCCCTCTACATAGTCCATCACTATCAAAAAGCTGTCTTTATCCTCTATGACATCTATAATACTAGGTAGATTTGGATGTCTTAGTCGCTTTAGCATTTCAGTTTCGACTACCAACCCCTGCTTGACTGCTTCAAAATCCACAACGCCATCCTTGCGCACTTCCTTTACGGCCCATGTTTTATTTGCTCTTTCATTTATAGCCATATAAACAACACTCATGCCGCCTCGGCCTATCTCGCTTAGGATTCTATATTTCCCATCTATTAATGATCCTATCTTTAACATCTTTTTTACCTCTACATTAATTTAGTATGTTCTAACTGCTATAACGGAAATATTGTCTCTTTCTAATCTATCCTTGTTAAGCTGTATAAGCATATCCATGTTAGCTTTCATCCTATTTGGGTCTGACATTTGAGAGGGCTGCATATATGCATATATTTCCTCCTGGCTAATCTCATGCCTAAAGCCGTCTGAACAGAGCATATACACAGTATCCTTTTTTGTGACTCCGAAAAACATATCAGGATATATACGGTCTGATGCCCCAATACACTGTAGGAGGACATTTCTTCGACTGTCTACCGCTGCCTCTTCCTTTGTTAGTCTGCCATGATCTATCTCCCTAGCAACTAGTGTCTGGTCCCTTGTAAGAATAGTGACCTCCTTATCTATCTCATAGGCCCTTGTATCGCCTATATTAATAATGTAATATCTGTTGCTTGTAATTAGCATTGCAGTTAATGTAGTGCCTAGGCTCACACCATGGCTTTTACCATAACTTTTTATTTTCTCATTGTACTCGTCTGCAATACCCACCCATGCCCTTCTTATGTCACCATCACTAATTCCAGTATTACAAAGCAAAGGTAGTTCATTTATTAGCCATTTGTTATAGGCGTTGACTATTGTGGCACTGGCCACTTCTCCCTTTTCAAGCCCTCCCATACCATCACACAGGACAGCAAAAACCATCTTCCCAATTGAAGTATTGACTACCTTTACACTTAGACTGTCCTGATTCTTTTCCTTTGTGTTACCCCTGTCTGTTGAAGCTTGTACAATAAAATTCATGGATTTAAGAGTTCTATAGCTTGTCCTACAAAATTGATAGCTGAACTCCACTACACCCCCCTTTTTTGCATGCATGTAAAGTGTTACCCTCACCTAATCTTTCAAGCCATATCTAGCTAGAAGGATTGACCCTAAAATATCCAGAAGTACTATCCTCATAAAGGCATGTAAACCTATCAGGATGGCTTATCAAATATGCGTACAAGGGTCTATGCTTTAATATCAATATTCCATCAAACTTATATTTAAAAAGTAAGGCTTCCACATCTACATACATAGTATCTGCACCCTTGTTTGCCCTCTCCAAATAGATAAGGCTTATACCATCTGCCATAATGTTTTCTGCTGCATATAAATCAGCTCGAGCATCAAAAAAAACTAAAATATCATTATAGATAAGCGTCTCACCAGTGTTGTAGTCATTGAATATCCTAGCAGGTGAGTCTTTTTTTATTTGCTCAATCATATCGTCTGAAATTACTGTTCTGATAGGTTGACCGTTTTTTATACTGTCTACTACCTTAACTGCACTATATCCAATTGGTACTAATAGCAACACTAGACACGAGCATACTATGATCTTTTCTGATGCTTTTTTTATCTTCTTTACCTTTAAGGTTGGTAGATATCTAATGGCGCAAAAACTTGCTACTATATACCAGAGAATTATGAACCTAGCGCTTCTAAAGAAAAGAAACAAGAACAAGCCCATAACTGTTATATCTATCAATCTGATTTTCCTCTCCTCTACTAAAAAACCGATAGTCATTAGTAGGATAGGAAAATAATAGAGTATAAGAGCACCAATATCTTTGGCATCAGGTGCTTGCCACTCACTTATAACTGTCATCATAAGATTATCAGTCAAGCTATAATAGGGATATACAAATACTTTTAGGCCAATAGGATTAATCAGTATCGACAAAACAGTAACAATTGACACAAATAGTAGCCTTGTCAAAGCTTTATTATTGATACGCCTTGCTTGTATTCTGCCATAATCAAGGTTTATTGCTGCTACTACTAAAAAGACAAAGCATAGTATATAGGCCAGGTTTGATGAACCTCCATGCAAATTACTCCAGAGACAGCCAATAAGGGGTACTAGATATATTTGCTTACTATCTGGCTTGTCTATATAGTTATACAGTATTTTCAGCTCAAAAAATAATAGGAAGTAGCTAAACACATGGGGTCTACCATAAAAAAACAAGCTAGTTACTACTGTAAATAGACTAAAGAAGAATCCAGCAATTAACAGGTTCTTTTTTATATACTCTTTAGCCTGGGCCATAAGCAATACAATCATCAATAAAGCCAATAGGATCGATAGTAGGTATATACCTATATCCCCTAATGTAGAATGTACTCCATATAATATCAGGTCAGAGAGCCACTCGTGAGCAGTCCATGGAATAGCTAGTTCCATACCATACCAGGAAAAGATGTCTGTAGTAGGAATCGTGCCATGCTCGCTTATCCACTGGCCTACTTTTACGTGCCACCAAAAATCGTTACCACTAATCCCTTGGGAAAAGCAGTATAAAAAAGTAGCAGCTATAATTTCAATAATAAGGATTATAGGGATCAAATGAAGTAGTTTTATCTTTTTATCGTTTATAGTATGCATAAAAGCTTGATACCTCTCCAATTTTCCGGTATTTTGATTTTACTTCATCTATAAATTCATAGTGGGCTTGATAACCAAGGGTGGAGTTATTCCCCCTTACTAAGATAATATCGCTCTTGTTTTGCTCTAATAAGTCTTGTACAGTCTTTTTCCCAATATTGCCCACAAGTAACATGTCAAAATCCTTATTACACCTTTCTAGGGGAATCATATATATGATCCCATACTCATCTGCGACTACAACGCTATAGCCATCCTCTTCCATTGCTTTTATATAGTCAACCAGGGTCTTGATATTATTTTCTAGGTCAATATCTATCGGTAGGCCCTCTAGCTTATTCACTGAACATAGCTTGTAGTTATCAGCTGATGGGTAGACACTTATGACTAAGCCTACAAGTACTATAGCCGGTAAAGTACAGCAAATAGCCTTTTCAAATAATTTAACAGGCCTTGGATTATACAATAGTAGTAAGCACGGAATAAATGGTACAATAGCTACAATAAAATGCACATAATCACACAGGGGGAAAGCAACCGAAAGTCCCGCAATAGAAAATGCAAAGAATGTTAGGTATACTTGGGAGCTTGCACGCTTAGCTATTTTATTATTGATATACAGGGCAATTGTTATAACAGGAAATATTCCGAGCAAAAAAGCTACAGGGGAAGATAAAATAAACTCAAAATACGAAGTCCTATGAGTAAACTCACCTATACCAAGGATTGCATAGTCAATGAACTCATAGATAGACCCATTAATAACCATGAAAATAGTAAAAGCAATTATGGGAACAAAACTAACTAGCCATCTATGAACTTTTGCCCTCAATAAGCTCCTATCCTTTGCTACTGATACAAAACACAAAATAGTGTTTGTTAATATAAAAACTATCCCAGTGCTTTGCTTTATAAGGGGCATCATCCCTACTAACAAGCCAACCAACAAGTCATACTTATAACTGTTTGTACTGCCTGAACTAATAATCCTATACTCTAGGCATAGTATTATAAGTAAAAGTAAAAGGTTTAGATTGTTATAATTGTAGACCCAAACTATAAAATTTAAGGCAAAGGCATAGCTTGCTGATACCCAGGCCATGATACTGTTATTAGTAATCTTTTTGCACAAGTGATACAAGATGCTAAAGGTTGTAGCCAAAAAAATAGCTGACACAAACCTAAACCCCTGTAGGGTGTTTCCAAATATTTTTAGGAAAAACCCGCTTATGTATGCTGCCAAGGGTGTCTGAACCATATTAAAATCAAGATATGGCAGTCGACCATCATGTATATTCCGTGCAAAATTATAATTCCACAGCTCATCACCATCCTCTATTGGTTTTAGGAAAACACCCAATGACATAATAATAAATATCATGTAGGGGAGAATTACGATAAATAACATTAATGCTTTTTGCATCAAATTCGTCTTACCTGCGGTTACACCTCTTGCTTGCATATAGTGGTCCACCTAATAAAGATTAAATACAAAGACCTCATTTGCCAGCCTTATCTTATCGCCATGTTTTAACTCTGTTTCAACATTACTTTGAATCATTACATCATTTATGAATGTATGGTTTGTTGAATTGGTATCCATTATATAGTAGGAGTTATCCCTAGTTATAAGGTTGGCGTGACTGCGGCTAACTGCAGTATTGTCACTAATAAAATAATCAACATAGCTGCGTTCCTTACCAATTCTAAATACAGGCTTGTCTATCATAATCTTTTCGTTGTTCTTCACACGGAACAGGAAAGGAGCTACAGGCTGCGTTTGCTGCCCTGCATTTAGCACAGTAGTTTCTCCAATTACTCCTCCTAGAACAGTTGTTTCTCCAAAGCTCATAGGCCTGTTCTGGGGCCCTGGCTGAGAAGTAGACACCCCCTGCCTTATAGGCGGACTGGCTTGTTGAGCTACAACATGTTCTGGTTTTTTAGGAGTAGGGTTTTTTTGTGTTGGGACTGCACTTGGCATCTTTACTTGTGTGGTCGCTTGCGGTTTGACTTTAGCTTGTGCAGGCTCTACATTAGCAGCAGCTGTACCTGGTACATTAAAGGAGCTATTATTTACAGGTTGCATCTTTGCAGCTTGCCCCTTATTTGCTTTTCTTGCTGCCTTCTGTTCCTTATACAATGCAGCATTTTCCTTGCTATAATTCATCATCAGCTTTAGCCAGGTCATCTGTTTTTCCCCCTGGGCAGTTGCTTTTGACACAGGTTTAGTAGGCACTGCTTTAGCCTTAGGAGTTTGAGGGGCAATAGGAGCTTGCTTAGACACAGGCCTGCTGTTAATAGCTGCAGCTGGAGCTGCTGCCTTTTCAGTATTTACTGAGTAGCTAGCTTGATTTTTAACTACTGTTGTCAGCTTGGGCTGCTGAGCTTGTTGCACTTCTTTTTCAGGCCCCTTCTCATTACTGTTGATAATCTCATCGAGAATGGCCTTAAACTCTACTAAAGAGAAGACTGGTGAACTATTTAAAAAGTTTATTATTTTTGCTACATAATCACAGTTCTCACTTTGGTCAAACTGAGTACTAAACATAATATTTTTAAAGAATTGACCTATTTCACTATGCTTTTCCTCATTTTTGATAATCGGCAAGCAAATCAAGCTCGCTTCACATGTTGATACATCAACAAAGATATAGTCTAGATCTAATAAAATTGAATTAATGTCAAGCATATAATCCTCAGCAGATAACATACCGACTACTATACTGTTGAATACCCCTGTCAGCCTTTTTTTGTTTACATACCCATCGAAAAAATGCTTGACTGATACTTTAGAAGTAACATTGTATCTGATGTACTTTGAATTATCCATTTGTGTGAAGAAGGCCGGAACCAGCCCGCTTATTTTATTGTTGGTCAGCATCCCTAAACCCGTAGTATCTAGGGAATCATTGTCCCGGATCTTGTATACCAAATAGGTATTTGTTCCTTGATTTTCAAATGTAAAGCTCATAATCCTCTACTCCTTAATGATTATATTTAAATAAGCGCAGTAGTCTCCACTCTTGATTCTGAAGTACGAAGACACAGCCAGCTACATTAAAGTCCTTTGCATCATCAAATTGTGGATCAATAACTATGTTATTGTCCATATCTATAAATCCCCATTTGCCAGCAAATTTTATGGCGGCGTAGCCATTGGAAAAGCTTCTTGCATCCTCATATTTAGGCTCTATTTTTATGTTCCCATCTAAATCTACAAACCCCCATTGTCCATCTATCTTAACTGCTGCATATGTGTCATCGTTGAAAATACGTGCATCTTGGAACTTTTGATTAGTAATACTATTACCCTTTGTATCGATTAAGTGATAATAGTAGTCAGAGTATACAAATACACGATCATATCTACTCACTACAAGCTTGTCGTCCATGACTACTCCATCATAGGTAAATGGTGACAAGGCCTTACCATCACGGTCAACCAGGGACCAATTATTGTCCTTCATAACGGCCGCAACACCATTGCCCATGGCTGAGACTTCTTCGTATTCACCAAAAATATGCTCATTGTCATCATTATAAAAGCCCCATGAACTACCGTTATATAGCGAGAACACACCATTTTCAATAAGCCCTAGTTTTCTTACGTTCTTTAAATCTAGTACTACCTTTCTTTTGTTTCCATTAGTATCAATAAAATATGCTTGCCCGTTACTATCTATAACTGGAGCTAGTTGTCCAGAATGATAGCCTGCTTCTATAAACTTATTACCTATCACTTTTTTACCTGTTAAATCGACATAACCCCATTTATCTTCGATTTTAACTGGACAAAGACCCATACTGTATATCCCTACATCACTAAACTCATGGTTAAAAAAATATTCATACTCTATTTCACTTATCAATTCGTCAACAAGAGTAGAGGATAGGTTTCTCTTTTCAATAATATCCAAGAGCTTAAAGCTTGCTACATAATCAGCTTGCTTGATATATAAATCCATTAAAAATTCATAGCCGATAATCTCCATTGGATATTTATTGATAATTGTATTACCCCACTCTGTAGCTTTTTTTATTTGTTCTGACTCATTATAGAACTGACCTATCTCTATATACAGCTCTATATGAGGATTAATGCTAAGTGCTTTAATATAGTTTTCCTCTGCATCTACTTGTATATCTTGTTTCCTATAATCACGTGCCAGCTTCAAGTACTCATTATATTGCAATAAAGCATTGGCTTTTGTGTCATAGAGCATGTAGATCGATAAAATGAACAAAGCTACCAAGACAATAGGGACTACAAACTTGTAATTCTTCATTCTGCTACCTCACATTCCTGTCAAACATATAGATAAAAACGTTCCAATCGTTATTGCTGGACCAAAAGGGATTGCATCCTTCCTAGTCTTTTTCTTTGTTATTAGGAGATAAGCTGATATAAAGAATGAGACAATTAATGAAAGAAAGATTGCCCCCCATATACCTTCTAAGCCTAGGAGAAAACCCATCAGGATAAATAATTTCATGTCGCCATAACCGATGGAGTTTTTTAGACCCAAGGTACAAAGTAGAGCTGCAACCAATAAGGCCAAAGCAGCAATCACCTCCGATAGAAGAGACATCCACACTAAATCACTTTGATATATAAGTTCGAAAAAGAATATGATAAGGCGATAAACTAAACCTAGTATAATAAAAATATTAGGTATCCTATATGACCTATAGTCTACAATCGCAATTGGCCAAAGAAGGCTTAGGAGTGCTACACTTTTCAAGCTTTTAGCAATACTGTTATCCTTGTATAGATAGCTAAGTAGAACAGATATAGAAATCGTAATAATGGTCATAAGAATACTATATATAAATACTGATTTAGTAACTGTTTTCCTTTGCTTTCCGTCTACATCTGTATACTTAGCCACTTTAGGATTTTCATCTAAATCTCTTACTAAAAATATAAAGCTAATAATACAAAGAACAGTAGTGACCACAGGCAATATCCATCCTGCCATTTTTCGTTCACCTCCCCTGGTTATCTAACTTCCATCTTCCTTTTCTTCTACCGCTTCAGGTGTGGGGCTACCATAGCCTGTTTTAACTTGTACTTTAACACCATATGTACTCTCAAACTCAGCTACTGCTTGCTGAACTATACTCATATCAGCATTATCAGGTACAACTAGTACTATCTTAAAGGTCCTAGAAATCTTATTAGATGTTATAGGGACTGTCATACCGCCTCTATCCTGTACATTAATATTTTCATCTAGCCTAGAGACTTTATTGTACATATCGTTAAAAGTGCTACTAAGCCTATTCTTGATACCTCTTGAGGTCTGGTAACTTGCCGCATGTGTGTTAATCGATGTTATAGTTATAAATTCATTAACCCCACCAACATTGTTATATGCATCGAAACCATTTCCACTTGCTGTATATGTGTAGTTTTTCTTTTCTTGAGCAACTATATATTTACCCCGGTATTGATCATTTTCATCCCAAATAGTACTCTCAGCAGAGGTTGGCTCTTGTGATTCAATTTTACTTATACCATTCCCCCATGCTGTAGTCTTTGCACATTGTCTAAAGGTAAATGTAAAATCTATGTTCAAAAGCTTTATAACTTCAACATCATATGTGACAACTAGCTGTATCTGATCAGAGGTACCGTTAGCCATCAAAGCAGAATAATTAAAGTCAAGACCATCTAGCCCATCAACGACTCGATAACGTCTAAGAAAACGATCAGGGTCATCTCCCTTATAGGCCTTAAGGTTCTTTTCCATAAACGCTTTGGCAAGAACTTGTCCAAGAAAAGCCTTCATTTCTCTTCCTATCTGATCGCCAGCCATTTTCCCCATTCCAATAATAAAACCTTTAGGGTCATCTTTAAGTTCTTCAGCATACATTGAAACAAGGCTAGTTACGCTAGTAACACCTTCTTCTATATCCAATATCAATTTATCGAAGTTCCTAGAGTTAAAATTGTTTTCAGCCTCTGACATTGAGTTTAAAAAAGTCCCTATACCATCGATTGTTTGTTCAGCAGTTGCCCTCTGTCTTTCTGTACCTTCGGTTAACTTAGCTTCCACTTTATTAACACCTAGCTTGTAATAGAGGTAGGAATACTGAGATATCTCTTTAGCAGCAGAGTTAAGGGCTATACTCATTTTAGCTTGTATATAGAATATGTTAACGATAGTCAATATTGTAAATATGACAAATACGAATGCAGTTAGCGACAGTGTTGCCTCAACAACTATCGCACCCCTTTCTCTACCCCTTCTCATGTATTCTCACCCCCCTATCACCTATACTCTACTTTCATGTAGCCCAGTTCTGCTAATTTCTCCGCATCTTCCGTTAATACAGAACCTTTCTCGATTATTACTGTGAATTCGTCTGACATCCCGCTAAATGGAGCATCTGAGATATCTTCTACACTAGCAGGAATATCTACACTGCTAAGACTTGTACAAAACCCAAAAGCTGAAGCCTCTATCGTCTTTAATCCTTCATTTAATCTAACCTCTCTTAATGATATACAGTTTAAAAATGCTGAATCACCTATTATCTCCAATCCAGAACCACTAGCAAATAGTTCAATGCCTTCATTGTTTGTAAATACCATTTCACTAATTTCAGTAACAGAATCAGAAAGCCTAATCGCTTTTATATCATCTCTATTTGCAAAAGTATATTTGGAGATGTTGGTAATAGGTCTGCCATTTATAGTCTCTGGTAGGACAACAACCTCATCACTACCTAGATAATTAAGTAGAACCAAACCTTCCTTACCCTCCATACACTTGAAATCACTCTCTGGCGATTCTGGATGGCTCAATAGGTCTTCCATTGTTATATCATTAGTTGGTTTTTTATCCTTGTCTGACTCATTGTCCTTGCCATTATTGGGATCATCATTTCCTGGTGTTGAGCTAGTAACTGGTGGAGAGGTACTGTCCTTCCCCCCTGTGTTACTTTTGCAGGCTACACAGCCTAATACCATTGTAAGTACTAGTAAAATAACCAAAAGTCTTTTCATGTTTATGTCCTCCCTTCCTATGTGATCAAACCTCCCCTATCACCTATACTCTACTTTTATATAGCCCTTTTCCTCTATTTCTTCTGCGACCTTTGCACTTGCAGTACCCTCTTCTACTATAACTGTGAAACCATCTGACATTCCGCTAAATGGTGTCTTAGCTAAATCTTCCACACTAGAAGGAATTGATATACTATCAAGGCTTGTACAAAACGAAAAAGCTGAAATATCTATCGACTTTAAACCCTCATTTAATCTTACCTCTTTTAATGATCTACAACCTTAGAATGCTGCCTTGCCTATTATCTCCAAACCTGAACCACTGGCAAATAGTTCTAGTCCTGTGCATCCACCAAAGGCAC
>LSQX01204388.1_pt1 | contig 16749 bp, 15 predicted proteins | sample 654561 | NCBI WGS metagenome assembly LSQX01 (sample SAMN04489861, study PRJNA283612) | anaerobic digester metagenome | isolation source: 4 biogas reactors fed with cattle manure at either 37C or 55C with and... | place: Denmark: Kongens Lyngby | collected 2014
ATTCTCTTAAACTAATCTGCAAAGTTACTTTATTGATTTGAATATAAAAAGATTCAATTATTTTTGTTATACTATAACTAACATGATTATAAAACATACAGCAGCATAATATGTAAGTTACATATGATACCTTTAAAAATCATTAATTTAACCATATGAATATAACAATCAGAAATATAGTAAAATTATTTGAGAAACAGAAGGTGCTTGACAATGTATGTTTTACAATTAATGAAGGTGAATTGGTCGGATTTCTTGGACCAAACGGTGCGGGGAAATCGACTCTGATGAAAATATTGACAGGGTACCTGCCCGCAGACTCAGGAGAAGTCCGGATCGGAGGCCGGAAAATTGAGATAAACAACGTTGAAATAAAGAAAAACATAGGATATCTGCCGGAGCATAACCCCTTATATTCTGACCTTTATGTAAAAGAACATTTAGCCTTAGCTGCCGGACTTTACAAATTACCCGATAAAGATCAAAAGATTAAAAGAATCATAGAACTGACTGGACTTGGTGGTGAAGAACATAAAAAAATCGGTATGTTGTCAAAGGGTTTCCGGCAAAGAGTAGGACTGGCACAAGCCCTAATCCATGACCCTCCGGTACTTATTCTGGATGAACCGACAACAGGACTGGATCCTAACCAGCTTCAGGAAATAAGAGGACTGATAAAAAAAATAAGCCTGAAAAAGACAGTTATTCTCTCCACACATATAATGCAGGAAGTTGAAGCTGTGTGTAACAGAGCAGTAATAATTAATAAAGGAAAATTAATAGCTGACGGTTCAATTGCGGAACTCAAATCCGGCCGGTTCAATGCCAATCAAACAGTGATTGCCGGCTTCAATAAAAATATTGACCTGAACCAATTGCTTGCCCTGGAGGGAATAAAAAACGCCTATCTTTCTGACGGACTATGGAATATTGAGTCAGATGGCAAAATAGATATACGGGAAGTGATCTTTAATTTCGCCGTTAAAAACGGCCTTATCCTGCATACACTTGTTGAAAAACAGCAAAACCTTGAAAATATATTCCAAAGGTTAACCCGCAACAGCCACTAAGTTGATTTTATCAAACCTGATTTTTTTGTTTATGGAAATTATATTAAATTTGTCCTTGCTACGTGGAAAGATTTGAGATTGATTGCAACCACATGAAAAAATGCTAAAGCGATCATACCTTTTTTCATCCCATTCAATTTTAAATATCACGCAGCTGAAAGCGAATTGTTAAACAATGCTGAATTTGAATTGTTTTCAGCTATTAAATTAAAATTTTATGAGTTATTTATTTACAAGCGAATCTGTTTCGGAAGGCCATCCGGATAAGGTGTCGGATCAGATCTCAGATGCCCTTCTCGACGAGTTCCTGGCATTCGACAGTGAATCCAAAGTAGCGATAGAAACTCTGGTAACAACCGGACAGGTAGTTGTTGCCGGTGAGGTTAAATCAAAAACATACGTAGATGTACAGGAGGTAACAAGACGGGTCATCAATAAGATCGGTTACACAAAAGGGGCATACCGCTTTGAGGGGGATTCATGCGGGGTCCTGGTAGCTATTCACGAACAGAGCCCTGATATAAACAGGGGCGTTGAAAAAACTGACAAAAATGAGCAGGGAGCCGGAGACCAGGGAATGATGTTTGGTTATGCATGCAAAGATACAGATAATTACATGCCTTTAACCCTGGAAATTGCCCATAATATTTTACAGGAACTTGCCAAAATCCGGCGTGAAGGTAAATATATGACATACCTGAGGCCTGATTCAAAATCACAGGTTACAGTGGAATATTCGGATGATAATATTCCACAAAGAATTCATACAATTGTTGTATCAACACAACACGATGAGTTTGATGCGGATGAACCGATGCTGGCAAAAATTAAAGAGGATGTTATTAATATTCTTATTCCCCGTGTAAAGGCGAATCTTCCCGAGCGGGTACAAAAACTCTTCAGCAGCGATATAATTTACCATGTTAACCCTACCGGCAAATTTGTTATTGGAGGCCCGCATGGTGATACAGGACTTACAGGCCGGAAAATAATTGTAGACACCTATGGGGGCAGAGGGGCACATGGCGGAGGGGCGTTTTCAGGGAAAGACCCTTCCAAAGTAGACAGATCTGCAGCCTATGCAGCTCGTCATATTGCAAAAAACCTTGTAGCTGCAGGTGTTGCCGATGAAATACTTGTACAACTTGCCTATGCCATCGGAGTTGCCCGTCCGGTTGGTGTTTATGTAAATACCTATGGCCGCAAAAATGTTAATCTGACAGATAGTGAAATAGCATTAAATGTGCAGAAAATCTTTGACCTGCGTCCTGCTGTAATTGAACAAAGGCTGAAGCTCAGAAATCCTATCTACCTTGACACAGCAGCATATGGCCATATGGGAAGACAGCCTGTCACCATAACTAAAAAGTATGAATCTGTTTATGAGTCTGACCCGGTAATAAGAGATGTTGAACTGTTCACATGGGAAAAACTTGATTTCATCAATGAAATAAAAAAGAGTTTCGCGTTATAATACATCAGCCTGAACCTCACTGTTAACGACTTAAAAATAATTATTTGTAATTTTTTATTGCTCTTTTTGTAACTTCTTTTTTTCTTATCACGAATAAATATCACGAGAGACAATGTCCAATTAAATCCTGAAAGTCATGGAAGAAAAACTGGTTACAATAGTAGTATTGCCATATTCAAAGGCACAAATGCTGAAAATGCGCCTGGAAGAACAGAAAATAGACTGTATTCTGGAGGATATAAATCTGCTTGAAGAGGGTGCCACATCTGTGAAAGTCAAAATTCTTGATAAAGATGTAAGGGATGCCGTACCTGTTCTGGAAGCTTTCCTTGGTAAAAAACACGAGATACTCAAGTCCCGCGATAAAAAAAATGACCACTTACTGGTTCCTGTTGATTTTTCACCCAGTGCTTTAAAAACGTGTAAGCTGGCTTTTAATATTGCTACTCATCTTAAAGTTAAGCTGGTTTTTATGCACTGCTACATCAATCCTTTAATCCATTCTGTACCTTACGCAGATGTCTATGTTTATGATTCCACGCTGCTTACAAGAATTGACAATGCAGAAAAAAATGCCAACGATAATTTTAAAAAATTTATCAGGAAGTTATCATCCGAGATAGGTAAGGAGGCATGGAAAACAGTTAAAAGTGAATTTATCATTAAGCCGGGTTATGCTGATGAGGATATTCTTGCCTATGCGCATGAAAACAACTCAATGTTGATTGTTATGGGTACAGGCGGAGGTAATGAATCAGCTGTGGGAAGTATAACAGCTGATATAATTTACAATGCAAAAGTACCGGTGTTGGTAGTACCGGAAAAATACCGCGAAAAAGAGCTTGGTGAATTTAAAAGAATACTGTATGCTACGAATTTCGATGAAAAAGATTTTATTGCTATCGAAAAACTGGTAAGGATCCTGAAACCTTTTGCTATTAAAGTTTTTTGTATCCATGTCGCTAAAGATGAATATTCTGACTGGGATAAAGCACGGCTGGAAGGGATGAAGGAACTGTTAAAAAGCAAATATGCAAAAAAGGATTTCGACTGCCGTCTTTTGCAGGGTGATGACATGCTCAAAACATTTGATAAATTCATAAAAGATGAAAATATTGACGTCATCTCCCTTACCACCCACAGAAGAAGTCTGGTTTCAAGACTGTTCAATCCCAGTTTAGCCCGGAAAATGGTTTTTCACAGCCAGACTCCTTTACTGATTTTTCATGCATGAAAAATTCCGAAGTTTGCCTGATTGAAGTCGTTACAGGTATATATTCAAAATTAAGGGTGCGGGTAATTTTATTCCCGTTAAATTTATTTATTGAGTTACCTGCTGTTGCAGTTTCATAAGTGACAGCAGGTATTTTTTTGTAAACCTTATTTATCAAAGCTGACAATCTCCAGGCTAATGACAGTAAAAATGGTGATGCAAAATATTGAGGCCGGGTTTTACCAAAAACATCAGCAATCTGATTAAACAGTTCCTGATAACTCATATTCTCAGAATTAAGCAGAAAGCGTTGATTTTTAAATTGTTCAAAATTTGTATCCTCCATTAGCATTATCATTGCCCTCACAACATCTTTTACATCAACAAATCCAGTTGCACCTTTAGTATAAAACCTGAGCCCTTCCCATACTGCTTTAAAAAACTGCGAACTTCCCGAACTCCACTTCCCGGGCCCTAACACAACAGAAGGATTGACTATAACTGCATCCAGTCCCTCTTCAATACCCCGCCATATTTCCATTTCCGAAAAAAACTTACTTTCTGAATATCCTGAGACCTTTTTTGAAGGTATCCAGTTGGTTAATTCATCTGTTAATGAACCATCCTGAGCTTTTCCCAATGCAGAAACAGAACTAACATGACAAATTTTTGAAATCTTGTTTTCAAGACATGCATTGACAATATTGGCAGTCCCTTCCACATTATTAGCTATCATCTCTTTCCGTTCACCCATTTTAAAAGAGACTATCGCCGCACAATGGTATACCTCCTTAACACCTGCGGTAAGCTTCTGCAAATTAAAATAATCAAGGATATCACCTTTAACCCAGTTAATTCTGCCAAAGAGTTCTTCCGGATCATCAGAATAGAGGGAAAAAGTTTTTAATACCTGCAGAATATCACTTGTCTCCCTTCTTAAAGCTGTAACATTTTTACCTGCTGAAACAAGTTCGAATAAAAGATGTGAGCCAATAAGTCCGGTACCCCCTGTAACAAAAATCATAAGGTGAATTTTATTTTAATGATCAAACTCTCTTATTTTTGAGGGGATGTCAGCGAACTGGCACCAAACTCCTTAGCTGAAATTTGATCAATATGTACTTTCATAATTCCAACATTCTTCACTGCAGGGGAATTAAACCTGAATTGCCTTTCACTGTAACAGGCCATTAACAATTTAAGGCATTGTTCTTTTTCACTATATGAATCAATAAATTCAACAGTACCCTCTACAACCACCGATACGGATTTAACCCGGTAACTGCAGCCTACTCTTACATCCTGCCATGCCAGCTCCCCGCCGTAAGTCCAGTTAATACAAACCTTCGGATTTTTATGCAGTGTCTCCCACATCCTTCCGCTTTGACCTGAATGCAGAATAACAGTATCCCCTGCAATTGCAAAAGTCATTGGCAAAACATATGGTATATTATCCACTGACGAAGCAACAAAACAAGTTTTACACCTCCTGATGACATCGTCAATTTTTGACCTCTCTTTAATAGTTACTGTTCTCATCTTAATTAATTGCCCTGTTCCCTAACTTGTCTGATAAATATTTCTCAACCTTTTTGAGGTTCATATATTTGGCCTGTTCTTCTATAACACGCTCAAAATCATTGTCCAGTGAAGCAGCTGATATTAATTGTTCAATACCTGTAAGCATAATTTTAACCTTTCTGAGTTTATACTCATAAATGATACGGGGGATAAGAAAATCCAGAATATCCTCCTCCTTTTCTGTATAGGCACCCGCCTTTGCCCACCGTTTACTTTCAATAAACTTTTCAGAAAGCAAATCTGTTGCCAGGCTGCTTACCCGCGAATCATGATGGTAAATAAAAAATTTCCAGGGATTAAAATCAGAACTGCCCATATTGTTTTTAACATCATTAAAAATCTGTCTGAACAATTCATTATCAGATACCAGATTATCATTTTCAATCTCCTCAATCATATACTCCCCGACACTTATCTTCAGTATTTCATCCGGCCTTTCTCCTTCAGTCTCGAAGAGAACTGTGTTACAATATTTTAACAAGAAACGTAAAAACTCCAGCTCTTCAGTCGTAAAATCCTCCGGACCTGAATTAACAATGATATTTTGTTGCTTGCTCTTTGGTTCATTTCTTTGCAGTGCGGAACTTTCATTTCTCCTGAAAGTTTCAACCTGTTTTCGTTTCTGTTTACGGACCTCAGTATAAAGAATATCTTCATTGACATTGAGCAGTGTACTGCATTCCTTGATATATACCGACCTTGTGATTGTATCGGGAATCACGGCAACAGACCTTATTATATCGGTAATAAGCCTGGCTCTGGCTACCGGATCGTTCTCAGTATCTTTTAACAGCAATTTGGTCTTAAAGCGGATAAAATCCGTTTCATTAGCTGCTATGTATTCCTGAAAACCGCTGGCTCCTTTTTTCCTGGCAAAAGAATCAGGGTCTTCACCATCGGGCAATAACAAAACTTTTACATTCATTCCCTCCTCCAACACAAGGTCAATTCCCCGAAGTGAAGCCTTTATCCCGGCCTCATCACCATCATAAATGATAGTGATGTTCTGGGTGAATCTTTTGATAAGCCTTATCTGCTCAACGGTCAGCGCCGTACCCGATGATGCAACCACATTATATATACCGGCCTGATGCATCGACAAAACATCTGTATAACCTTCAACCAAATAACATTCCGATACTTTCGACATTTCACGCTTAGCCTGGAACAAACCATACAGGACGCTGCTTTTATGGTAAATTTCTGATTCCGGTGAATTAAGATACTTAGCCTCCTGAGTGCCTTTTTTCAATATCCTGCCTCCGAAGGCAATCACACGGCCTGCCAGATTATGTACCGGAAATATAATCCTGCCTGCAAACCTGTCCCGGACCCAGTCATCTCTCTTTATGGTTAAGCCTGTTTTCTCCAGGAATTCTACCTTATAACCCTGCCTGAGGGCAACTTCGGTAAAAGGAGATTTCCCATCCGGGGCATAACCAACTTCAAACTTTTTCAGTGTGTCGTCCCTGAAGCCTCTCTCCCTGAAATAACTCAATCCTATTGTCCGGCCTTCGTTCTCATCCCAAAGCATCCTCATAAAATAGTTGTGTGCAAAAGCAGAAACGATCATCATACTTTCACGTTCATCCTTCTGCTGCTTCTGTTCTTCACTCTCTTCCTCCTCTACTATATCAATATTATATTTTCGGGCAAGCCACTTTAAAGCCTCCGGATAAGAGAGGCTTTCATGTTCCATGATAAAATTAACAGCATTGCCACCCTTACCGCAGCCAAAACATTTAAAAATGCCCTTTGCCGGCGACACTGTAAATGAAGGTGTCTTTTCGTTATGAAAGGGGCATAAACCAAGCAGGTTAACACCTCGTTTCCGCAGGGTAACAAATTCAGAAATCACCTCGGTAATATCTGCTGCATCAAGAATCCGTTGTATAGTATTATGATCGATCACAACCACAAATGTAACTATTTTGAGTGGAGAAAAACATTCAGGAATATGTATAAAATTTCCATAGAATATTAAATATCTGTCCCTGTGTAATTTTAACATTCTGAAATTAATTTTATTGATTTTCACGGGTAAAGGCCGGTTATTTATCAGGTTTCATATATCTTTAAACTTTAATTTGTAAGTTGTGTTTAAAATGTGTACAACCTGAAAATTAAACCGATGGTAAAAAAAATTCTGATATCGTTATTGTTATTGGTAACTGTACACCTGGCAGAAGCTCAACGCTTTCAGGGCGGTCTTTTAGGTGGATTTAATGCCTCCCAGGTGGAGGGTGATAATTTTAAGGGGTATAATAAACCCGGTATACTTGCCGGAGGTTTTGTTCAGACCGATCTTGCGCCTGCAATATTTGCCGGGATGGAGATCAAATATTCGCAGAAAGGTTCACGCAAGAGGATGAAACCCAAAGATCCCGAACCCGAAAAATACATTATGAGGCTTGGTTATATTGATATACCGCTGTTTGTGGGTTTCCGTACACATGAACGGGGAGCAGTCCTGGCAGGATTAACCCCGGGATATCTGATCCATGGGAAAGAGTTCAATGAATTGGGGGAATTCCCCGAAGAGGACAGGCATCCGTTTAATAATTTCGACCTTCAGCCTTTTCTGGGATTTCAGTATGATATGCTTGACCAGGTTAAACTGGACCTCCGTTTTGCACTTTCTGTAATTCCGGTAAGGGGACATCCGGGCGAAGATGCTACCAACTACTACTGGCTTAATAATCAATTCAATAATGTTATCTCCCTGGCTCTTTACTACAACCTGGATCATTAAAGATTATCAGGGAACGGATAAATATTTTTTTTGAATAATCCAATGCAGAAAATATGAAGAAAAAAATAATCATTGCCGTTACCGGTGCCAGCGGCTCCCTGTATGCAAAACTTCTTGTCGAAAAACTCCTGACAATAGAACATCAAATTGAGGCAGCAGGAATTATTTTTTCTAAAAATGCAAAAGATATAGGAAGGCATGAACTTAATGAAACATTTGATCTGGTTAAGCCCTTTCATGAATATGATATAAATGATTTTTATGCCCCTTTCGCATCAGGATCCTGCACTTACGACACAATGATAATATGCCCCTGCTCAATGGGAACATTGGGCCGTATTGCCTCGGGGACTTCAGATGACCTGATCACAAGGACAGCGGATGTTATGCTTAAAGAGCGTCGCAAACTCATACTGGTACCTCGCGAAAGCCCATATAACCTAATGCATATTGAAAATATGAGAACCATAACCCTGGCGGGTGGAATCATCTGTCCGGCATCACCCTCTTTTTACAGTAAACCTGATACAATTGAAGAATTAGCCGGTACAATAGTTGACCGAATCCTTAACCTGGCAGGTTTTAAAATACATGCCACCGGCTGGGGAGAATAGGTTATACCATATTACTTACATATCAGCTACTGCCAAAGTTGCAATACTGACCCTGGTCCCGGGAATTTTCAGAATTTCAGCTGCACATGCTTCAAGTGTCGATCCGGTGGTTATTACATCATCAACAAGCATAATATGCCTTCCTTCAAACCGGCCTGGATCCCTGACCTTAAAGATCCCTTCCACATTCAGCCATCTCCCGTATCTGTCTTTTCTGGTCTGGGTAGGATTATACACAGTACGGTACAAATTACCTGGCACAACAGGATGATCAAAGCTGACAGCAATGCCGCGGGCTATCCATTCACTTTGGTTGAAACCCCTTCTTTTTTCCTTTTCAGGATGCAACGGAACAGGCACAATCAAATCGACCGAATTGTAATTTGCTGACAGCAAGTCACCAAGCCGAATGCCCGACTCAAATCCCAATTCTTTTAATCCCCGGTATTTTATAAAATGGATCAGCTTTTGGTAACGGCTGCCCTTCCTGAAAAAAAAATAAGAAGTGGCATATTCAATGTTTACCCTTCCCCAGAAAAGCCTTGCCACATTATTTTCAGGATCCAGGTGAAAATTGGTCACCGGCAGGTCCAGCCAACACTTCATGCAGATATATTTCTCATGTAATACCAGCCTTTCACCACATGTAATACATAAAGAAGGGTATAACAACTCAAGCAGGTCATTGCATGTCCGGGAAATTCTGTTCATAACATCCGAAATATAAAAAATTCCGGTAGTTATTAAAAATTTGATTGATTCTAAATAAGCTATAAAAATATTATTGACTGATCATTAAAATTATAAATTATTATTTTTGGCTTTTTCTTAGAATCAAATTCTTCCTGAATTTATAAAGCCATAGAAATGCTTAAAAAACTGGGTTTATTCTTACGAAAGAGGGTGCTTCTCATACTTTTTGCGGGTTTTGCACTGGGACTGCTCTTTGCAATTTATTTCAACAAATTGATGGACTATACCTCAACAAATGAATCATGTGAAATATGCCATGTACATCCTCACGTTTTCGATTCATGGAAATTATCTTTACACTATGATACACCGTCAGGCATTCATACTGATTGTGTTGAATGCCATCTGCCCCCTAAGGGACAGGGATATCTGAAGGAGAAAATAATTGCTGCGGTCAGGGATGTTTACGGACTGGTATTCAAAGATAGTGCAGACTATAACTGGGAACTGAAATCGACACTTGAATATGCACAAAACCATGTTTTCAAAGAATCCTGCCTTGACTGCCACATCAATCTTTTTCCGCTGACTCTTACCAAAGACGGGCAGGATGCACATCTGTACTATTCACAAAATGAGGATGAGCTCAGATGTATAAACTGTCATTTAAACGTTGGCCATTATGATCCAAACGCACTTCATGCTGTTAATGTAGAATTTGGCAGCACAGGAGCCGAAGCAAAGGAGCTGTTCACAGAGGCAGCAGTTATAAATTCACACGAAGACTTTACAGAAACTATACCTAAAACAAGCATCTCCTTTAATATGAAGGCAATCCCGGGCGGTTCATTTAAAATTGGCAGTCCTGAAGAAGAGCAGTTGAATAAGCCTGACGAATGGCCACAGAAGGAGGTGAAAATCAGCCCCTTCTTTATGGCAGAGATTGAAGTTACCTGGGATGAATACCTTGCATTCTACGGTGCCACAGCAGCTGAAGGAAGGTCTACTGATACTGAGGGCACGCGGACTGAAACTGAAGTTGATGCAATAACCGGGCCGACCCCGCCTTACGGGCAGCCTGACCAGAACTGGGGACTTGGCAACAGGCCTGCTATCACGATGACACACCATGCAGCCGAAACATATTGCAAATGGCTGTCACATGTCACCGGAAAAACTTACCGCCTGCCGACAGAAGCAGAATGGGAGTATGCTGCACGCGGCAAAACAGAAACACCTTTTTTCTTTGAAGGAAATCCAAAAGATTTTTCGGAAAAAGGATTTTTTGGAAAACTGTTTGGAAAATCAAATGACCTGATAAACAAATATATTATTTATGCCGGCAACAGCCAGGCTAAAACTGAGACACCGGATGTGGTTGAACCAAATCCTTACGGATTAAAAAATATGCTGGGCAATGCTGCTGAATATTGCTCCGACTGGTATGCTGAAGATGCTTACGAAAAGCTGACTGATGGCACAGTTGATCCAAAAGGCCCATCGTCGGGAGAAGAATATGTTATAAGGGGCGGTTCATTCAGAAGCCATGTTGGTGAAGTGAGATCAGCATCCAGGGATTACACAAAAACTGAGGATTGGTTAAAAACTGACCCTCAAATGCCTAAAAGCGAATGGTGGTTGTCAGACTGTAATTTCATTAGCTTCAGAGTTGTTTGCGAATTTGATGAAAAAACCGGAAAAATTAACTAATTTTAAATCCTAAATTTAACTAAAACATTATATCATGAGCAACAATAATTTTTCACGACGGAAATTTTTAACCGGTGCAGCCGCAGTGGGTGCAGCGGGAGCTATGGGACTGGGAACATTTACAGGCTGTTCCAAAGGAGGCGGAGGAACTGATGTAACCGGGAAATATGACTGGACCCCAAGAGAATTAAATCTTCCCCCTCTACTGGATAAAGCGCCGGAAGGCAAAGAATTAAAAGCAGGGGTTATCGGATGCGGCGGCCGTGGATCAGGCGCAGCACTGAACTTCCTTGATGCGGGCCCGGGACTTACCATAACAGCGCTTGGTGACGTATTCCAGGACCGGATAGATAACCTTAAAAATAAACTCAAAGAGCAAAAAGGTATTGATCTTCCTCAGGAAAAATGCTTTATAGGCTTTGATGCTTTTGAAAAAGTAATTGATTCAGATGTAGATATAGTTATTTTGGCTACTCCTCCGAAATTCAGGCCTGAACACTTTGAAGCTGCAGTAAAGGCACGTAAACATGTGTTCATGGAAAAACCCGTTGCCGTAGATCCGGCTGGTGCACGGCAGGTGATAGCAGCTGCAAAAATGGCTGATGCACAGGGATTAAAAATTATCACAGGAACCCAGAGAAGACACGAACACAGTTATATTAATCTTCTTAAGGAGATCAATAATAATGCTATTGGAAATATTGTGTCGGCCAATGTTTACTGGAATGGTGGCAAATTATGGCATCGCGATAATAATCCTGACTGGAGTGAAATGGAATGGATGATACGTGACTGGGTAAACTGGTGCTGGCTGTCAGGTGACCATATTGTTGAACAGCATGTTCATAACCTCGATGTAGCCACCTGGTATCTGGGCACCCATCCAGTAAAAGCTCTTGGGTTTGGCTCAAGACAAAGAAGGGTTACCGGCGACCAGTATGATAATTTCAGTGTAGATTATGTTTATGAAGATGGCCGCCATATGCACAGTACCTGTCGCCAGATCAACGGTTGTGCCAACGGTGTTTACGAGATCTTCCACGGAACAAAAGCTATTGCGACAACAACAGGCCATAAACCACAAATTGTTGATGCATCAGGAAATCAGCTGTTTGTTGCCGAGGCCTCGGAAATAAGCCCTTACGTACAGGAGCATATAGATCTGGTAACCTGTATACGAAAAGACATTCCTGTTAATGAGGCCGAGCAGACCGCCATCACAAACCTGGTGGCTATCATGGGAAGGGTTTCGGCATATACCGGAAAAGAGGTAACTTATGAAGAGATGATGAACTCGGACATGAAATTAGGACCTGAAAAATATATAATGGGTAATATTGGCTATATTGAAAAAGCCACTATTCCGGTTCCCGGAACATTGGAGCAGTCGTAAACCTGGCTCCGGTGAAAAGTCCGGAAAACCACTACATAAATCAATCAACCTGGTAAAAAGCTGTTCGCAATTGTGCGAATGGCTTTTTTAATAAATTTAGCAAAAACCAAAAATATGATTCTCTTCTGTGAGAAAATCATGATAAACATATACTTTTGTAACCTTTAATTCTCATATTGCCAATCATGAAACGAGAGAAAGTAAAAGAGATACTGAAAAATGGTAAACCCGGTGATAAATCACTGGTAAAAGGCTGGGTCAGAACAAAAAGAGCCAGTAAAAACGTAACCTTCATCAATATTAATGATGGTTCTGCCATATCCAGCATTCAGGTAGTAGCCGATACAGACAAATTCGGGGAACAACTTTTAAAGACAGTTAATACAGGAACTGCCCTTGCAGTGGAAGGTACACTAACCGAATCACAGGGCAGCGGACAAAGCCTTGAACTTAATGCTGATAAAATTGAGGTTCTCGGCCTGGCAGATCCCGATAAATTCCCAATACAGCCAAAAAAACATACTCTTGAATTTTTACGTGAAAATGCCCATCTCAGATTTCGAACCAATACTTTCGGTGCCATATTCAGAATTCGTCACGCAATGGCATTTGCCATACACAAATATTTCAATGAAAAGGGTTTTTATTACCTGCATACTCCGATAATAACAGCAAGCGATGCCGAAGGGGCTGGACAGATGTTCAGGGTTACTGTACTCGATCCTGTTAATCCGCCTTTACAGGATAACGGCCATGTAGATTACAGTAAAGATTTTTTTGGCAGGCCCACCAACCTGACTGTTTCTGGTCAACTCGAAGGAGAACTTGGTGCACTTGCCCTGGGCGAAATCTATACATTCGGCCCAACATTCCGTGCAGAAAACTCAAACACAACAAGACACCTGTCTGAATTTTGGATGATTGAGCCGGAAATGGCCTTTTATGACCTGACCGACAATATGGACCTGGCTGAAGAATTTCTAAAATACCTTATCAAATATGCTCTTGAAAATTGCAGGGATGATTTACATTTCCTGGCTGACAGGCTGGCCAACGAAGAAAAAGAGAAACCAAAAGACCAAAGGTCAATGGACCTTATTGAGAAACTGGAATTTGTGGTGAATAGTAAATTTATCCGGATCACCTATACTGAAGCTATTAATATACTGAAAAATTCTAAACCCTACAAAAAGAATAAATTTCAATTCCCTGTTGAATGGGGGATTGACCTGCAGAGTGAACACGAAAGGTATCTTGTCGAAAGGCATTTCAAATGCCCTGTCATTTTAACAGATTATCCAAAAGAGATAAAAGCCTTTTATATGAAACAAAATGACGACAATAAAACAGTTAAAGCGATGGATGTATTATTTCCTCAAATTGGGGAAATAATAGGCGGTTCACAACGGGAAGAAGACCTTGAGAGACTAAAATCCCGAATGAAAGAGATGGATATCCCTACCGAAGAGATGTGGTGGTATCTGGATACACGCAGGTTCGGAAGTGTTGTACACAGCGGATTCGGGCTCGGATTTGAAAGATTTATGCAATTTATTACAGGAATGGGGAATATTCGTGATGTTATTGCTTTTCCAAGAACACCTAAAAATGTAGAATTTTAAACCTCCGGATTTTATTTACTTTGAAAAAATAGTAAATTTACATTTTAGTTATAGAGAGATGGAACAGAAACTTGCATTACAGCAAAAATTATTACAAAAACTTTCACCTCAGCAAATACAGGTGATTAAGCTTTTGGAAATACCTGCTATCCAGCTCGAACAAAGAATAAAAAAAGAAGTTGAGGAAAATCCCGTACTTGAAATTGAGTGGGATGGTTCATCAGCAAAAGAGGAGCATGACAATAATGATCAGGATCATCACGACGACGCAGATAATGATGAGTTTTCAATTGATGATTATATACCTGACGATGATGATATACCATCATACAAAACTGCAACTAACAACTACTCTAAAAATGACACCTTTACAGAAATACCATTTTCTGTAGGCACAACTTTTCATGAATATCTGAAAGATCAGCTTGGCATGATCAATATTGATGAGGAAGATAGAAAACTGGCCGATTATTTAATCGGCAATATTGATGATGATGGATATTTACGGCGTGATCTGCACTCAATAAGCGATGACCTGGCTTTCAATCTAAATCTGGAAGTAAAAAAAGAAAAACTTGAAAATCTCCTTGAAATTATTCAGGATTTTGATCCCCCGGGTGTAGGTGCCCGCAATCTTAAAGAGTGTCTGCTTCTGCAACTGAAAAGAAAAAAAGGAAATAACAAAAACCTGGCAACAACTATAGTTAAATCTTCATTCGATGAGTTTACAAAAAAGCATTACGATAAAATAAAAAAGAAACTTGAACTTACAGACAAAGAGCTAAAAGAGGGCATTGATGAAGTGTTAAAGTTAAATCCCAAGCCCGGTAATGCTTACAGTAATCCATTAAATAAAATAAGCCAACATATTATTCCGGATTTTATTCTTGACAATATTGATGGTGAACTTAGCTTGTCGTTGAACCATCAAAATGTACCTGATCTGAAAATCAATGATACATATCTGGAGATGATGCATGCACTTGCCAGGCAACAAAAGAAAAAATCTAAAGATCAAAAAGAAGCCCTATTTTTTGTCAAACAAAAAATAGATTCAGCAAAATGGTTCATCGATGCCATTAACCAAAGAAACAATACTCTTTTGCTAACAATGTCGGAAATTATAAATTTTCAAAAAGAGTATTTTAAAGATGGCGATGAAACAAAATTACGCCCTATGATCCTTAAAGATATTTCAATAAAAACAGAACTCGATATATCAACAATATCAAGAGTTTCAAATAGCAAATATATCCAGACACATTTTGGTATTTTCCCGTTAAAATACTTCTTTTCAGAAGGGCTTCAAAAGGATGACGGGAAAGAGGTTTCTACAAGGGAAATTAAAAAAATCCTTCAGGAATGTATTGATAATGAAAATAAGCTAAAACCCCTTACAGATGAAAAATTAACATTGATACTTAAAGATAAATCATATAATATTGCACGCCGCACTGTAGCAAAATACAGAGAACAGCTTAATATACCTGTAGCCAGGCTTCGAAAACAGCTGTAACATAATTTTCCTTATCAACAAAGAACCTATTCAACAAATTTATATCCGACTCCTTTTAAAGTTTTTATATGCCAGCTCCCAATCTTTTCTCTTAATTTCCTGATATGAACATCAATAGTTCGATCTCCCACAACAACATTCTCCCCCCAAACCGAAGAATAAATCTCTTCACGGGTAAAAACCTTAGAAGGTTTAGAAACAAGCAACGATAACAGCTCAAACTCTTTTCTCGGCAAAACCATCTCTTTGTCTCCTATACGTATCAGATAGCGCTCTTTATCAATTAAAAGATTACCTATATTCAATATCTCCTGAGATTCAGACTGTAAAGCAGCAGAGCTCTCAGCTGTACGTTTCAGTAAAGCTTTAACCCTGCTGATAAGAACTTTTGGTCTTATAGGTTTAGTTATATAATCATCCGCCCCGGCTTCAAACCCGGCAATTTGAGAATAATCCTCCCCTCTTGCTGTTAAAAAAGCTATCAGGGTTGAGCTTAAGGAAGGTATTTTCCTTATCTCTTCACAAGCAGAAATTCCATCCATCTCGGGCATCATTACATCAAGTAATATAAGATTGGGCAAATGCTTTTCAGCAAGAGTAATTGCATCTGCCCCATTATTAGCAGTATATACAATATATCCTTCTTTTTCAAGATTATAGCTAATAAACTCAAGAATATCATATTCATCGTCAACAAGAAGAATCTTTAATTTTTTATCATTCATTTTTAAATTAAATTACAAATTGAATTACTGCAAAGTTATAGTTATATTTTGGCTTTTTCAAGTGTGAAGTTAAAAGTAGTTCCCCGGTCAACTGCGCTTTTTACATTAATCGACTGATTATGAGCCTCAATGATATGTTTTACTATTGACAGCCCCAAGCCTGTGCCTCCCTGATCACTGGATCTCGATTTATCAACACGGTAAAACCTTTCAAATATACGTGGAAGATGTCTCCTTTCAATGCCTATGCCATTATCGGCTACCTCAACCATAATATGCTCTTCAAGATCATAAAATGAGACATGAACATAACCTCCTTTACGTCCATACTTAATTCCATTAACAACCAAGTTAGTTAAAACTTCAAGTATCCGGTTTTTATCAGC
>LSQX01245898.1_pt1 | contig 16749 bp, 15 predicted proteins | sample 654561 | NCBI WGS metagenome assembly LSQX01 (sample SAMN04489861, study PRJNA283612) | anaerobic digester metagenome | isolation source: 4 biogas reactors fed with cattle manure at either 37C or 55C with and... | place: Denmark: Kongens Lyngby | collected 2014
CGTTCGTACGGGATCTCTGGCGTATCTATACCCTTTGTTTCTTAGCCCGAGGCCACTGTTACCCCTTCTTCACCTCTACCTTGGCCAGCTTCTCATAGAACTGGATCAAGCCGCCATGGTCGTCTTTGGCCTTGCCATCTACCTTGAGCGCTTGCATAAACTCCAAGACCTGACTGGCCAGGGGCAGGGGTACGTCCACACTGTGGGCCGTATCTAAAGCGTTGAGCAGGTCCTTAATATGCAGCTCAATCCGAAAGCCTGGCTTGAAGTTCCTCTCCAGGACCATTGGCATCTTGGCATCCAGCACTGTGCTGCCAGCAAGCCCGCCCCGAATTGCCTGAAACACCTTCTCCGGATCAGTACCGGCTTTGACTGCCAAGACCATAGCCTCGGACATTGCCGCGATATTGAGGGCTACAATGATCTGATTGGCCAGCTTGGTGACATTGCCGCTGCCGATCTCTCCCACCAACACCGCCGATGAGCCCATATGCAGCAGGATATCTTTTACCTTCTCGAAGGTATCCTGCGGCCCGCCGACCATGATGGCCAAAGTCCCGTCAATAGCCTTGGGTTCCCCACCGCTCACCGGAGCATCCAGCATGATTACCTGCTGCTTGGCAAGCTCCCGGGCAACCTCCTGTGAGACTATCGGTGAAATGGAACTCATGTCGATGACTATGGTCCCAGGCTTAGCACCTTCTGCTATGCCGTCTTTGCCCAGCACTACCTCCTTCACCTCGGGGGAGTTGGGCAGCATGGTGATGACAACTTCACTTCTCTCCGCAACATCTTTGCTGGAGACACCGGCCTTTGCTCCGCTCTCTACCAGCTCCTTGACTGCCTCTTGATTAATATCGTAGACCACCAGCTCATATCCGGCTTTGAGCAGATTCTTGGCCATGGGCTTACCCATAATCCCCAGCCCGATAAATCCCAGCTTTTGCACAATATCAAGCCTCCCCGCACTTTCTTATTTCACATTGTGGTGTATCTCGGTTAGCCTTCCAGCACAATCTTGACCGCATCCTTTATGGCACCAGCCGTCAAGCCATAATGGTCCAGCAGTTCTTCATAAGAGAGAGCTGAGATGCCGAAGGCGTCCTTTATCCCGACAAACTCAATGGGCAGATTCCTCTCCCGCCTCAGGGCAGCAGCAACGGCACATCCCAAGCCTCCAATGATGCTGTGCTCTTCTGCCGTTACAACTCCCCGGCATCCCGCGACATGGGCCAGCACTTCTTCATCACACAAGGGCTTGACAGTGCTGGCATTGACCACCTTCACAGAGATGCCGTCCTTGGCCAAATCCTCTGCCGCTGTTAAGGCCTTAGAAACCATCACACCATTAGCAAAGACCGCTACATCACTGCCCTCTCTTACCACCTGGAACTTGCCGATTCTAAAGTCGCTGTTTGGATCGGTAATCACAGGCAGATCATTGCGGTTGATGCGAATATATACCGGCCCATCCCACTCTGCCATAGCTCTTACCATCTTGCGAGTCTCCACTGCATCAACAGGGACCAAGACGGTCATGTTGGGAAGAGCCCTCATCAAGGCCATATCTTCAATGGCTTGATGTGTAGACCCATCACCGAAATCTGAGAGGCCGCTGCTGGAACCGCAGATCTTGACATTGAGGCCGGCTATGGCTATGGACTGCCGTATCTGATCATATGCCCTGCCCGATGCGAACACAGCGAAGGAATGGATAAATGGTATCTTTCCGACCAAGGAGAGCCCGGCAGCGGTGGCAGTCATGTTTGCTTCCGCAATCCCCATTTCGAAATATCTATCTGGAAATGCTTCTTGAAAAAGAATACTCATAGTGGATTTGCCCAAATCGGCTTCTAGGGCCACAATCCTTTCATCCTCATTGCCCAGCTCTACAAGAGCCTGCCCATAGGCTAACCGCAAGCTTTCGGTTCTCATTTCAGCGCCCCTCCTCTACAGCCCCGAGCTCCCTCAGCGCCTGCTCATACTGCTCAGCTGTCATCGCTCCATTGTGAAATGCCGGATTGTTCTCGGCGAAGGAAACACCTTTACCCTTGACAGTCCTGGCAATGATCACCGTCGGCTTGCCCTTGACGGTGTCTGCTTCATCAATAGCAGCGACAATCTCCCGCATGTTGTGGCCATCGATTTCAATCACATGCCAGCCGAAGGCAGCCCATTTGGGAGCAATGGGATTGAGATCAAATCTCTCCACTATTGGGCCGGTGGCCTGGAGGCCATTCTGATCGACTATGGCCAAGAGATTATCTAACTTGAAGTTAGCTGAAGCCATGGCTGCTTCCCAAACCTGCCCCTCAGCCAGCTCTCCGTCGCCAATCACTACGAAAACCTTGCTCTTCAGGCCATCCAGCCTCAATCCCAGGGCCATACCATTGGCTATGGAGAGGCCCTGGCCTAGTGACCCGGTGTTAGCCTCTATCCCTGGGGTGTTCCTGTCTGGATGCCCCTGCAGCATTGCACCTAAGACCTTTACCCGCCGCAGTTCTTCCTTCGGGAAGAACCCCAGATCAGCCAAGGCTGCATACTGCACCAGCGCCGCATGCCCTTTACTCAAGAGGAACCGGTCCCGGTCCGCTTTTTGCGGGTTCTTGGGATCAACATCCATCCGATAATAGTATAGGGCTGTCACTATATCTGCAGAGGAACACGAGCCGCCCAAATGACCCACAGGTCCGACGCCAATCATTTCTACTACACTGATCCGCAGCTGCCTGGCCTTATCTTCCAACTGTCTGATGAGTTCCTCAGATGCCAAGAAGTTTCCCCACCTTTCCATATACATGAGCCTAAGGTCTCAGAATAACCTTCAACAGCCTTCCATCTCTTTTTTCAGCCAACCGCCTAAGCACCTTAGGGCCGTTCTCCAAGCGAGTTGCTGGGCTGATGAAGGATTTGAGGCCATACCCCCCGTCCCAAGATGCTTATCAGTTGTCTTATAAGTTCGGTCAAACAGGGATGCAGCCTGCACACCCTGCCCATTGAGACAAAGCTAACTCACGAACCTGCCCTGTAGGGACTCAATGGTACCCTCAATATGCTCTGCCATGAGCCTTCTCGCCAGTTCCCGGTCTTTACGGACCACCGCGTCAATCAACCGCTTGTGATAGTACAGGCCCATATTTGTCCCCAAAGAAGCGACGATGTCGCTCATAGATTTACTGAGGATGTTCTTGACTACTTGGTTGACCTTGATGATCAAGGAGTTCTTGGATGCTTTGGCCATAGCCAAGTGGAAGTTCAAATCCTCCTCGGCAAATGCCGCAGTGTCATGCTGATTCTCCTGCATCCTGGCGTAGATCTCCCGGAGCTCGTCGATATCGCCTTCAGTAGCCCGCTCGGCAGCCAGGGAACTGGTCTCAATCTCGATAATCCTCCGATACTCCATCACTTCCATAAGATCTGCGGGATCCAGGACACAAAGGGGAATCAATGAGTTCATGTACACTCCGGGTGTGATTTCTTTCACATACGTGCCATCACCTTGCCGAGTCTCGAGGATTCCTAGAGACACCAGCCTTTGAAATGCTTCCCTTATGGAGATGCGGCTGACCCCAAGGAGTCTAGACAGCTCATTCTCGGAAGGAATCTTTGAACCGGGAGCCCATTCGCCTTTCAGGATTTGCTCCATGATTTGCTCATAAACTAGATCTGCTACACTCTCTCGTCTGATTGGATGCATAATGTATCACCGTCTCTATTATTGAAACAGACTGCCGCGGTTCTTCCCTCTAGCGGCGGCTCCTGTTTGACACCCCGGGATGAAACCCGAGAGTGGTTACCTTTACCATTCGCCATTTCCATCAGAATACCTATTCAACAGCAGGCTAAAACCTTAGCCTCAAGCAGGAGCTGCACCGCATATAGATTAATCTACTGAATCCTCCTCCCACTCCCAGGACGGGGAGTAGGAGGAGGACATCTAGAAACCCATCAAACGACACTTCCTGCCATCTACTTGAGTCCCACGGTAATAGCGGTTACTGAATGGGGCGGCAGGACTACAATACCTTTATCCCATGTAGTCACTTTGCTCTCAGGGCGGATTCTTGCGGGATCATCAAAGGTATTATGGTCACTGACACCGCTGCTGGCAAGCTGCTCGATCTTAACTTCTGTCGCTGCATCGATACTTAGCCCCAATAGTTCCAGCTGTACCTCACATTCGTCGGAGATTGAGTTATTGGTCAAGGTCAAGAACAACTCACCATCCCGCAGCGAAGCTGACCCCGCTATCTGCGGCACCTCAATGGCATCTTCGCCATCGCTGCCGGCCTTCGGCGTATCCACCAAGACCCGCACTGATGTGCCGCCCTGGTGCTGTTTGTACATATCAAACACATGATAGGTAGGAGTCAGCAGCATCTTCTCTCCCTGGGTCAGAATCAGTGCCTGCAAGACATTAATCATCTGTGCTATGTTGGTCATGACAACCTTATCGGCATGCCTGATGAAAATGTCCAGATGCAGAGCCGCTACCACGGCATCCCGCATCGTGTTCTGCTGTTCTAAGCCAGAATCTCCCTTTGCCTGCGGATGCCATGTCCCCCACTCATCGATTACCAATCCCACTTTACGGCAGGGATCGTACACATCCATAGCTGTCCTTACCTGCTTGATTAGACGCTCCATTACCAAGGCAGCATGCAGCAGCCAATAATACTCATGGTCAGAAAAGTCAACGTCTCCTCCGCCGCCTGCACCCCGGGTGTAATAGTGGAGCGCGAAACCATCTACCCGGCCCCTGCATCCATCTGACAGGGTTTGAGACTGCATTCTCTCAAAGAACTCCAGGACCCAGTCCCGCCGCACTCCACAGGGATCGTTGCCCCTGGGACCGCATGCGATTTTGTAGATGCCGACATCCCCAAAGTCCCGCATGAAGCTGGCAAACCGCCGCACCTCAATGGCATAGTCTCCTGGAGGTATTGAACCACCGCATCCCCAAAGCTCATTGCCGACACCCCAGTACTTGACATTGAAGGGTTCCTCACTGCCGTTGGCTTTGCGCAATCTCGCCAGTGAGCTGTCTCCGGGGAAGTTGCAGTACTCAATCCAGTCCCTAGCTTCCTGCGGAGTACCGGTACCTACATTAGCACAGATGTAGGGTTCCGCTCCGATGAGCCGACAGAAATCAATGAATTCGTGGGTGCCAAAGGCATTGGTGTCTATGGAATAGCCCCAGTTAATATTGACAGTCCGGGGACGTTTAGCGGGATCTCCAATCCCATCTTTCCAATGATAATCATCTGCAAAGCAGCCGCCGGGCCAACGCAGCACACTTGGCCTAATCTTTCTTAGAGCATCAATTACATCATTTCTCAAGCCCCTGGTATTGGGGATCTTCGAGTCTGGCCCCACGTAGATGCCCTCATAGACACATCTGCCGAGATGTTCGATGAAGTGCCCGAAAATATTGGGGTTGACTTGTCCTATAGCCTCATCTAAGACGACTTTTACCTGTGCCATTTTCTACAATACCTCCCACTATCATTTACTTACTCCAGTTCAGCACCTAGGCAAACCAAGCACTCAGGTCACTGTTTGACAGATCCAGCTGTGAGTCCGGAGACAAACTGCTTCTGCATGCTCAAGAACAAGGCGATAATAGGAATTACGCACAGTACCGATGCCGCCATCAGCTCATCATAGCGCTGCCGGTAATCTGATATGAATGTAGACAACCCCACATTGAGCGGAAACAGGTTTTCAGCCCTCATCACAACCAGCGGCCAGAGGAACCAGTTCCAACTGGTCATGGCAAAGTAAATGGTGAGTACGCCCAAGGCAGGCTTGAGAAGCGGCAAAATGATCATCCGATAGATACCAAACTCCGAACAACCATCGATTCTGCCGGCATCGATAAGATCCGACGGTACAGTAGTCAGATATTGGGAAATATAGAAGATGCCAAAGGCATTGGCGGCAAATGGAATGACAACCCCGTGATATGTGTTTACCCACCCCAGACGAATCAGCAGCATAAACAGCGGTATCACCAAGGAGTGCAGCGGAATCATCATTGACCCCAGTACAATCACTAGGAGAACGTTCTTCCCTTTGAAATCGTACTTTGCAAAGCCAAATCCCGCCAATGTACTGAAAAACAAGGCCAACAGCGTATACGCGGCGGTGATGAGTACACTGTTAAAATACCAGCGCAGGAAAGGGGTTTGCGTTATCAGTTTCTTATAGCTGGCCAGGGTGAATTCCCGGGGGAACACATCGAGGGGAACTGTAAAAATGCGGCCAATGGGCTTAAATGATGATATCAGCATCCAATAAAAGGGAAATATCATGACTATGCTGACCATCGCCAGCAATAGTATCGTAACAACAATCGAGATTCGCCGTGGTTTCACTCAAATTCCCCCTCAGCCTCTAACTTAGGCGCAAGATTGTAGATATCAGTCGTTCTGAAAAACGCCTAAGAGCTTCAATTGCAGTATCGAAAGCACTACAATAATCAAAGTCATGACTACACCAACAGACGCCCCATAGCCAAGCTTGAAGAACCTAAAGGCTGACTCATAGAGATAATAGCCCAGGGTCACAACTGTATCTCTAGCTGAGCCTCCGGAAGGATTGAGGACAAACACTTCTGTGAAGACCAGATAAGCTTGGATCAGAGTAACGATGGAAACAAAGGCTATGATCGGCCGCATCAGTGGAATGGTCAGGTACCACAACTGCTGCATGGGACTGGCTCCGTCTATATGGGCTGCCTCGTAAAGCTCATCGGGCAAGCCTTGAAAACCACCGATAAAATACACTGTACTCAACCCGAGGCTTCGCCAGAATCCCAAGGCCAGGACAGACTTTAGGGCCCAGCGGGGAGAGTCCAGCCAGTTTTGTGGACGCATGCCGAAATGCCCGATCAGGTAGTTGAGAAAGCCGCCTTCTGTATCTACTAGAATCAGGCGGAAAACAGCACCGGCTATTACAGTAGACACGAGAACCGGCAAAAACACGCTGGTTCGATAGATGCTAGTTCCCGGTACGTGCTTCCAAGTCAGCATCAGCGCTATCACGAACCCGATAATGACATTCAAAAGACACATGCCCACCGCATAGTAGGTTGTGTTGGATAATGCTCGATAGAAGCGAGGAGTATCGAACAGCAGCTTGTAGTTATCCAAGCCTATATAACTCAACTGGGAAAGCTGCTTGACATCATGAAAGCTCAGCACCACCGAATATATGATTGGGTAAACCATAAATATGGCAAAAAGAATAAAGAAAGGCGATATGAAGATATATGGAGCTGTCTTCTTCGTAAGGATATGTCTGCTGCCCGCCAAGACCATTCCCCCCCTTGATATCTCAGGTGGGGGCAACCCCACCTGAGAATAGGCGTGGTTGCCCCGCACTGCACTTACTTATCGCCTAGCTCTCTAACAACTTCGTCTAGGGCTTCCTGTGGTGTCTGGGTGCCTTCGAGAACGTTGTAGAGGGTGTCTCGGTTCAACTTCATCATTACCTCGGTAGATATCGGCCATACCGGTTTTGCCACCAGCCGCTCGGCTCCGGCCTTGATCGCCTGCAGGGCGGGCTCGTTGGCAAAGTACGGATCCGGTGTCATCAGGCGAGGATCATCATATACGTCCATACGGGGCGGGTCGAAACCGAGGTCAGTCCAGATCCTGACATTACCCTCGTAGGACAGTTTGGCGTACTCCAAGAACTTAACTGCTGCATCTTTCTGGGAGCTGGAGGCAATCACAGCTGTTCCTGTGCCGCCCATGGTTGCAGAGGTAAACCCACCGGGTTCCCACAGGGGCAAGGGGCGAATCGCCACTTTCCCGGCGAGGTCCGGCATGAAGTTCTTGAAGCGGCTTGTGAACCACTGTGCGTATGGTAGAGACAGAACCTGCTCCCGGTTAAACATGTCGTAGAAGCTCGGGTCACCGACAAGCCCTCCAGGTGCGATGGCCGCGACCTTGTGGACATGTACCAGATCATAGATGAACTGAAGTGCTTCAACGGCCTTGGGGCCATTGACGGTGATGTCGCCATTGGGGTCAACCATGTACCCGCCCTTCTGCATGGTCCAGAGTAGGAACTGACGGGCGAGCTTGTTCTCTACAGCGGTCAGATAGACACCCTTGTCTGGGTTGGTGACCTTCTTACCTGCTTCAACCCAGTCGTCATAGAACTCAATCGCGTCGATATCGATTCCCGCAGCGTCGAAGGCAGGCTTGTTGTAGTACATCACTCCGGTCCCCAGATGGGTTGGAAGGCCTAAGACCCGCCCGTTGGGATCGGTGTAGACAGTGAGTCTCGCATTGTTCATTACATCTTCATAGGACTTCACTACGTCTGTGAGGTCGACAAAGTAGTCAGGGTTCTGCTTGAAGAACATCCCAGAGTACTGGATATTGACGTCTACTATATCCGGTGCTCCAACGCCAGCGATCAGACTGATGAGCAGGTTATCGTGCATCTGATCTACCGGGATAGTCGTACCTTTGAGGGTGATCTCATATTCAGACTGTGCCTTATTGAACTCCTCAGCCATCAACTCGAAGAATTCCTGGTGATCAGATACGAAGGTCCAGAACTCCAGCGTCACTTTTTGAGCTGCCAGGGCTGAACCACAGGCCAGCATTAGGATGACTAGAACAGCTGCACACGTCAGAACATGTTTTCTTGTCAACATATCTTTGGCTCCCTTCTACTACTATCTGTTCAAAACTCCGCTTTAGATACGTTGCGTCTTTCGGCCCCGGCTTTCACCTCCCTTTCAGTAGGATTTTGCCTGCATAAAGCTGCTGCAGTTACTATATATCAGTTGTCTTATAACTTACATGATCAGTATTTTCTTTGTCCTCTCGACAACTCCTGCTACCAGAAGCAGATTTTTCACCTAAGACTATCTTTGAGGGATATATCTTGTGTTGGCAGACTATCACTACGTGATGTTTACAAAGGGACTGCTTTATCAAAGCAAATCAGGTCGTTCGTTGTCCTGGATGTGAACAACTGGAGAAGTGGATAGCGTCGTGTCTTTTAGACGATCCATCGACAACCCGCTGTGGTTAGAATCACCAGATGGTATAGCCACCATCAATCACCAAGATGTGGCCCGTGACGTAGCTGGAGGCGTCTGAGGCTAAGTAGACAGCCGTGGGGCCGATCTCCGCGGGCTCAGCAAACCTGCCCATGGGAACCTGACTCAGTGCCTCCGGCCCTTGTTCTGTCTTCATCCAAGGCTCGTTCAACGGAGTCTTGAAATACCCGGGCGCGATTGCATTGACCCTGATACCATACTCTGCCCATTCCGCGGCAAAGGCCTTGGTTAACATATTGACCCCAGCCTTAGACGCACAGTATGTACCCACGGGACGGTTGCGATTGATAATCATTGCTGAAATTGATGATATGTTGATGATGGAACCCCCTCTACCTGCCTCAATCATGACTCGGCCGACTTCTTGACAGGTATTGAAGGTCCCCTTGAGGTTCACGTTCATGATCAAGTCATAATCATCGCTAGGCATATCCTTCATCCAATGGCGCCTGTTAAGTCCGGCACTATTGATGAGGACATCGATGCCACCAAAGGTTAACTTGACCTCCCTGACCATCTCATTCACAGCACCCCGATCGCTGACATCTACAGCGAAGCTCTGGGCCCTCCTGCCCATCCCGGCAATCTCGGCTGCGATCTCCTGAGCCTTATCGCCATCAATGTCTACAACAGCTATATCAGCTCCACTGGCCGCCAGATACTTGGCCATCACCTCCCCCAGGCCGCGAGCCGCCCCAGTAACAATCGCTACTTTGCCTTCCAGACTAAATACGCTCAGCATACCATATCCCCTTTCTCCTATTATGTGTGTGTTACCAAATAGTGGTCCTTTCACAGATTTTTGAATTCCATCCATCGGGCCTGAAGTCCTTCTCCAGAGTTGACCCATCAGCATACTTCGCAGGTAAGCTCACCACTGTCTCTGTCTTTTCTGACTGGCAGGAGTGGCGAAGCCTATTGGGCTCTAGACTCCCTGGTGGTATAATGGAAAAAAGAGTTATTAACTAGGATTTGAGATGTAATCTTTACTGCTGCAAGACTGTACGACAACACGATTACAGGAGGCGACGGATACTATGCTAAAGATGCCTTTTCAGGAAGGAGATACGATACTGTTTCAGGGGGATAGTATAACTGACTGTGACCGTGACCGCAGTGACAGCTATTCTCTGGGCAGCGGCTATCCTGCCCTCATTGCAGCTTATCTTTGGAGCCAGTTTCCCCACTTGAGGCTCACCATCTTGAATAGAGGAATTAGCGGCGATCGAGTTTACGATCTAGCCAGCCGCTGGGAGGATGATTGTATTAAACTAAAGCCCAATTGGGTCAGCATTCTAGTCGGCATTAACGATACGTGGCGGCGCTTTGACAGCAATGTCATTTCTCCCATCGAAGACTTTGAGAAGACTTACCGGCAGCTCCTGGACCAAGTAACAGAGCACACCCAGGCTCGGTTAGTACTCTTGGAGCCCTTTGTCCTCAGTTTTCCAGAGGATCGGCGAGCTTGGCGGCCAGACTTGAATCCCCGCATCGAAGTGGTTCGCGAGCTGGCAGCCGAGTACTCGGCTATCTTGGTGCCCTTGGATGGGCTCTTCGCAGCAGCCTGTGCCAAGGCCCAACCAGCCTACTGGGCAGCTGATGGTGTCCACCCCACTCTGGCAGGCCATGGACTCATCGCTAGCGCTTGGTTAGAGGCAGTCAGCCGGGGGTAAGGGTACCCTCGGCGTATACACCCAAAAGACGCAATAGACGGAGTGGAATAAGATGAAAGGATTGGAGCTGCGATGGAAAACAAGATGCAGGACCGCCTGCAGCAGAAGCCTGTAGTCTTAGCCTTATCGGCCTTTGCTTGCCTCCTGTGGGGAAGTGCTTTCCCATTCCTTAAAATCAGCTATGAGCTGATCAACCTGCCTCCAGATGACTGGGGCGCTAAGGTGCTGTTTGCCGGGTATCGCTTTTTCCTGGCAGCACTGCTCCTCACCTTTGCCGCCACCACGATTTTTCGGCTGGAGATCCGAGTGCCTAGAAAGGCCCTGCCGTGGACATTTCTCTTGGGACTTTTGCAGACAGCCTTACAGTACTTTTTCTTCTACAATGGGCTGGCTTATAGCACCGGCATCAAGGGCTCGATTATCGGCGCTACCGGCAGTCTGTTTGTAGTGATACTCTCCCGAGTCTACTATAAGAATGACCCCTTGACGCCGCAAAAGGTATTGGGCCTGCTTGTCGGATTTCTCGGCGTAATGGTTGCCAATCTGTCCAAAGGAACACTGGACCTCTCGGTCACCTTCGTCGGCGAGGGTTTCCTCTTGATTTCGTCCTTTGTAGGCGCATTGGGGACTATATTAGCTAAGGAGCTTGCCGTTACGGTGCATCCAGTTCTGGTGACTGCCTACCAGATGTTTTTCGGCTCAGTCCTGCTCATCTTGACAGGAGGCATCGCCTCGGGGCTGGGATCGGTAGCCTTCGATTGGCGCTCAGGACTGCTGCTTCTTTATCTAGCCTTCGCCTCTGCAACGGCCTTTTCCATTTGGTATTCCATCTTGAAATACAATAGGGCCGGAGAGGTCGCAATATACCGCTTCTTAATCCCTATCTGGGGAACGCTGCTTTCCGCTATATTCTTAGGGGAGAGAATCGGCTTAAATACCATCGGCGCCCTGGCGATGGTCTCTATCGGCATCGCTTTCGTTAACAAGAAAAGGCCTGAATCACCGATGCTGGGAACCTAGGTTGGTAAAAAGCTTTCACCCCTCGAAGCCAGATTAGCTTCGAGGGGTGATGATTGAGACCCATTGAATCCATGGCCTCTTCAGTAGTCTATGCGCCTGCTGCTTCCTTAGCTCTGCGCCAGCCCTATAGCGCCAACCGGCAACGATATATCTCGGACATTTCTTGCAGCTGCTCCACCTCCCGCCGCTGAGAAGCCGTCAGCTCAATGCCGCCGTTGACCCTAGAAATGGGGCTCATCCTCAGCCCATCCAGGTTGAGGAAATACTTGGCATTGGTTGGATATACCTGCCTCTCAATCAGCGATGCAACTCCGAGAAAGCTTTGCAGTTCACGGGCTGCTTCAGGTTCTTTCCGCCAGTTTCTCATCAGCCACACATATAACTCCGGATGGAAATTGGCCATGACGCCGCTGTACCCGCTGGCTCCAGCTTCAAGGGAGTCAAGCAGTGTGGCAGCGTTGGCATTGAAGACTTTCAGCCCCTTTCCTCTGACGGCTGCGGCCTTCGCCGCGATGTCATTTACATCACAGCTAGTGTCCTTCAAGAACACTATGCGGCCGGTCAATGCACACCACTCCAGCAGCTGGGGCGAGAGTAATCGCTTGTAAGGATAGGGACACTCATATAATCCCAATAGCACGTCAGGGATTGCATTCAAGATGGTTTCGGCGTTTCGTCTCCAGACTTCCTCAGACTCTTTACCCTCAGCCAGCCGATTGGCCACCAACACCAAAGCATCTATTCCCGTATCTGCCATGGCCTTTAGCTCTTGAATCTGCACTTTCATATCCTGGGAAGTGTGGCCGGAAGCGATGACCGGCACCCGCCCATTGGCTGCCTTTACCACACGCCTAGCTATGGCTGTTTTTTCATCCAGGGAAAGATAGAACATCTCACTGGATTGACACACGGCAAACAACCCGTCTACGCCCCTTGCCAAGTACCATGCAACTAAGTCAGCTAACGCTCCGTAATCCACAGTATTGTCTTCAGTAAATGGAGTGATCATAGTTGGCCAAACGCCGTCCGGTATGCTGGCCTGCACTGGTTAACCCTCCCCCTGCATCCGAGGGGCGTCGCCAGGCTGATTGCTGCGACACCCCTCCGTCTCACGCTATCACCTGCAGGATCCGTATCTCACGGCTCTTCGCGAAGCACTTCCACTCCATAGGGTTCTAGCTCGATCTCCCCGGATACGGGCCGCTCCCATATGAGACTAACATACCTGCCCGGCAAAGCGGCACTCTGCTTTTGGTCAGTGTGGTTCAAAAGGAAAATCAGCTGGATGGAGCCCTTTTCCCGCACAGCAACTTCTATCCCGCCGTTGCCCAGCAAGCCTCTTGATGCCCCTGCTTTGGAAAGGGCGTAATCCACCAGTTTGGCCGTGAGGTTCGAGTCAAGACGGGTCCCTATGTACATCGCCCTGCCCTCACCAACAGCATTTTCAGTGACTGCTGCTTCCGAGGCATAGTACTCCGATGTATATGTGCCCAGCGTCTTCGCCGAATGGGGAGTGATTATATCACACCAGGTGTCAGCGCTTCCCTCCAGCACTTCACCGTCCAGCTCCAACTTGATGCCGACACCATCGCCGTAGAATGAGTCATAGTCACCTATCTCTATCCCCAGAAGATCTGCCAGCTCTCCCGGCAGGGGCTTGTCTGTGACGATATTGTCCCAATCCTTGACCCCTGATCTGAAGTTGGTGATTAATACGCCTCCCCTGCGGACAAACTCACCCAGCTTGGCCGCCAAGTTGGGACTTACCATGTAGATTAGAGGTGCGATCAGTACTTTATATTGGGAAAAATCATCGTCGTGGTTCACGAAGTCTACCCCGACGTTGCGCTCATGCAGACATCGGTAGTACTCGCTGACCACTTCCGTGTATTTCAGCCGCGGGTTATTAGGCTGAATCTCTAGGGCCCATAGCTCATCATACGAATAGAGAACTGCCACCTCATTCTTAACAACTGTGCCTTCCAGCAGGGGAGCGAGCTTCTTAAGCTCAGACCCAGTCTGCTGCACTTCTTGATAGCGACGCCTCGGCAGACCATCGTGATTGATTACGCCGTGCCAGAACTGCTCTGTACCAAACCTGCAGGTACGCCAGCGGAAATACACGATACCGTCAGCCCCCCGGGACACAGCTTGATATGTCCACAAGCGGATTTCACCAGGCCGGGGTGTTGACTGGACAATGCCCCATCCGCTGGGCCCGCTCTGCTCCTCCATGACCCAGAAATTCTGCTGCCGTATGCCCCGCATCAGGTCATGGGTCATGGCTAGACGAGCTTTATCCGGCGCTCCCAGCAAGCGGGGGTAGTTGTCCCAGGAGACGAAATCTAAGTCGTCACCCAGCTTGTAGTAGTCAATTTCGGGGAAGAGCCCCATGAGGTTATGGGTGATGAACTGATTGGCCGTGTGCCGGCGCAGAATCTCAATCTGCCGTCTTTGATACTCCACTTTCATATCTGATGAGAAGCGATAAAAGTCCAGGAGCAGACTGGGGTTGTGTTCTGCAACGGTCTTCCTCGGAATGATTACCTGATCCCAGTCTGTGTATGTTTGGCTCCAGAAGATAGTCCCCCAGGTCTCGTTCAAAGCCTCCAGTGTGCCGTACTTGCGCTGCAGCCAGCGGCGAAAAGCCTCTTGGCAGGAGTCGCAGTAGCAGCGGACAGTGGAGTGACAGCCAAATTCATTATCTGTCTGCCAGCCGATGACACCGGGGTGCTGCCCATAGTGCTTGGCCAGTTGTCCTACAATCACGTCGGTGTACCACTGATAATTCTCATTGGTGGCACAGTAATGGCAGCGGGAACCAAAGCCCCTCACATGTCCATCGGCACCCCGGGGCAGTATGTCGGGATGCTTGTCGATAAGCCATTTAGGAGGGGTCGCAGTCGGTGTGCCGATGATCACCTTAAGCCCATGTTTGTTCAGCACCTCTATGGCCCGATCCAGCCATGCAAAATCAAAGTGCCCTTCGGAAGGCTCAAGCTTAGCCCAAGCAAACTCTGCTACCCGAACCACGTTGAGATGAGCAGCCTGCATCAGCTGGGCATCGATCTCCCAGCGTTCCTCAGGCCAATGCTCAGGATAATAATCAACTCCGAAATACATACAAATCCCCCTAGGCTGATGGTTTCTGTTGCCAAGAATGTTCCCAATTCTCAATTCCCCGCAGTGCCGCACTTGTCCTGCAGGCCAGCTTACCCCAAGCTGCATCGAACTTCTCGGCCTTGGCGCAGCTCTGTCACCTGCTATTGCTCGGTCTAGGCCCCGTCATTAAACAAGAGGCGAAGGTATCACCCTCCGCCTCTCTTGTCATCGATTAGGTTCTATACATATACATGGACTGGCTAAGCCGTGGACTCTATTCTACCTTCTCAACCAAATCCAGAGTCTCTCCTGTTGTCAGATGGACTTCTGCTCTCCACTCATCGCCGGGCAGAACCTCAACAGAATCCTGCATCCAGGTCGTCTGATAATACAGGAAGAAAGGTTCGTCATACGCGATGTCCATAAGTTCACCATTCCGATAGAAGCAAACCTTATCTATGGTCTCCGGAAATTCGCTGGCGACCCTGAGCCACCGGCGGTTGCCAGCTGCGATGTTCTTCTCAAATCCCTGGAAGTAGTACTGTTCCTCCAAGGGAAGCTCCTCCAGCTGCATCCCTACACCCCGGGCCACCCTGCGGGCAAAGAAGAGGTCTTCTCCTTTAGTGACTGACCAATCTGCTGGCGGCTCCTGCTTAGTCAGGTTGTTGTAATAACCCCATGAGGTCTTGGTATCAAACGCGACCTGCAGCTGACCGATACAGGGGGAGTCTTCATTGCACACAATGGGCCTGTTGAGGTTAAACTCCCGGACCTTGCGGACCTGGTTAAAATAGTGCTGCCTAGTGGTGCCGTTTCCATGAATGAGGATTACATCACTTGCCTCAGCGATATCTCTATCTACATCGCCGCCGCCAAGGCTGCACCCTACCAGCATGCCGCCAGATTCTTCCCTGGCAAGATCAACTAGGGCAGCTGCTCCCTCTCCAAAGTACACCAAGGGGTGCCGCTTGAACTGGCCGACATTGCACTCATTGGCCACTTCGATGATCACATTGGTGTACTTGTTGTCCCTGAGGAACCGGCAGGCAGAGGTAACTGCTTTGCGGATGGTCCTGCCATCTCTCAGCCTGGGGCTCTGTCCTTCGTAGAGAATCGATACGATAATCACCATACCGATCTCATCAGCCGCCCTGATCAGTGAATCCAAACGAGACAGATAGGCTGGGTCAATCTCCTTGCCATCCTCAGAGAAAGGATTGTTATTGATGGTCTCATTCTTGATGGTGAATACAGGCATTCCGCCCTGAAGTCCCACGGTGATGGCTCTTAACCCATAAGAATACCATTCTGGCAGGGCCTCAATTAGGCCTTTGGTGTTCCTTTCCGGATCCCATTTGTCCCAGCCAAAGCGGGCAAATCTCTGGGGATCAGCCTTGTCATCAAATATTCCTTGAATGAACCGGGCATTCATCAAGAGCCCATGGGCTTCGGGATTGCCTGGAGAAATCTCTGAATAAACCGGCTGTCCATTGATGTAGAACTGTTCTCCTTTAACGCTGATGTGGGTTTTCACCTTCTTCTCCCCCTCATGATATAATCAGCTGGTACCTAGGTACCACTTCTTATGCGTCTTAGACTTGAGCAGTCAAGAACATCCCTTTCTTCTGACAACATCACGGGCAGCCTGAACAATGTGGCCTGTGCCCATGCCGTACTTCTCCAATAGCTTTTCATAAGGCCCTGATTCAGCAAATGTATCCCACAGGGCGATCCGGCCTTGCGGGACCGGGTGCTCTAAAGTCACCACTTCCGCCACAGCACCGCCGAGGCCGCCATAGGTATTGTGGTCTTCAACAGTGACAATTGCCCCTGTCTCCCGAGCTGCCCTAATTACAGCCTCATTGTCTA
>LSQX01143112.1_pt1 | contig 16748 bp, 20 predicted proteins | sample 654561 | NCBI WGS metagenome assembly LSQX01 (sample SAMN04489861, study PRJNA283612) | anaerobic digester metagenome | isolation source: 4 biogas reactors fed with cattle manure at either 37C or 55C with and... | place: Denmark: Kongens Lyngby | collected 2014
CTCATGCCCCATGCAAAAGAAGTCATCAACAAACTCAGCGACGAAGGCCATATCATCATAGTCAACAGCTGCAGAGCAAACCAGCCGGCGGAAATGATGCGCCGCTTCCTGGACGAACACGGGATACTCTACCATCACATCAACGAAAACTCACCGCACCGGATCCAAACATACGGCAGCGACACCCGCAAAATATCAGCGGACCTCTACATCGACGATCACAACCTGGGATGTACAATCATAAACTGGCTCACAGTCTATGACGAAATCCAATCCTACATATCCCGGGAAAAATCCCTGCAGGGAATCCAGGCACCGGAGCAAACCGGACGCTCCAAACAATCGAACGAGGTATAAAACATGCTGCACGAAATCCCAGCTCTCATCCAGAAAAACAACCTCAAACGCCGACAAGAAAAACTCAACAAAGAAATCGAAAGCCCGATTAGAAACTATCCAAAAAGAAAACACAAAAAGTATTAACATTTGAAAAATTATTAACATTTAGTAAACTAAAAAAATATTTGAGTAAAACCATGAAAACAAAAGACACCATCCCATTCTTCACCAGCATGATCTTAGCACTTCTGGGTCTCCTCATCTTCTGCATGAATCTCCACTCTGTATTGCCCTATGTCCTAGTCGCCATACCGCCAACAATCTTCCTGGTGATCATAGCCTACCAGGACATCAAAACCCGGTACATCCCGCCCATCCTCTCAGCCAGTCTCCTCTTCTGTGGGATACCCATCGCCGCATTCAACTGGCTTGCCTGCTACAACAACGGAACTCTCTGGATCGCCATCATCAGCTCCATCATCCTCATTGCAGGACTCATCTACTACGTCAAAATCACCGGAACCGGCGGAGGAGATCGGGACATCTATATTGTCCTCGCTCTCATCGCACCCATTTACGTACTCTGGATCCTTCTCGCCTCCCTCATCCTGGGAGTGATCGGCAGCATCTACGTAGTCATTATAAAAAACAGAGGGATCTCCGGACTCACCACAAAAGAAAAACTCACCATGATCCCCAGCTACACCCCTACAGGAAAACGAACAATGACGCCCTGGGAAATGCCATTCGCCCTCCCCACCTGCATTGTCTGGATCGCATACCTCGGTTGCTTCCTATTCATCTAACCCCACCTTTTTTCTTTTTTACATTCGTTAAACATTACTTCAGGTAAAGGAATATATATATGATAGAACAAATAAATTAAGTGTCACGAAAGGGCACACGAAGATGATCCTGGGGAGCTCGATCGTCATCTTCAATTCATCACCACCAAAGTAGGCTCCCCAAACTATTTTACAATATTTTCTTACCGCAGCTGCCTTCCTGATCCGGCCGTCAATGCTGCAGGGCCAGCTCATCGCAGTCCGCCTATCTGATCTCACCTGACCCAACCTCTTTTTTCATCACCGCAAAATCCGACCCCCTGTTTCATCAAAACATCCCGGTGAAAAGTAGCAAACTCAACCTCGTTCATCATTCCCAGCCCAAAAACCCGCCGAACCATCCGCACACACCCCTACCTTTAGCGCCGAAGTTCGAAAAAATTCGCATCAATCATCTATATAATATACTAAAAATAGGAATATCTACAAATCTCTCTCTACATCTACACACTCTCCTTCACCCTCTCAAATGACAATCCCGCATTCCCTGCCCACCGCTCAAACGTATGCGGATCAACACCCGCCTTTCGAGCGCACCGACTCCAACTCCAATCTGTATGCTCCTGGAACAACGCCCAGGCATTCTCACATTTTTGTTTCGTCAGCTCCCTGACACTCACCTTCTCAACCTCCGACCTCCCCTCACTGATCCCCAGAATCGTCTTATTCGCAGACGTCCGCCGATCATTCTTATAATTCTCATACATCTCAGTATCCAAATACGGAGCTGGGATAACATGCCGGATGATCCTATCCCGTCCATTATTATTCACCGTCATGTATGGAGTATACGGATCACCATTAGCACTCGCAGCAACGACCCGTTTGATCTTGCACACATTATACCCCTCATCATGATGTGCCTCAACGATCTGGATCTCAAACGTCGCCTGGTTCCGTATCTGCTTATCCATCATACTCTTAAACTGAACACACCGGATAATACAACTCCTGCTCGTCCGGATAATAGCCGCGATCTTCGCCTTATCCACATTATCATTTGTCATACTTTTTCGCGCATTCGTATCGTCGGCGACTTCGTCGATAATGTAAATCTGAAATTTATGTTCAGATGCATGACGCATGATCCTCCTGGACTCCTCCTCCGACAAAACTGCCATGTTCTTCCGGGTAAAATGATCCGCAAGCGTGTCACCACGAATCTCTGCCAGATATTTCCCGATCTCCTGAGCACAAGTAATCGCAACCGTACTTTTCCCCATACCTGACTGAGCATAAATTGTGATAGCCGCTGCCTGCTCATCCTTGCGGGTAAGCAGCTGAGCAATATATTTACCAAAAGAAAGATCTCCGTCAGGTCGCTCAGGCATCCGTGAACTATCAGCCCAGAGCGTCTCNNACTCAAAGAGCGCGCATACATCTCCTGCATCTTCCCAGGAACCGCCATTCTACACACCGCCGATAACATTATGTGTAAGATTCCCGCGATATTTCCTCTGCCAATCTGAAATCAACGCCCAGGCATCCAGCGTCAAAACATGCCCTTCAAACGTTTTGAAATCAACCTCACCCATCAGAGTATTAATTGTTTTCAGCGTCGCGATTCGCCACTCCGGATCAGGAATAAGTGCTATCCCCTGCCGGAGATGCAAATACAACCGCGGATCAGCATTCTGAATAGACGTAATATCCCCAGTCATCGCAGTCGAAACATTAAAAATAGAATAATCCAGCGTTGTGGACGCCTCCATCTGCGGGAGATTATTCGCAAACGCTGCACTCTCTGAAACATTAGCCTGAGTATTAGTAGTTTTCATGACACACCTCAATAATCTCCAAACCGTGAACCGTCCGGAAACTCAACCAGCTCCCAACACATACAGATCGGCATCAACGCAAACATCAACCGGTCGATCTCTGCCATAGTATAGGCATATCGGTTATTCGCAGCCGTCATATCACGCTTCGCCGAAAGATTATTACGGAAATCGGCCTCGATCCTCTTAATCTCCTCAATATCTGCCTGCAGAGTTTTACTTTGTTCAACGTCCTTAATCGTGCGCTCTAAAAAAAATAGTTGTGCGTGAATCATAGACAAAAAGGACCCAAACATCTTTAAATTTTTATTCTGCTCTGTTTCTGTGGCAAAACTCATCCAGAGTGCGCCGGCTGTCTTAGGGTAATTCTCCGACATAATAAATAATAGTATTACTACTTCATAATAAATCTCTCTACACATAACACAATTCATGTTACAAAAGAAGAAATGTTTATTACCAAGTAGTACATATTATTGCATCATAGGAGGTGACTCTGATAAAAATGAAGTTACTTGAAACATTCAAAAACCACTCTGGAAATGCCGGCATCATCGCCGCCGTTGTCTCGATCGTCGCAGTAATCGTCGTCCTCATCATGGGAGCTATCATCACCGGTAGTTTCTCCGCAATGGCAACCGGCGCCAACCTCAACCTCTCGACTGAATGGCAGGCCGCCGTTACTGGCATTTCTGACACTGCAGTTACCACGTTCAACATCGCCGGCATGATCCCGATTGCCATTGTCGCCTCGATCGTAATCGCCGTCATCGGTGGTATCATCATCAGCAGAACCTGAGGTCAATACTCATGCAGCAGAACAGAATCGCTCCAACAATCATAGTTGCAATAATATCATCTATGTTTGTGCCGGCTGCCTCCGCAGCTGACACAACCATGATAACAACAACGAACGCTTTTTTAACACCTTTCTGGTTCATAGCCCTAGTCATCAGTCTCTCCATCGGACTCCTGGCATTCAGCTTCACCCGGCAACCGTACGTTGCATTTTGGATGAACCTTCTCTCAACATTTCTCGCAGTATATGCAGCCGGCGCATCATTCATAACAGGCGAAATACTCCCGGCCGTACTCACCAACACAACCACTGCAGACATCACAATCCCAATCATCATCTATGAAAACATTGGCATACTCATCCTCTCCGCAGGCATCGCCATGTTCAGCTTCATCATGATGATCTTCTCACTTTTCAACAGCATGAGATACACCGCTGACCAAATAGACAAAAAAGGACCATAACCATGCAGGAACTCATCGACGAAAACAACCACCTCAAACAAATCATCAGCGAACAGCAATCCACCATAGAATCTCAGCTCCTCAGTACCCCAACCCCGGAACCGGGGCCACTCGCCAGCGCTGAAAACTTCCGCCTCATCACCGGCGCTGATGAAATCCCTGAAAAATACTCTGAAATATTCAACCACATCCTGGCAACATCCACTCAGTGGATGTACATCAAAACCCCCCAGGAAGAAGCCGACTGGATAGGCTCAGTCAGACACCTCATCCGGATCTGGAAAATGTACAACCCCAACGCAGCATTCAACAGAAACGACGAAGAAGCCGTCATAATGCTCTTCCGGCGTCTCATCAACCGGTCATACGGCGGATTCGAAAGAAACGCCATCATAACCAACATCCAGCAGGTAAACCACCAGACCCAGCCCATTGCACCCCAGACAAGCACCAGCAAAGCGAATTGGCTGGAAAAACTCATCCCCTGGAGGAAATAAACCATGATACTCATCGACGAAACATCATTTTACTCCCTTATCGGCATTGCCATTGTCGCCTCGATCCTCGCAATTGCCCTGATCCTTGTTGTAGCCCTCACCAAAGACGTCACAATCCCCTGCATCAAAGCCCACTTCCGCGGAAAATACCTACTCTTCGTCCTGGACAAAACAGGCCGCACCCGGATCATACCCGCAGAATTCAAACACGGCGTAGCCTCTGTCCAGGGATCCCTGGCGATGTACATTAAAAAGGACTTCACCGGATCCTACAACTTGGGCACTTTCAAGGTAGATTTCGCGACCACCAACACCGCAGAACTCCTCGAATCAGACTATCTTGCCGCTGCCGAAACAATGAAGTATCTCGGTATCGAATCCCCTGCCAAATGCGCCGCCCTCCTCACCCAGATCAAAGCAGATGAAGGAAACGGCATCCAATTCCCAAACTCCAACTCGCTCTATGAGATACTGGAACACAATCCCGACCTCGATCAGAACATTCTGGCACCAGCATTTACAGTCGTAAAACTCTCTGCCCTCGCAAAATGGTCAAACACAACACCCGAAGACATCAGAGCATACACCGAAGAAGAAAAAGCTGAAATCATCAAACAGGTCAACGCCGCTGCCGGGTATAAGAAACCATTCAGCATGAACTCCGGAACCATCATGTTCATCATGATCGTCGTCGTCCTCGGTATAGTTGGACTCATGGTTACCAAATCTATGGGAATGTTCTGAGGAGATATCATGCGGATAGGAGCAGCAACCCCGGACGCTGAGAAACTGAGCTCAGATTCTGACACAACAGTACAGGCAGCTGCTGCAGTCACGACTGGTGTTGCAGGACCAGGTCAAACTGCCATAGCCGGAATATCAGAAGCAGAATACCAAAAATATATAGAAAGCAAAAAAGAAAAATCCGAACCAAAAAGCGAACCAAGAAATATGTTTGAGGTGATCCAGCGAGAGATCGCCAAACAGGAAGCCGAAGATCAAGGAGGATCTTCATCCGTCCAGGTCCCGGCAAAATATTCTAATGAACCTCGTCACGATACCATCACCACCCAGGACGGAGGCACAGCCCCGGCTAAATCTCTGGAAAACATCATCCAGGTAGAAACAACGGTAAAAACCACTACCGGAGAAAACATCAACATCGTAGCCCCCCTATCAAAATTCAATCAGAACATCAAAGACGCCATCATCACACCTGAATTTGTAGAGAACTACAACAATGCCCAGATCCAGGCAGCCAGCCAAAAAGATCCCGTTCCACTGGACCAGACATACAATCCATACTCCCACGGAACCACCAGGGAAATACCGGTCAGTGAACGTCCTGGCGTCCAGGAATCGGTCTTCAAAATCTACGACGAAACCGGGAAAAAAGTAACCATCCCAAAAACAGCAGAACAGACTTACCAGGAAGAACAGTACAACAAAGCAATTGGTGGCATGGGCCTAACCAATGTCATGACCTTTGTCGAAACCTACGGAAAAGATCCCGTAGGCCGTTTGGATCCAGTCTTCGCAAACACGCCTGCAGATACATTACAGCCGGGTCTCACGATCACAACACCCGGAGAACGCATCAATCAATTTGCAAAATATGAAGGAACCGAAGCAGCATTAGACCGGGCAATAAGTTCAGCATTTGCTCCAGTTGATATAGCCCTCATGGGAGTATCAGCGTTAGGAGTAGGAAAAGCGGCATCTTTTGGATTAAACGTAGTAAAACCTTGGATCATCAAAACAGTAACATCAAAAGAAGGCATATCAACTCTGACAAAACTCGGAACAACATATGCCGGAATGTCTTCTGTGATGCCGTCAGGAACCGAACAGGCATACAATCTACCTGGCATAAAACAGTTAACAGACACCGGCGAAACCGTCAGAAATGTAGGGAGAATGTATGGAGCCTCAAACACCCCGACAGGATACATCATAAATTTTGGTGCAGGCGTAGTTGGTGATGTCATACTGAAAGCACCGATGGGAGTAGTAGCCACCAGCTTTGGAATCGCCAATATAGCAACAACTCCGCCTCTTAAAATATTTCCAACACTCCGATCAAACGCAGCAACATCTATGGACGCCATCAAAACAGATCTTTTCACAGATCCCGTTGGCGCTGCCGGATCCATAACCGGAGGGTTCCTGATCGGAACCAAAGCACTAAAAATCGTTGGGCAAACTGCAGGGAAACTCGAGACCGGCCTAGTCAAAGGAGCTCAGAGCAGTCTGCATGCTGAACTCGCAACACAGGCAGGCCTTCCCGGATCAAGTGCAAAAGCATCATACTACGCAGCCGGAGACATGGTCAACCAGATAAAAAAACTGAACATAGATCCGGTAGAAGCAGGCACACTCAAGATCGAAGCTGCAACAATGATGGAAGGCATCAACCCCACACTTGTCGAACGTGCAATGGCAAATGCTAATTCGCAGATGTATGGAACGTCATCACATGCCATATACAACATGGGAAACTACAGATTAACATCTGATATTGATTTTGCCGTTCCTACTGAAAAATTCGACACGTTAGCATCAGATCTGCTAAAAGCCATTCCAGAATCACGCGAGCCGGTTCTATCACCAGGACAAGGGGTTCGTGGAATATCAGCTCTCACGCCTTCAGGAACAACTACAGCCCACATATTTGATATCCACAAAATAGATCCAAACACCCCTGCAGGAAAATTATACAGCAAACCAGACAACAACCCGACTACAATAAACCTGTTAGAAACCGATCAGACAACATATCCAAGAACCCCCACAAAACTAAAAGAATACATAAAAGTCAACATCCCCAATGCAGATGGAACAGTATTAGTAGAACCTGCATACTCAGCGATCGGCAGAAAATACGCAGCAGTATTCCAGCCAAGACTCGGAGAAGTATCATTAACGCTCTCGCCACTAATGTACAAAACGCCAAAGCAAGTATTCTATACTACGAAAATCGACCTGGCAAGCTATAAAAGAGATGGGATAGTTCACGACTTACCGGAAGGAGATTACCATTACCGAGTACTGGCCCCTAAATCCATATCATACAAAACAGCCAGAGCCGTCGGAACGATCGGCAATATACAGGCAAAAATAAGAATTCTAAAAGAAAGTGGAAGTTTACAAGATAAACTGAGTAATATGGGTTCAGGAGTATCAGAACTAACAAAACGCATAAACCTCATACCGGAAAACGCCGACGCACACCGTGGAAAAGACGCACTCGACGTAATCGGTATTGGATACGAGGCAACAACCCACCTGATAGCAGAAAACACCATAAACCCTGTTAAGAAGATCATCGTCACACGGAAAATAACAAAAGACCTCGACAAACTCACCTCAGACCCATACTTTTCAGCAATAGCCAGAAGAGGAGCCATAGACAAACTGGGCGATCTCTCCCCGGATTTCGCAAAATATCTCTACGAAAAAGGAATACTGTATGATTACACATATGAATTCTATCATGTAAAACGAGTAAAAAGACAAGAATCAGCCAATGAAGCAAAGAAAACCGCATATATCAATGAAAAAATCGATATACCAACTAAAGCATTAGACAGTATTGATTCACATGCTGATACAAAACCCTTCGCCATCCCACCTGTGGCAGATAAAATACCCTACGCTCCAAGCTCCAGCCTGCAAAAAGACTACGGCAGATACTCAATCAAAAGAAAAGAACCTCAATCATCATCAGAATACAATTCAGCATATAACAAACCTCAATCCTACAAGCCAGGCACGTACAAACCCAGCGTATACTCCCAAGCAGCTCCCTCAAAATCCTCATCAACATACCCCGGCAGCTCATCCCCCCGTAACTACCAGACAACAAGCACAACTCCGTATTCAATCCCAGCATCCTACAAACCAGGCACGTACAAACCCAGCAACCCCCCGATTATCGCATCGCCACCGATAATATACAAAATCCCACCAGTAACACAGCCAAAAAAGAAAAAAGACGAACAACCAGACTACCTAAAAACCCGCTACAAACCGCTTCGCCGTGAAGTACTCCACCACCTCAGCATCATCGACCCCGCTGAAGCCATCAACGCAGGATCCTTCACCGGCAGCCGAAAGCGTCCCGAACGCATCATAAACACCAAAGACATCCTCTACGAAGTCTCCGGCACCCTTCGCACGAAAAAACCGAGGAAAACAAAATGAGCAGAATAGCATACGGTTTTCTCAGCATGATCATCATCATCTTCGTCTTCTCCGTTGCCTATCTCATGATAACCCCTGCGTTCGACACGTGGGTAGAAATCAGCTCACAGCTCAGCCCAGAAATAGAAGACACCATAGGATTCATCACCATCGCCTGGGAACTCCTCCCCCTCGCCATGATCATATCCCTCATCATCTGGGGAGTACTCGCCGGCATGGGATCCGCAACCAACCCAGGCCGGCTCGCCTTCGGATGGCTCGTCCTCATCGCCGCAATAAACGGCATGATGGTAGGCTACATAACCGTCGATCCCATACTCCAATCACTCGTCCAGATCGGCCTCTCCATGGCAGGCATCTTCTCCCCAGTCATATCATTCATACAGATGATCTGGATGGCATACCCCATACCCGTGGTATTTGCCCTGCTCGCCTGGACCTTTGCCCAGAGCCTCGCCACCGAACCAAACACGGAGTACTTATCATGAAAAAAACCACCCTCCTCCTCTGCCTCTCCCTCCTCCTCTGCCTCGCTCTCCTCATCAGCCCCGCAGCTGCCTTCACCGGATCCGGAGCTGGAACAGCCGGCGACCCATACCAGATCACCACCAGAGCCCAGCTCGAAGAAATCAGCTCAGCACTTGGAGCATCCTATATCCTCATGAACAATATCGACCTCGGCGGATCGTCTACTCCATGGACACCGATAGGAACAATCGCAGCTCCATTCACTGGGACATTTGATGGGAACGGTAACACAATTTCAAATTTGTATTGTCATAACACCATCTATGATGGCGATATTGCTAGTGGTATTGGTATGTTTTTTGCCATAAACGGAGCAACGTTTGATAATTTGGGATTAATAAATGTTGATATGTACAACACTAAGACGGGCGATAGTTATTCATATTGTGGTGGATTAGTGGGTATGATTACTGGGGGTGATGTAATCATATCTAATTGTTTTGTCACAGGAAATATTAGTGGAGGGTCTGTTAATTATGATGTAGATATTGGCGGCATTTTAGGCACTACAAGCACCGCGATTTCTACGACAATATTTGATTGTTGGTCAGATGTAACATTATCGGGCACTTCCGCCGCCCGCCCTGCTAACGGGGGGGGCATTATTGGTCGTCATTATTGGGATCATGCTGATGTAATAACAATATCTAATTGTTATAGTTTGGGTAATATCACTATGACCGGTATCAGTATTGATGCCCAACGTGGATTTACAGGAGGTATTATTTCTGGCAATGCGATTCTAAACACAATTCCAGTAACAATCACAAATTGTGTTGCGTTACAGTCTTCGGTATCAAACACCCAATATGCAGATCGTATTTCTGGTTACACAGTAATAACTGCAACAAACAACTATGCCAATTCGGAAATGATAATCACCGGCACACAAGCGGGAGTACACGGTACAGATGTAACATCAGCGCAATGGGCAACTCAATCATGGTGGGAAACATATCCTGGATGGACATTCGATAAATCCAGTGCATGGTACTGGAACTCTACACAAAATCTGCCAAATCTAAGAGTATTTGCCCCCACCGAAATCATCTCCTTTATAGTCACCCCATCCACCGGCGACACATCAACACCATACCAGCTAACCGCAGAAATCACTGGATTAGGCAACATCACGTATCAATGGCAGCAGTCAATAAATGGAAACCCATACACAAATATCTCTGTAGACACGATCTATATCGATTCAGGATCCTCAACAAATATATCATACAACACAACCATCAGCCAGGTAGGACCATCAAAATTCAGATTGATCCTGACGAACAAAAATAACGAAACTGCCACCAGCAGTATAATAGAAGTATTAGTCAGGAATCTCTATACCCCTGACACCATCACAAAACAAACAACACCCGACATCACCGATGACACAACCAGTCAATATAAAATCCAGACTCAGCACATCCTGCCCGACTCACCAAATAAATTGATCTATATCGATCAATATATCGCATACCTTGCAGTAGGCAATGCCATATATAAGATCCAAAGCGAAACTGCACTGATCACACCAATCTCGGAAACCACGGGAAACACCATCAAAAACGCATACCTCGGATCATCAAACGCCATCATCACCGACACAGACAACATCACAGCAATCTACAACTACGCATCAGGATCGCAAACCTACCTCTCAGGAGATAACACCGGCATTATCGCATCAACCACCTACTACGCAGCCGTCAAAAATAATACTGGATACCTCAACCTCTACGCAGCCAACGGAAATCTCATCAACTCAACCTCAACCACAGTCACTCAGATCGCCGCGAACGACCAGACCAACATCATCGTCGGCCATCTCGGAACCACCACACTCTATATCTGGCAGCCGTCAGAATCATCCATCACCCAGACAACAGCCGCGATCCCATATGCGATCACCGACGTAAAACAAATCATCGGCACAAATCAATTCCTCATAACCACCGCCTACAAATCATACATCTATGCCATCACCGAAACCGGCGTCATCACATCGGAAATGATCTCATCAGCCAACAATCCCCTCATCCACACCCAAAGCACCACCAGTGATACCATAATCGGTACAAACACAAACGGTCTCTACATCATCGACAACACTGGAACAACCATCGGCACCTACACCGCAGGATCAACACTCAACGACGCCTCCATTGCCAGACTCACAGGACTCTGGGCAATCACCGGAGGAGACGACACCCAGGCATACTTCCTCACAAAATCAAGTACCTCCTCATGGACACTCGAACAAACCTCACAAATCAACAAACCCATCTCACACACACAAATCAGTGCAACCGGAACCTACGCCCTCATTTGTTCGGGCACAAGCCTCTATCTATTCAAAAATACTGACGCCTCAGCAACACTCTACTACCTCAACGGAATCGTCATCTCCTCCTCGGGTGCACCATATGGAAACCAATCCATAACCATGAACGGCGAAACCATCAAACTTGACTCATCGGGAAAATTCGTCACATTCGTCACTCCAGGAAATACATATACCTTCGTCGCTGACACCACAACGACTCAATACACCGCATCAAATGCCGCTCTCCAGACAATAGCGATCCAACTAAAGCCAAATCCCTACGCCACGGCCATCACCTACGCCGCAGCATACAACTCCACATCCGGAAACATCGAAATGACCTACGGAGATACCACAGGAAAAACCGAATCAGTAACCTGGTCGATCTACGACACAGTCAACAAAACAACCGTATACACACACACCGGAACGCTGGGAACAGAAACCTATCCCATATCCATAGAAGAATCATACAAAAACTATCAGGTCACTGTAACTGCCGATCGTGGAGACACATCCGTCAAAAACACCTGGACAATCACCCCATCAGGATCCTCACCGATCAACCTCTTCGGCCTCGACGACACCGGGAAAAATTTGATCTTCTGCACGGTCCTCATGATCTTCGGTGGTCTCTTTGGCGTCATGCATAGCACAAAGGGCGCACTGGCTGTAACTGCCCTGGCTGCCTGGATGAGATACATGGAACTCATCACAATCCCCTGGATCCTCATATCCATAGCTGCCGTAATAGCGATCATAGCCAGCCTCCAAAGAGGAGGTGAAGGTAAAGTATGAAAGCCTATGCTATCGCCCTCTTCCTCATCATCTTCAACATCGCATTATCATTGATCAGTGACATTCAGATTTTTACGATGCTGGCAGCGGATCCAGCTCCGCCGATCTATTTCAGCTACGATCAGCAACTCCTAAGCGACGCATCCGGATATCTGAACACAAGCGCCATCGGACTCGAAGTCATAGATATACTCGGTCTCCTGGGAACATTGTTTTCATCTCTTCTCAATGCAACAATCGGCCTGCCGATCATGCTGACAAATCTGGGTGTCCCGCCAATCATGAACGCCATCATCACAATACCAACCTACTACACCTACATGGCAGCAGTTGTACAGATGACCACCGGGAGGATCATGCCGTTATTCGAGTGATGACCATGAAAAACTACACTACCATCATATTGATTGTCTGCCTGACTCTACTCATAATATTCGGATTGCTGGTAAGCTCAGCCGCTGCATTACCATTTACCTCCCCCTTCGAAAACGTAACATGGGCGCCAATAGGAACCGTCGAAAACATCACACCTTGGTATCCGGAAACAGATTTCTATACCAGATACTGGTTTGACTATGTATCCGGTACATTTGCACCGTACGGTTTTCTGCAATCAATCTCCCTACCATACACAAATATTATTGGTTTCTGGTTCTTTGCCATCCTCTGGTTCATCTTTTTGCTGGGTGTCTGGAACCGCGAACGCATGATCGAACTGACCGTTGTAATGATGCTGCTGACTGGGTCACTCTGGGGCCTGCTGTTACCGCCTGAAACATATTGGTATGGCATGGCACTTATGGCCTTGAGTATTGCAGCAATCGTCTACAAATTGTACAAGAGGTAACCATGAATCAAAAATGTAAAAATAAAACGAAACCACGAACCGGAAAACTGCACATCACCCATCAGAGCAACAAACTGATCTTGCGCGACATGCGCAGGATCTACACAGCATCGACATCAAAACAACTAAACGTCTTCCTGAAAGAAAAAGGACTGATTTAAATGAGTTTTATTCAGAACGTCAAAGAAAAATTCATCCCGACTGAGGAAAAAAAGAGAGAGCGCATCCAGGCAGAAATGAAGAGGATCGAACAGGAAACCGAGCACCTCAAACAGCAGAACGCAGCGAAAAAGATACAGGTTGAAGCCCTTGAAGCAAAAAAACGTGAGCAGGATTACAGGCTGGAGCTGAAAGAACGTGAACGCAAATCATCCAAGTATTACCAACCAAAACAAAAAATAAAGGAAAGCATCATCAAGGTAGCAAAAAACGCAGGATCACAAACAACAAATCAGATTCCCACGCCGCAAACTTCCAGGAAAACCAAGTCCAGAACGCCGCAGAAACACACCAAAAAAGGCACGCGTACAAAATCAGGAAAAACACAGACCAATCCGGCGCCGTCTTTCTCCAGCTGGGGAGATATCGGATTCAACACAGATCTGTATACTGGACCCCAGACACAAAAAAAGAAGAAACAGAAACAGAATCAGGATTACAAAATCTTTTAACACCCAAATCCTTTTTTATTGCTCATAATACTTCTTTTGCGTATCAGGGTTCGCCAGGTCAGTCAGGATCTTCGTCTCAAGGATCTTCAGTTTCTTATCCAGGATCAATCTGCACTGACAACAGTATTTTGCCCCTGCAGGGTTCAGCGTATGGCAGATCGGGCACTGAATAACCAAAGGCGATGGTTCGGGAAGCTTTTCCGGGATCTCGACACCGGACCGCTTCGCCAGTATTGCCCGAACACGCTGCTTCGATGTATGCACATAGCGGGAACTGGTATGTGATCGGGTAGCCCATCCATACCGCAGATTCAGATCAGCGGTCGTCATATCCTGGGCCATATCTGTAGCTGATGCATGCCGGTGAGCATGAGGATTAACAAGCTTCTCTGACGCCACACCTGACCGCTCACCCAGGCGCTTAAAGAGCGTCTGGATACTTTTATCCCGTAACGGTCGATAGATATTCCCATATTTATGATGTGTGACCCAGAGAGGAGCTGCCGGATCATTTTTCAGAGGATGGACATTGAGCCAGATCTGCAGCTCAGGCAGGCCTTCAAAAATATCAACGACCCTCTTCCCGGTTTTCCCGGATACATAGAGATATCCCCCACTCTGTTCGATCCGAACGTCACCGATCCGCAGATTGCAGAGTTCTCCCAGGCGGATCCCAGCTGAACACGTTATGGCCACAATTGCCCGATCTCGTTCATTCGTGCAGGATTCCATCAGTTTTTTCACATCTTCCCGAGTACAAAGCATATCTTCTCTGATATCGGATTCAGGCAGCTTCACTTTGATATTTACCAGGGAGTTTCCCTCTTCATCTCCCCGTAAAAATTTAAAGAATGCCCGCAGTGAGATGATATATCCGTGCATGGTATAAGGTGACGGAGGTTTCCCGGATCTTGTATTGGTCTGGCGTTTTTCCAGATACCATTCTTCGATATCATCTTTGGATATGGTTTTTGCATCCGGAAAACCAAGATCACGCAAAAACAGATAGATATGTCCAACATGCGCGGCGACGGTCTTTTCTGTATCGTCTCTCATTTTCATTGCCCGGATCCATGCCTGAAGATATAATTTATTCACAGGATCAACAGCTATCAGATATTTTTTAAGTTCGTCCGCACGTACCATAATATGTAATTGGAGGTATGAGTATATGGTGTTCACTTTGGATATGTATCTTAAGATACCATAGTCACAATGATTACCAGACCTACACGAAAAACACACCTGCGAGGATAGCCAAGCCAGGCCAACGGCGCTAGACTTAAGATCTAGTCTTCAGTAGTTCATGGGTTCGAATCCCTTTCCTCGCATATCTTTTCTTTTCTGGAAAAAGGATTAAGTATGATATCCGCCAATATTTCGCTGATGTTAGTAAATTTTCTAATCTACACGATATTTTCAGAACCAACCAATGAGCTAATTTTATTTTATTATGGTTTGTCCATGTTGTCTATCCAGTTGATCATATTCCTCACGATAGTCATCTCCGCGATAGGATGTCTTATTCTGTCTCTGATTGGAAAAAACAAAGCCGAATCAATAGAATGGGAAGAAAATACAAGTTACACAAAAGCTTTCTTTTATTTCCCATATTTCCTCATGAAATCATGGGAAAAAGAGGGGAGAAAAAGCATAACTGGCTGGTGTATATTATCTGGAATAATAGCGGTTTTCGTATTTAGTGCAGGTTCATTCTTGACGATATTCTTATACTTCCTTATGTCTGGCATGATCTACACTCTTTGGAGCGCACGAAAAAACAAAAAAGAATCATATTTGGATTAAATATTATCTGAATATCCCCTCGGAGGCATTATCGGACCGCGGTTAGATCTTTATATATTCTTACGTCCTATGAATTGTTTCGAGGTATATGTGTGTGACCTCATCAGAAACAACAAGTAAACACGTGTATGAGCAGGAAACTGAGTGCAGCATACTACACACACCCGCAGCTGCCCCCGGACGAGCCTTTGGCAGTACGACCCCGGAACAGGATCTATCTCAAGAAACGCCAGGTATCGATGCAGAACTAAAAAAGATTTTCCACGATGGAGAATTTAAAAAAATAGTAAGGGAGTTTTATTCATAACTCCTTTTAGTCACGAAAAACTTCTTCCTTGAATTTTGGATCTCGTAGTATTTCCGTCATCTTTTGTTTTAATTCGGAAACTGTAATATATTCTATTTCGTCATCACAGAGTTTATTATCATCATGATCCAATCTTTTTCGAATGGCTTCACGCATATATGCCATAGGTGTAATTCCTTTTTTATCAGCTGTAGCAACTACCCTATTCCACATTGCTTCGCTCATTCTCACTCCGGCTTGATGATCCAGTCTTTCATCACTCATTTTTGATAATCAATGTGTATCATGATAAGATATAATGTCATGCACATCAATGCTAATCAATGAAAATCATTATATACTTCAGATGATAATCATTGATTACCAAAATGATATTCAAAGAACCGCCAGTTCAAATCGGTGTTAAGTTTGACCCTGATTTTGTAAAAATGATTGATGACCTCGCAAAAAAACACGGTACAACCCGTGCGGGAATCATCAGAAAAGCTGCAATAGATTATGTTGCAGGAGCATCAGCATGACCGCCGCGATCGAAATCCCGCA
>LSQX01013523.1_pt1 | contig 16744 bp, 25 predicted proteins | sample 654561 | NCBI WGS metagenome assembly LSQX01 (sample SAMN04489861, study PRJNA283612) | anaerobic digester metagenome | isolation source: 4 biogas reactors fed with cattle manure at either 37C or 55C with and... | place: Denmark: Kongens Lyngby | collected 2014
TACTCGCGGAACCAGGTTGAAAGGGACATATGCCAGCGCCGCCAGAAATCGGTGATCGACTGCGCAATGTAAGGATAGTTGAAGTTCTCGAGGAAGGTGAATCCGAACATCTTGCCGAGGCCGATAGCCATATCCGAATATCCGGAAAAGTCGAAATATATCTGGAAGGTGTAGAAGATTATTCCGAGCCAGGCGCCCAGAACCGTCTGCTCCGACGCGGGAGTTGCCCGAAGGGTTTCCCAGAGCTGCCCGGAGGTGTTGGCGAAGAGGATTTTCTTTCCGAGCCCCGCCATAAAGGTTCGGACGCCGGAGGCAAATTCGGCTGTGTTCTCGTTTCTCTCGCGGAGCATATCGTCGACGTCCTGGTAGCGGACGATGGGACCGGCGATCAGCTGCGGGAAGAGGGTAACATAGGTACCGAAAGAGACGAAATTCGTCTGAACCTTCGCGTTGTCCATGTAAAGGTCGAGGGTGTAGCTCATCGACTGGAAGGTGTAAAAGCTGATGCCGATCGGCAACGTCACTTCTATCATCGGAAGCGAAGCGAGCGCCGGGATAAGCCGGAGGTTTTCGACAAAGAAGTTGTAATATTTAAAGAAGGCTAATATGCCGAGGGAGATTACGACAGATACTATCATCCATTTCTTTGCTCCCGCCCGATCTCCCTTTTTCATTCGCAGATCAAGCAGCCAGCCGCAGAAGTAGTTCACCGCGATGGTGAATACCATCAGGAAGACATATATCGGCTCTCCCCAGCCGTAAAAGACGAGGGAAACGGCAAAGAGGACGAAGTTGCGCCATTTCAGATATTTGTGCGGAACGGCGTAATATAAAATCAGGGTTACCGGAAGATACAGAAAGAGGAATTCAAGACTTGAGAATACCATAAATAACTCCGTGTTCTTTGGCGTCGGAAAATCAGATCTTGTTTATGTCGTATGGAGTCAGCTGATATACGAAATGGTTCAGCCAGTTGGAGTAAAGCAGGTGGGCGTGCGAGCGCCAGATGTTGCGCGGGGAGGCGGCGGTGTCACCGCCGGGGAAGTAGTTGTAAGGCAGGTCGATGTCAAGCCCCTTGTCGCGGTCGCGGAAGTATTCGCGGGCGAGGGTGTCCGAGTCGTATTCGCTGTGGCCGGTGATAAAGAAGCGGCGTTTTTCGTCGTCGGCTATGATATAAGGACCGGCTGTGGATGACGAAGCCACGATTTTCAGTGCGTCGACTTTTTCGATGTCTTCCCGCAGCACCTCTGTGTGCCTTGAATGCGGGGCGTAGAATTTTTCGTCAAAGCCGCGGACGAGCGGATGGCGCGGAAGCTCGACCTTATGGGAAAATACGCCGAATACCTTCGAAGCCATCTTCACTTTCGGCACTCCGTAATGATAGTACATAGCCGCCTGCGCCGCCCAGCAGATATAAAAGACCGAGAAGACATTCGTCTCCGACCAGTGCATTATCTCGCAGAGTTCCGGCCAGTAGTCAACCTCTTCGTAAGGCATCTCTTCGACCGGCGCGCCGGTAATGATAAGCCCGTCGAACTTTTCTTCCCGAACGTCGTAGAAATTTTTGTAAAATGCGTCGATGTGCTCGGGGCTGGTGTTCCGCGATTTGTGAGATGCGGTTCCGAGGAGGGTCAGCTCAAGCTGCAGGGAGGTATTTGAGAGCAGCCTTATCAGCTGGGTTTCGGTGGCTATTTTTGTCGGCATGAGGTTGAGGATCGCAATGCGCAGCGGACGTATGTCCTGATGCAGCGCGCGGTATTCGTCCATGACGAATATGTTTTCTTCTTCGAGTATTTGTCTTGCCGGCAGCTCTGACGGGATCTTTATCGGCATATTTTGTTTTCCTTTATTATAAACACGATTTGTTTGAGGTTGCGATTTCTATATATTATACCATTTACCCGCCCCGAATGCAATACCGAACGGAAATTTTGAAAAGTTGCGCGGATTTCTTTACAAAGTCGCCGGCGCGTGGTATAATTATGTAGGCTAAGACTATATATAAATGAAAGTTATTTTCAGGGAGGAAAAAATGGATATAAAATTATGGAACAGCGGCACCCCGCTTTATGACGAAAAGAAAGGCCAGCCGGAACCTACGCTTACCCCTTATCTGCTGCCCGATTACGGCAGAAAGACCGGCTGTGTCATAGTCCTGCCCGGCGGCGGATATGCGATGCGCGCCGACCACGAGGGCATGCCGATATCGAAAATGTATAACGAAGCCGGCATCAACAGCTTTGTTTTAAACTATCGAGTCAGCCCTTACCGCTACCCGGCTCCGCTGTATGACGTTCAGCGTGCGGTACGGCTTGTCCGCGCCCGCGCCGATGAGTTCAATATCGACCCGGACAAGATCGCCGTCCTCGGTTTTTCCGCCGGCGGACATCTTGCATCTATGGCGGTTACGCAATACGACGAAGGTCTCGGGAGCGGCGACGATATCGACAAAGTTTCCTGCCGTCCGAACGCCGGAATCCTCTGCTACGCCGTAATAAGCCTCGGCGAATACACCCATCAGGGCAGCCGGGATAATCTTTTAGGCAAACCCGCCGACCCGGCTCTCGTAAAATCACTTTCCGGAGAAGAAGCCGTCCGGGACGACAACCCGCCGGTATTTATGTGGCATACGGCGGAAGACGCCGCAGTTCCGGTCGAAAACTCGCTCAACATGGCTTTGGCGCTGAGAAAGAAGCAGATCCCATTTGAGCTGCACGTCTTCCCGTACGGCCACCACGGCCTCGGCCTCGCCCCGCAGCATCCGGAAGTCGCTCGGTGGGCAGAACTTTCGGTCAGGTGGCTGAAAGCGATGGGATATTAAGAATCAAGATAACTGAGGGGATTTATCCCCATCCGCTTAGGTCATAATATGGAAGACAATAAATATAACAGGCTTGACATCTTTCCCTGAATCATATATAATACTATTGTAAGTTAACGGCTGCATTGACATTATATTCAACACAGGAGGCATTATGGGAAAATTGAACATCACTCCGAAAATATTATCGGCGATTCTTGCCGCGCTGCTGATGTGTTCCTTCGTAATTTCCTGCGGCGCCGAAAAGCCGGAGGCGGATACGACTGCCTCGCTTCAGGAAACCACCGCCGCAGAGACGGAAGCGGAATCCACCGAAGTTCCCGACAACCTGCCCGAAGGCCTTGATTTCGGCGGAAAAAGCTTCAGGATGGTGTTTCAGGCGGAAGAATACCGCGTACAGAGCATAGTGGAGGAAGAAACCGGCGACGTGGTGAACGACGCGGTTTACGAAGCCAATCGGCGGGTTGAGGAGCGCTTCAACGTCAAGCTTGAAGCGCTGGTTTTGGGAGACAGTTATCTGAGTTCGATTAAAAAATCAATTCAGGCGGGAGATAACTCCTGCGAAGCGGTATCCGGCCATGACCTTGAGCTTGCCAACGCAACGCTTGAAAATTTCTATATCGATGTAAACACCCTGCCGTACCTTGATTATGACAAGCCGTGGTGGCCGAAGTACTCGGTAGACTCGCTGACGGTCGGAAAATCAATGGTGCTGATATCCAACTTTATGACCTATGAGAATCTTCATGCGACGAGAATATTCTATATAAACAAGCCGCTTGCGGATTCCTGGGGACTCGAAATGCCTTACGACAAGGTTCGCAGCGGTGTTTGGACGCTTGACGAGCTTATATCCATGTCGAAAGACATCTATTCGGATGTCAACGGCAACGGCGAGCGCGATACGTATGACTTATACGGCTGGGTCTGCACCGATCCGTATGCGATGCTTGAGTCCTTCGGGATCACTCCGATAAAAGAGGATGCCGACGGATTGCTCTATATCGACATCAACAACGAGAAGACGGTAACTCTTATGGACAAGATTACCCGGCTGCTCAAAGAAACTTCGGGCGGGACCTATTTATCCGGCGAGCGGGACTCAAGCAAGCTTTTCACAGAAGGACTTTCGGTATTCCATTACGCCCGCCTCGGCGTCTGCACAACCTATCTGCGCGATTCCGAGATCGAATACGGCATGGTTCCGATCCCGAAATACGACGAGCTTCAGGAGGACTATATCTCCGGCTCGACCGACCGCCCCGTCGCGGTGCCGATCTCCATCGACGACCCGGAATTCGTCGGCTGCATTATAGAGGCCATGACCGCGGAGGGATGGCGTCTGGTGCGCCCGGCGTTCTTTGAGATTGCGCTCAAAAACAAATACAGCTATGACGCCGATTCCGCCGAGATGCTGGATATCGTCGGCAGAACCATCATACTTGACTTCTCGTATATCTACTCCGATTACGGCGGCTTTGCTTGGACTCTGATGGATATGGTAAGACCCGACTTCAAGGGTGATTTCGCCTCGTATTACGCTAAAAACGAAAAGAAGGCGCAGAAGCGCGTCGATAAGCTTAACGAATTCTTTGCCGGGCTCAACGGCTGAGCCTCCGGCGACTTAAAACCTACATTATTATATAGCATCTGAATCGGCGAAAAAAGGGAAATCGGGATGAAATACGAGATAACGACGAAGAAATGCGCTTTGACGGAACCTGATGCGGCGCTGATCATTCCGATACTATTCTATGACAATATGATCCGGGCGGAGCTGCCGGAGTTGTTTTCGCCGGCTGAAAAGGAAACGCTCCGCCTGCTTTCGTCAGGATTGCCGAAAGAGGAGAAAATCAAAGCCGCCGTCCGCGGATTTCTACTGTATTCATCCGGGCCGGGGTATAAATTCGACAGGGTCGTCCGTCAGCATCGTTTTGTCTGCGCATCGCGGAACCATATAAACAAAAGCTGCATAAACGGCGACACTGTCGAGATAACCCGGGATTTCGGGCGATTCAACATCGTCAGGAAAACATGGCAGGGGGACGATTACCCCTATCGCGGAACCGGAGTTGTTATTGACGGGAAGCTCGTGTCTTATTGCATCGAGAACTCCCGTTACCATGATTCGTATGCCGAAACCGAGATAGGCGTTCAGACCCATGAAGCATACCGGAGAAGAGGGTACGCCTCATCCTGCACGGCGCTGCTCTGCAGCCTGCTGCTTCAAGGAAAGACAGCCAGAATATACTATAATTGCGATTCCGATAACGAAGCCTCATACAGAACCGCGCTGAGGGCGGGGCTGGAGCATGAGTGCGAAGCGCATTATCTGATCTTCGGCGCCGCCGGAAACTGATTTTTCGCCCGAACAGAGTTATTTTCCTTCCCGCCCGGGTCTTCCGGGCGTTTTTTTATTATGAACTATATGTAAACTTTGCAATCGTTGTTGACTGAGAAAAAGTTATATGATATAATAGAAAAGCTGTCGCTCTTCCCGGAGATGTCCGGGAGCACGGCGCATAACAAGCCCAGTTTACGGGCGAAGCCATTGCGTTGAAGCGGAAGGTTGCGTCTCCTTTTCCCCGGAGACGGGAATTTCCGTCGAGTATGTCCGCAGTAAGGCGGGCGGTTGAAGGTTCTGACGGCGCTCATGCGAATTGTTTTGCGTGCGGCGCAATTTTAAAAGGCGTGCGGGAAACGCCCGGCTCGGTTCACGACACGAATGCAGCGTTTATGCGGCTCAGTTGCGCATAAACGCAGGAACATTCTGAACCCCGCCGCCGTCGGGATTGCCTCCGCGATATGCTTCGCCGTGTCGGCACTAATCAAATCAGGAGGAAAAAACAGTGGCAGTCAAGGAAAAACTCAGGATCCGTCTCAAAAGCTACGATCACACGCTCATCGACTCGGCGGCGGCTAAGATAGTCGACACCGCCAAGCGCAGCGGCGCGGCCGTTTCCGGCCCGATTCCGCTTCCGACCGAGCGCGAGATCGTCACTGTACTGCGCGCGGTGTTCAAATACAAGGACAGCCGCGAACAGTTTGAGATGCTGACCCACAAACGGCTCATCGATGTAATCAAACCGTCGCAGAAATGCGTTGAAGCTCTGATGGGCCTCGAGCTTCCCGCCGGCGTAGAGATCGAAATAAAGCTTTAAGCATAAGGCGGCTTGTCACCCCTAAGCAAAAGCGGCGCTTTGTTCAAATGCGAATTTAAAAGCGCACGATCTCACAGTCACGGAAGCCCGTGAGGCAAAATACCGCCCGCGTCGATTTTATTTTAACATTATGAGAAATGCGGCGGCGTTTTATGTCAAGTCGGCCGGAAAGGTTCCGGACCGACCAATAACCTAAAACAGGAGGATATACTTTTTCAATGAAAAAGGGAATCATCGGTCGCAAGCTGGGAATGACCCAGATCTTCGACGAAAACGGGAACGTCATCCCGGTAACTCTTATTGAGGCAGGACCCTGCGTGGTCTCTCAGAAGAAAACCGTCGACAAGGACGGATATGACGCAATACAGCTCGGCTTCGAGGACATCGAAGACAGGAAGCTCACGAAGCCGCAGGCCGGTCACTTCAAGAAGTCCGGCGTAAAACCTAAAAGATATCTCAGGGAGTTCAGGCTTGAGGACTCATCCGGTTATAATGTAGGCGATACCGTCGCAATCGACATCTTTGCCGAAGGCGAGCTGGTCGACGTTACCGGAACTTCCAAAGGCCGCGGTTACACCGGCCCGGTCAAGCGCTGGAATCACTCGATTCTCCGCATGAGCCACGGTACCGGCCCCGTCCACCGCGAAGTCGGTTCGATGGGCGCAAACTCCAGCCCCTCCCGCGTCTTCAAGAACAAGAAGATGGCAGGTCAGATGGGCAACGAGCGAGTAACCGTTCACAATTTGAAAGTCGCAAAAGTCGACGCTGAAAAGAACATCATCGCAATCCGCGGCGCGGTTCCCGGAGCCAACAACGGCATCGTTTACCTGCGCGACGCGATCAAAGGCTGATGTGGTAAGGAGGAAAAACAATGCCTAATTTTAAGGTAGTCGATATGACCGGCAAAGAAGTCGGCAGTATCGAACTTTCCGATGCGGTGTTCGGCGCCGAAGTAAACGCCGATGTTCTCCATACCGCAGTCAAAGTTTATCTGGCAAATCAGAGACAGGGCACTCAGTCCACTCTGACCCGCGCCGAGGTATCCGGCGGCGGCCGCAAGCCCTGGAGACAGAAGGGCACCGGACGCGCCCGTCATGGTTCGACCCGCTCCCCGCAGTGGACACACGGCGGCGTGGCGCTCGGCCCGAAGCCCCGCTCATACAGGCTCAGCCTCAACAAAAAGGTTCGCCGTATAGCCATCCGCTCCGCTCTTTCAAGCAAAGTTCAGAGCGGCAATGTAGTGGTAATCGATTCGATCGAAGCCTCCGAATACAAGACCAAGACTATGGCCGGAATGCTGAAGGCGGTCGGCGCAAAGAAGAAGGCGCTGGTAGCCCTTGCATCGGTCGATGAAAAGGTCATCAAGAGCATGTCCAACATCCCGGGCGTCAAGACGGTTCAGGCCGGCTCGATCAACGCTTACGATATTCTCAACTGCGACACCTTCATCATGGCGAAGGATGCGGCTGCGAAGATCGACGAGGTATATGCATAATGAAAAACGTTCATGATATACTGATAGCTCCGGTCATAACCGAGAAGTCAAACGCCCTTATCGGCGAAAAGGTTTATACTTTCCGCGTTGCATCCGACGCGAACAAGCCCGAAATCGCCGACGCAGTCGAGAAGGTTTTCAAGGTCAAAGTAAAGAGCGTAAGAACCGTTTCGGTCGTCAAAAAGCCGAGAAGAGTAGGCGTCCACTCCGGTTACAAGTCCGGCTGGAAGAAAGCTTACGTAAAGCTTACCGACGATTCCAAGACCATCGAATTCTTCGAAGGCATGAACTGATCCGGAGGAGTGATTTAGAATGGCAACAATAAAATATAAACCGACTACTCCCGCAAGGCGCAATATGTCGGTCCCGTCTTTCGACGAGATCACCAAGAAGACGCCCGAGCGGAGCTTAACGGTACACTTAAAGAAGAATGCCGGCCGCAACAGCTACGGCAAGATCACCGTCCGCCACAGAGGCGGCGGCAACAAGCGCAAGTACCGCATCGTTTCCTTCCGCCGCGCCGATGCCGATCCGGCAAAGGTAATCGGAATCGAATACGATCCCAACCGCACCGCTTATATCGCCCTCATCGAGACAGATGACGGCATAAAGAGCTACATCATAGCTCCCGAAGGGCTTAACGTCGGCGACACCGTTTACTCCGGTCCCGAAGCCGATATCAAGCCGGGCAACACCCTGCCGCTCAACAACATCCCGCTCGGTACTTTTATCCACAACATCGAGCTTTATCCCGGCAGAGGCGCTCAGCTCGTCCGTTCCGCCGGAACAGGCGCACAGCTGGTGGCAAAAGAAGGCGACATGGCGCACATCCGTCTTCCCTCGGGCGAAGTAAGATACATCCGCCTTGCCTGCACCGCAACGATAGGCAGAGTCGGCAACTCCGACCACGAGACGGTCAAGATCGGCAAAGCCGGTAAAGCCCGCCACATGGGAAGGCGCCCGAAGGTCCGCGGTTCGGCCATGAACCCCGTCGACCACCCGCACGGCGGCGGCGAAGGCAAGTCTCCGATAGGACGTCCCTCGCCTGTTACCCCTTGGGGCAAACCGACTCACGGATACAAGACCCGCAACAAGAAAGCGCGCACAGACAGCATGATAGTCCGTCGCCGCAACGGAAAGTAAGGAGGAGCCGATAAATGAGCAGAAGTCTCAAAAAGGGGCCGTTCGTCGAAGCGAAGCTTTACAGCCGCATCGAAGCAATGAACTCCAAAAACGAGAAAAACGTTATAAAGACCTGGTCGCGGGCTTCCGTTATTTTCCCGGAATTCGTCGGCCACACAATAGCGGTTCACGACGGCCGCAAGCATGTTCCGGTTTACATCACCGAAGACATGATCGGCCACAGACTGGGCGAATTCGCCCCGACCCGCACCTTCCGCGGTCACGCCGGCACCAAGACCTCCAACACCGGTTCCTGACCCGGTCGGGAGTCGTTTAAGTAAATAAGGAGGAATTAACCAATGGAAGCCAAGGCTACTTTAAAATTCGCGCGGATCAGCCCGCGCAAGGTCAGCATCGTGCTCGATCTTATCCGCGACAAGGATGTCGCCGTTGCCTCTGCAGTGCTGAAGAACACCCCGAAAGCCGCCTCCGAGTATCTCGTGAAGCTGCTTGATTCGGCGGTTGCCAACGCCGAGAACAATTTCGGCATGGACAAACATCAGCTTTACGTCAAAGAGTGCTATGTGACCGAAGGCCCGACTCTCAAGAGAATGAGACCGAGGGCAAAGGGATCGGGCGCCCGCATAAACAAGCGCACCAGCCATGTATTTATCGTGGTGGCCGACAAGCAGTAATCGAGAGGAGAAGAACACCAGATGGGTCAAAAAATTAATCCCCACGGCTTTCGCGTCGGAGTCATAAAAGACTGGGACTCGAGATGGTTTGTGGGAAATGAAAAGTTCGGCGATACTCTCGTATCCGACTACCAGCTCCGCACGGCACTCAAGAAGCGTCTTCAGGACGCAGGCGTTCCGAAGATTGAGATAGAACGCGACGCTGCAAGAGTAAGAGTATTTATCCACTGTGCCAAACCCGGTATGGTAATAGGCCGCGGCGGCGCCGAAATCGACAAGCTCAAGACCGACATTGAAAAGATGGTCGGCGGCAAGCCGGTTACAGTCAATGTCGTTGAAATAAAGAATCCGGATATGGACGCTCAGCTCGTTGCCGAGAACATCGCATCACAGCTCGAGAGACGCTCATCCTTCCGCCGCGCCATGAAGCAGTGCATCGCACGCACCATGAAGAGCGGAGCGAAGGGCATCAAAGTCCGCTGCGGCGGCCGCCTCAACGGCGCCGAGATCGCACGTTCGGAAACTTATCACGAAGGAACAATTCCGCTTCAGACGCTTCGCGCCGATATCGACTACGGCGTATGGCCGGCTCAGACCACCTACGGCAAGATAGGCGTTAAAGTCTGGATATACAAGGGCGAAGTCCTTGACGGCAGCAAGACCGGCGGACGCGCAGCCCTCGAAGCCGCTCAGAAGCGCGATAAGCCTCGCCGCGACCGCAGAGACGGCGACCGCAGAGGCGGACGCAGAGACCGCAGAGACGGCGGCGACCGCAGAGGCGGAAGCGATTTCCGCTCCGACAAGGGCGGCGAGAGAAGCACCGAGAGAACCGGCGACAGACGCCCGGCAGGCCCGCGCGACGGCAATCGCAGCTCTCAGGGCGGACAGCGCGGCGGAAGACCCGGCGGACGTTTCCAGCAGGATAACCGTCCGGCATTCTCGGACGGCCGCACCGCACCGAGATCCAGCGTACGCAACCAGAACGCGGCTCAGTCTCCGGACGCCAAATCAGCTCCGTCCGATACCGCGAACGAGTAATAAGGAGGACTGACACAAATGCTGATGCCAAAAAGATCCAAGTACCGCCGCGTTCACCGCGGCCGTATGAAGGGCAAGGCTATGCGCGGCAACGAAATCACCCATGGTGATTACGGTCTGGTCGCAGCCGAACCCGCTTGGATAACAAGCAATCAGATCGAAGCCGCTCGTATCGCGATGACAAGATACATCCAGCGCGGCGGCCAGGTCTGGATAAAGATATTCCCCGATAAGCCCGTTACCGAAAAGCCGGCCGAAACCCGAATGGGTTCCGGTAAAGGCAGCCCGGAATACTGGGTCGCGGTTGTTAAGCCCGGCCGCGTAATGTTTGAAATGAACGGCGTAACAAGGGCTGAAGCAAAGGAAGCTATGCGCCTTGCCAGCAACAAGCTGCCGATTAAAACCAAATTCCTCGAGAAAAAGGTTGAAACCGCAGCTGCCGATTCCGAGGAGGGACAGGCGTGAAGATCACTGAAATACGCGGATTGAGCGCAGCCGATCTGGAAAAGAAGTATAAGGAACTGAAGGAAGAGCTTTTCAACCTCCGTTTCCAGCATTCCATCAATCAGCTCGACAACCCGCACAAGATAAGCGATACCAAAAAAGATATAGCCCGCGTTCTGACCGTCCTCACCGAAAAGAAAAACGCGGCGCAGTCAGCCGACAAGAAAAACGCATAAGCGCAGGAGAGGAATAAGTCATGGAAGAAAAGAATATGAATACTGTGACCCGCCCGATGCGCAAGACCCGTGTCGGCACGGTAGTCTCCGACAAGATGGACAAGACAATCGTTGTTGCGATAATTGACAACGTCGTTCATCCCCTTTACAAGAAGGTCGTCAAGCGCACCACTAAAATTCACGCTCACGACGAGAACAACGAGTGCGGCATCGGAGACAGAGTCGAGATTATGGAAACCAGGCCCCTGTCGAGAACCAAAAGATGGCGGCTTGTACGGATAATCGAGAAAGCGAAATGATTATCAGGGACGGAGGGGGCAAGAACCCTTTCCGAACCGGCTGAGCCGGGACATTTGTTTCCCGGAAAAGGCACGCGCGGCGCGGTTGTTGACCGGAGCCGGATGAGCCGAAATCAGCCTTCCCTGTAATATTAGGAGGACAACGAACGTGATTCAAACGCAATCATATATGAAAGTGGCGGACAATTCCGGCGCGAGGGAACTGATGTGTATCCGTGTCCTCGGCGGAACCCGCCGCCGCTATGCCAGTGTCGGCGACGTCGTGGTATGCGCCGTCAAAAAATCGGTACCCGACGGTCAGGTAAAGCAGGGACAGGTAGTCAGGGCGGTAATAGTCCGCACCAAAAAAGGCGTCAAGCGCGCCGACGGCTCCTGCGTCCGCTTCGACGAGAACGCCGCAGTAATAATCGAAAACGATAAGAACCCCACCGGCACCCGTATCTTCGGGCCTGTCGCCAGAGAGCTCCGCGATAAAGAATTCACAAAGATCCTTTCGCTGGCTCCCGAAGTGCTGTGAGGAGGACAACCGAATAACATGAACACTCTTCATATCAAAAAGGACGATAACGTAATCGTCATCTCCGGCGATGACAAGGGCAAAAGAGGAAAGGTGCTTGAAGTCTCCCCCTCTGAGGGCAAAGTCATTGTCGAGGGAATCAATAAAGTAAAGAAACATGTAAAACCCCGCCGTCAGGGCGAAGCCGGCGGCATCATCGATGTCGACGGACCCATCTATGCTTGCAAGGTCAACCTTTACTGCACAAAGTGCGGCAAAGGCGTCCGCGTGAAGATTAAGATGGACGGGGACAAAAAGATCAGAGTCTGCGCCAAATGCGGCGAGAATCTTTGATCTGCGCTTCGAATCAGGAGGAAAATAACAATGGCAGATAAAACGGAAGGCCGGCCGACCAAGAAGGCCGGCGCACCCGATAACAAAGCCGCCGCCCCGAAGGCAGAAAAAACAGCAAAGGCAGCGGCTCCGGCCGAAGTCCCCACTCCCCCGAGACTTAAGGACTTTTATAATTCCGAAGTTGCCCCGGCGCTCATGAAGAAATATGACTACAAGAGCCCGATGCAGATCCCGAAGTTCGTAAAAGTCGTCGTCAACGTCGGCGTAAACGAAGCCCGCGAAAATGCGAAAGCCATCGATGTGGTTATCAACGACATCACACAGATCACCGGCCAGAAGGCTGTCGCAACCACCGCCAAAAAGTCGGTGGCGAACTTCAAGCTCCGCGAAGGAATGAAGATCGGCGTTAAGGTCACCCTCCGCGGCGACCGCATGTACGAATTCATCGACAGACTCTTCAACTTCTCGCTGCCGCGGGTACGTGACTTCAGAGGCATCAACCCCAACGGCTTCGACGGACGCGGCAACTACTCCCTGGGACTTCGCGAACAGCTTATATTCCCGGAAATCGTGTACGATAAGATCGATAAGGTCAGAGGTATGGACATTGCCTTTGTGACCACCGCCCGCACCGATGAGGAAGCTCGCGACCTGATCACCATGATGGGCGCTCCGTTCGCTAAGTAATATAGGAGGATAAAAAAGTGGCAAAGAAGGCAATGATATTAAAGCAGCAGAAAGAGCAGAAGTATTCAACCCGTGAATACACCCGCTGCAAGATCTGCGGCCGCCCGCACGGCTATCTCCGCAAATACGGCGTCTGCCGCATCTGCTTCAGAGAGCTTGCTCAGAAGGGCGAAATCCCGGGCGTAAAGAAGGCTTCCTGGTAAAAAAAGCCTCAACACAACAATATGTCGAACATCCGAAAGGAGAGAGCGGGAAAAGCCAAACTCCGTCCGCCTCTAACCGTCGGTTGTCAGCCCCGCCGGAATGCCGGTCCGGGGCATATAAATCAGGAGGATCACAAATCATGCAAATGTCAGACGTTATTGGGGATATGCTCACCCGAATCAAGAACGCCAGCGGCGCGAAGCATTCCACCGTTGACATTCCCGCCTCGAAAATGAAAAAGGCGATAGCCGACATCCTCACCGAGGAAGGCTATATCAAGTCTTCGACAGTCATCGAGGACGGCAAACAGGGCATCATCCGCGTTACTCTGAAATATCTCCCCGGAAAGAAGAAAGTCATATCCGGAATACGCCGCATCTCCAAGCCGGGTCTCCGGATTTATGCGTCGGCTTCGGAAATGCCCCGCGTCTTCAACGGCCTCGGCATCGCAATAGTCTCCACTTCAAAGGGGATTATGACCGATAAACAGGCAAGAAGAGAACATATCGGCGGCGAAGTTCTCGCCTTCGTGTGGTAATTGAGGAGGAACTGAAATGTCAAGAATCGGAAAGATGCCGATTACGGTTCCCGCCGGCGTAGACGTAAAGATCGACGGCAATCTCGTTACCGTAAAAGGCAAACTCGGCACACTCGAGCAGAAAATCAGCCCGAGAGTCACGCTGAAATATGAAAACAATGTAATCACCCTCTCCATTCCCGAGGATGAAAACGAAAATCCCCGCGTCCGCCGCGGCGACAACGCCCTCTGGGGCCTCACCCGCTCTCTTATCAACAACATGGTTGTCGGAGTGAGCCAGGGATTCCAGAAGAAGCTTGAAATCGTCGGCGTCGGCTACAACGCGCAGAAGAACGGCAAGACCCTTACTCTGAACGTCGGTTATTCCCATCCCATCACCTTCGAGGAGACGGATGAGGTCACCTTCGAGTGCCCGGACGCTCTGACGATAATCGTCAAGTCCGCCTCGAAACAGGCCGTCGGCGAAATAGCATCCCAGATTCGCTCAAAGAGGCCGCCGGAACCTTATCTCGGCAAGGGAATCAAGTACTCCGGCGAGTATATCCGCCGTAAAGCCGGCAAGGCCGGAAAAGCCGCGCAATAAGGAAAGGAGCGGATATAAATGTTTAGCAGCAAGAAAAAGAATGAGGCGCGTCTTAAGAGACATGCCCGCGTAAGAAGCAAAATCAGCGGCACCGCCGCACGTCCGCGTCTTTGCGTATTCCGTTCCAACGCCAATATCAGCGTTCAGGTAATAGACGACGTAAAGGGAGAAACCCTTTGCTCTGCCTCCTCTCTCGAAAAGGACTTTGACATGAGCGGCACCAAGAAGGAAGCCGCAAAGCGCGTCGGAAAAGCAGTTGCCGAGCGCGCTCTTGCCAAGGGAATCGAGGAAGTAGTATTCGACCGCGGCGGATATCTCTATCACGGCCGCGTAGCTGAATTAGCCGCCGGAGCCCGCGAAGGCGGACTCAAGTTCTGAGAGGTAAAAGCAAAATGGTTTCAAAACGTATAGACCCTACGACGCTTGACCTCGTGGAAAAGAACGTCGTAGTCAAAAGTGTATCCAGGACCGTTAAGGGCGGACGCATCAGAAGATGGTCGGCAATAATGGTTGTCGGCGACGGCAACGGTCACGTAGGCTACGGACTCGGCAAAGCCGCCGAAGTTCCGGAAGCCATCCGCAAGGCGATCGAGGATGCCCGCAAGAACATCATCAAGGTTTCGCTTAAGGGAACCACAATACCGCACGAAATCATCGGCGAATACGGCGCCGGCCGCGTCCTGCTGAAACCGGCTCCCGAAGGAACCGGAATCATCGCCGGAGCAACCGTCCGCGCACTCGTCGAATCGGTCGGTATCAAGGATATCCGTACAAAGTGCCTGCGCTCTACCAACCCGACAAACGTCGTAAAGGCGACTTTCGAAGCTCTTAAGAGCCTTCGCACCGCCGAAGAGATCGCCAAGATCCGCGACATTCCGGTCGAGCAGGTAAGAGGCTGAGGGGAGGACAATAATGGAAAAGACTATAAAGGTCACCCTGATAAAGAGCCTTATCGGATCCAAGCCCAACACCAAGCGCAATGCAGAAGCCCTCGGTCTTAAGAAGATCGGCGACTGCTATGTAGGACCTGATACTCCGGCAACCAGAGGTAAGGTCAGAATAATCGAGCACCTCGTAGAGCTCGAAGAAGAAGTCTGACTCATCTCTGACAGGCTTGTATAAAACTAAGGAGGAAACTTAATGAAGCTCCATGAATTATCGCCTGCTGCCGGTTCTGTCAAAAAAGGTTGGCGTGTCGGCCGCGGCGCAGGTTCCGGTAACGGAAAAACCTCCGGAAGAGGACATAAGGGCCAGAAGGCTCGCTCCGGCGCATCAATCCGCCGGGGATTTGAAGGCGGACAGCTCCCGCTGTACCGCAAGCATCCGAAGAAAGGCTTTACGCCTTTCGCTCCGGTTGAATATGCAATCGTAAATCTTAATACCCTTAACAAATACGAAGACGGCTCTGTCATAGACCTTGAAAGCCTTATGGCAGACGGAGTTGTAAGAAAGCCTCTTGCGGGACTCAAGATCCTCGGAAACGGCGAGCTCAAAAAGCAGCTCACCGTCAAGGCTGCCAAATTCTCCGAAGCCGCAAAAGAAAAAATAGAGGCTGCGGGCGGAAAAGCCGAGGTGGTCTGAGGTGTTTCAGACATTAAAAAACGCATGGAAGGTGCCGGAGCTCCGAAAAAAGATGCTCTTCACCCTGCTCATACTCCTGCTTTACCGAATCGGAGCCGTTATCCCGGTTCCCTTCGTATCGAGCGACAAAATGCACGCTCTGATGAGCATGGGCAGCGGCTCGATGTTCCAGTATCTGAACATCATGTCGGGCGAAGCGTTCTCAAGGGCTAACCTGTTTGCTCTGGCCGTAAGCCCCTACATTACGGCTCAGATCATAATGCAGCTTCTTACAATCGCCATCCCCGCCCTTGAAAAGCTCTCGAAGCTCGGCGAGGAAGGGCAGAAGAAGATCCAGCAGATTACCCGCTATGTAACGGTCGGAATAGGTCTCATCACCTCCTACGGCTATTACATGTACATGCGCAACAACGACATCCTTACCAATAAAGGTGTTTTCGAAGCTTTCGTCATCATCGCCTGCTACACCGCCGGCGCATCGCTTATAATGTGGCTCTGCAGCAAGGTCGACGAGCACGGAATCGGCAACGGAGTCAACATGGTGCTCTTCTCGAACATCGTTTCGTCCGGAGCCACCATTGCCGGCACATTGATCGGATTTGTGCAGCAGTATAAGGTTCTGGGCGTCCTGCTCGACATCGTCATCATGATAGCCATGATAGCCATCATAGTCTTCGTGGTATTCGTGACCAACTCGGAGCGGCGCATTCCGATCCAGTACGCCAAGCGTACCGTCGGCCGCAAAATGTACGGCGGACAGAGCTCGAACCTGCCGATTAAGCTGAACATGAACGGCGTTCTGCCGATCATCTTTGCAAACTCGGTTGTTGCGATCCCGTCGACGATAGCCATGGTATTCCCGCCGAAACCCGGCGGATTCGGAGAGAAGCTTGTGAAATTCCTGGGCTACAACTCCTGGTTCTATGTCGTGGTATTCTTCGCCCTGATCATACTCTTCTCCTTCTTCTATATCACCATCTCCTTCAATCC
>LSQX01033291.1_pt1 | contig 16744 bp, 18 predicted proteins | sample 654561 | NCBI WGS metagenome assembly LSQX01 (sample SAMN04489861, study PRJNA283612) | anaerobic digester metagenome | isolation source: 4 biogas reactors fed with cattle manure at either 37C or 55C with and... | place: Denmark: Kongens Lyngby | collected 2014
TAAATTATCATTTAATTGATAAGAAAGTATTTATTTTAAAATTCGTTTTACGAGAAATTTTAGGCCAAATTTAAACCACAACTTTAAAATTGTCCGAAAATCAACCTTGACAAGGTTTTTCGCTTTCTCCAGTCAACAATATTCACTATGTAAATCCCCTGTTGTTTCAATTTCAAAATTTCAGAGAGAAAAACTGATGAAATTTCGTTTTCATTTTTTGTGAAAACTACGGTACAATCCGAAGCGAAAATCGGATAATCGTGATGCTAAACATAGCCTGAATAGGCGCCTGAAGCACTCATCGTAATTATATTTCCCTCAAAATTAAATTGATTATGCCTGAAAGGACTTGTTTGCCCACCTGCAATTACAGGGTATTCTCCGTCAATAATTTTATCAGAAGTAATACTTTGCACTTTGACGAGGTTTGCAACCTGTTTTAGTTTCTTGTTTGGGTATCTTCCACCTTCTATTTTTTTGTTTCGATTTATAACTTCAAACACATCCCAACGTCTGCTTTCAATTTCTGAAAAACTTGTCAAAAACAAACGCCCAAAATAAATATCTCTTTCTTATCGACTATATATGTCTAAATGAATTACTTTATACAATATAATTTAGACAAAAACTGCATAATAAAATGGTTTATAGTTACATTAGGGTTAGTTCTGACAAACAAACGATAGAAAATCAACGATTTGAAATTGAAAGGTTTTGTAATCAACAAAATATAAAAATTGATAAATGGATTGATGAAACCATTTCAGGAACACAAAAATTAAAAAGACGAGAACTCGGAAAGCTACTCAAAAAAATGAAAAAAGACGATATTTTAATTTGTTCAGAATTGTCAGGTTTGGGTAGAAACCTTTTGATGATTATGGGGATTTTAAATGAGTGCATGAATAAAGACATTAAAGTATGGACAATCAAGGATAATTACCGTTTGGGAAGTGACATAAATTCTAAAGTATTGGCTTTTGCTTTTGGTTTATCAGCTGAAATTGAAAGAAATCTCATTTCTCAACGTACCAAAGAAGCATTGGAAAGAAAAAGAGCAGAAGGTGTAATTTTAGGAAGACCGAAAGGAAGTAAATCTGCCAAAACCAAATTCACCGGTCAAGAAAAGAAGATACAAGAACTTTTGGACAAAAGAGTGTCTTATTCTGCTATCGGCAGGATTTTGGGAGTTCACAGATTGACCGTGAGTAGTTTTGTGAAAAAACATAAATGGAGCCATTAGAGAAACTGCCTTTGTTTTGTTACAAAATAACAAATAAATCACCTTTGTTTTGTTACATAAATTGAGTACATTTGGGTTTGTTTTGTGATAAGAATGAATTTTAAGCGACATATTTTTGATGAGTTAGTTCAGTGGAAAACGAGTTCCAATGCCAAGCCACTGATACTACGAGGAGCTCGGCAAGTAGGAAAAACGACCTTGATTCGTAGTTTCGGGAAAAGTTATACCCATTTTATAGAACTTAATTTAGAAAAAAGTGACGATGCCAATCTCATAGAACGGAGTAATAGTGTGCAGGAATTGATCAATTTTTTGGCATTAAAAAACGAAATTTCTCCAAAAGAATTCCCCCAAACACTGCTTTTTATTGATGAAATTCAAGAGTCTGAAAAAGCTATTTCTTTTTTGCGCTATTTTTATGAGGACTTGCCGGAATTAAATGTGATTGCTGCAGGTTCTTTGCTGGAGCATACTTTAAAGAAAACTAAAAATTATCCGGTAGGCAGGATTAATTATCTGTATCTGTTTCCTTTAAATTTCCAGGAATATCTTGAAGCACAAGGAAAAAATAATTTATTGGAACGATTTCGGAATGTTCCCGTTGACGACATTGCCCACGAACTTTTGATGAAAGAGTTTCATACTTATTGTATTATTGGAGGGATGCCTGAAATTGTTGCCAACTACGTTGCCAATCAGGATTTATTAGTACTTCCGCAGATTTATGAAAGTATTTGGAATACCTACAAAGACGATGTGATAAAATACGCAGGTAGTAAATCGGAAGAAAATGTGATGAAACACATCGTCAATACCGCTGCATCATTTGTTGACCAACGGATTAAATTTCAAAATTTTGGACATTCCAATTATAAGTCGAGGGAAGTGAGCGAGGCATTCAATAATTTAGATGCCGCAAAGGTCATTCAGGTAATTTATCCTTGCACCAATGTAGAGCCGCCTATTCTTCCGGATTATAAAAAATCTCCCCGATTACAATTTTTGGATACCGGGATTTTAAATTTTGACTTGAATATTCAAGCCGATTTGCTACTGATGAAAGACCTTAGCGAAGCATACAAAGGAGCGATTATACCCCACATTATCAATCAGGAAGTTTTGTCTTTGAACATTACAGATTACAAAAAGACCAACTTTTGGGTTCGGGACAAAACCCAATCATCAGCAGAAGTGGATTTGGTTATTGCTCACGGAAAATTCCTGATTCCTGTTGAAATCAAATCAGGAAAAACGGGAAGTTTGAAATCCTTACACCAATTTGTGAATCAAGCTCCTCATCATTTCGCCGTCAGAATGTATGGAGGAAAATTCAGCATTGAAGAAACCGTTACCCCAGAAGGGAAACCTTACTTGTTAATGAATTTGCCTTATTATTTAGGGACGTATTTAAAACAATATATCAATTACTTTATCACTACATACAATGTCGAATAATTTTATTGCCAACAATAGAAAACACTCAAAGTCCTCTTCTGATTCTTTTAAAACGTTTAATTAAAAAAACATACAAAACATAAACATAAATAAACTCTATGAAAAACTTTATACAGAAATTATTGGGAATGTCTGAGCTACTTGAAGAAACCAAAAAATTATCAGAAGGGAATAAGTTATTATTCCAAGAGTTTGAGAAGCTAAAAGAAGAAGGGGTGAAGATGGTGCTCAATATTTTCTAAAACTGCTTTCCTCAATTAAGAAAAACGCAAATTTAGTTTGAACTCCCTAAAAATTCTCCTTTCCAAATCCTGAGTTCTCCTTTCGAAATTTCTATCTTTGTGTCCCAAGAAATTATACAATTTACTTTCTACAATTATACATTATACAACAAAAGAAATGAGAATAGCCGTTTTCGTTTCCGGTTCGGGAACTAATTTACAAAACATTATAGATGCCGTTGAGGACGGCCGACTTCAAAACCTCGAAATCGCAATGGTCATGGCCGACCGCGATTGTTATGCCGTGGAGCGTTCGCTGGATTATGACCTCCCGACTTATCTGCTCGAAGACCGGAAAAGTTTTTCGGAAGATGCCGACCATAACTTAGAAGGAGAAAACATCGACCTGATTGTTTTAGCGGGATTTCTTTCGATTTTGTCCAAAGAATTCGTTGAGAAATGGCAGGGCAAAATCATCAATATCCATCCGGCACTTTTGCCCAAATACGGCGGAAAGGGAATGTACGGGAAATACGTTCATCAGGCAGTTTTGGAAGCAGGCGATGAGGTTTCGGGTGCAACGGTGCATTTCGTAACCCCGGGAATTGACGAAGGCGAAATCATCTTGCAGAAAGAATTCAAAGTGGAAAAAGGCGATACAGTGGAAGACCTACAACGGAAAGTAGCGGAAGTGGAAAAGATGATAATGGTTGAGGCGATTAGGAAGTTAGAGGTTAGAGGTTAGAAGTTAGAAGTCAGAGGTTAGAAGTTAGAGGTTAGAAGTCAGAGGTTAGAAGTTGAAGTTTAATTTTTTAAATAATAAGTCATGAATGAAGATTTAAAAGTCAGAACGAAAAGATTTTCAATTCGTATTATTAATTTAATTGAAAGTATGCCTCTTTCTGTAGCCCGAAAAGTTACGGCCTATCAATTGGTTAAGAGTGGTACTTCGGTTGGAGCTAATTTTTGCGCTTCTCGTCGTGCCAGAAGTGATAAAGAGTTTGTAGCTAAACTTTAAATTGTTTTAGAGGAAGTTGATGAATGTTGCTATTGGCTTGAAATAATTCAGGAATTAAAATGGGCAGATGTTGATGATTTATTAAAAGAAGCTAATGAATTAACGGCCATTATAGTAAGTATCCTAAAAAAGATGAATGATAAACTGAAGAATAAGAAATGATGTTTTCAATTTTTAATAGAAAACACAAATTATATATTAACAACAAGTTAGGGTTTTAATTTTCTAAATTCTAACTCCTAACTTCTAACTTTAGCATGCAAAAACAAGCGAATTTCGAACTTCGAACCTCGATTTTCGCCAAACATAACTTTAAAAACAAACAAAATGCAAAAACAAGCACTCATCAGTGTTTCGGACAAATCCAACTTAATTGAATTCGCGAATTTTCTCGCCGGAAAAGGATACAAAATCCTTTCGACAGGCGGAACTTTCAAACACCTTCAAGACAATGGAATCCAGGTGACCGAAGTCAAAGAGGTTACCGGTTTTCCTGAAATCCTGGACGGACGAGTGAAATCGCTTCATCCAGCCATTCATGGTGGAATCATGGCGCGACGATCCGATGAAAATCACATGCAAACTTTGGAGGAACACAACATCAACCCGATTGACATTGTCATCGTGAATTTGTATCCGTTCTTTGCCAAAATGAACACGGGACTTTCCGAAGCCGAAATGATTGAATTCATCGACATCGGCGGACCTTCCATGTTGCGTTCGTCGGCCAAAAACTTTTACGATGTAACGGTCGTAACCGATGCCAATGATTATGAATTAATTCAAAAAGAAATAGAAGAAAACGGTTCCACCAAACTGGAAACCCGCCGACTCCTTGCCGGAAAGGTTTTCAACTTGACTGCAGCTTATGATGCCGCGATTTCGTCTTATATTCTGAACGATGAATTTCCGCATTTTCTGGAGTCTTCTTACGAAAAGTCGATGGATCTTCGTTATGGCGAAAATCCGCATCAAAAAGCGGCTTATTATGTCGATAAAACCCGAAACGGCGCCATGAAAGATTTCGAATATTTACAAGGAAAGGAATTGTCTTTCAACAACATTCGCGATATGGATTTGGCGTACAAAGTCGTATCGGAATTCGAAGAAATCACTTGTTGCGCAGTGAAACATTCGACTCCTTGTGGAGTTGCGATTGGAAATTCGGTGGATGAGGCTTATCAGAAAGCTTATGAATGTGATCCGGTGTCGATTTTTGGTGGAATCATTGCTTTCAATGCGGAAGTGAACGAATCGACAGCCGAAGAATTAAACAAAATATTTCTGGAAATTGTCATTGCGCCTGCCTTTACAGAAGGGGCTTTGGAAGTTTTCAAATCCAAGAAGAATTTAAGAATTATCAAAGTAAATAATCCGGTTTCAGATCGCGTGAGTTATGCCAAAGTGGACGGCGGTCTGTTGGTTCAAAGTCTTGACAATCAATTTTCAACCGATTTGAAAGTGGTAACGGACAAACAACCGACCGAAAAACAAATGACCGATTTGGTATTTGCGCAGAAAATCGTGAAATGGGTAAAGTCCAATGCGATTGTAGTGGCGACCAACGGACAAGCTTTCGGAATCGGAGGTGGACAAACCAACCGGATTTGGGCAGCGCAACAAGCCATCGAACGAGCGAAACGGGTACAAGCTGAAGAATTGGTTTTGGGTTCAGATGCTTTCTTTCCGTTCCGTGATACGGTTGATTTCGCTGCCGAAAATGGAATTACAGCGATTATTCAGCCGGGCGGTTCCATGAAAGATCAGGAAAGTATTGAGGCTTGTAACGAACACGGAATTCCAATGGTCTTTACAGGAATGCGTCATTTCTTACATTGATTAAAAAATGAAGTTTAATCCTCCTACGGCGGACAAGCGTTGAAAGTTCAATGTTTAAAGTTGAATTTGTATAAATATTAAACCTCCATGGTTTCCAAAACCTTGGAGGTTTTTTAGATTTTTTTATTAATTTGCCTCTATGATTTTCAACTTAAACCTGATTTATTTTCAAATCAATCCTTTTCTTCCCATTGTATTCTGTTGGCTCGGGATTTTTTTAATTTTCGCCGGAATTTCTTTTTGGCTTTTTAAAAAAGGAAATCGGATCAAGCGAAATCTGAAAACCAATCCTGAAATGAAATTCTTTCAAAATGTAGAAATTCATGTCGTGAGCAAAAGTAAATTGTCGTATAATTTTTCCATTCCCTGCAAAATTGATTTAGCAGTTGGACGTGATGAAATTCATTTCTTGCCGGGGAAATTTAATGTGTTCATTCTGACGAATCTGATTCCGTCCTCGGTAAATTTAAAAACGAACGAAATTGAAATCTATCCTGAATTTTCCAAATCATTGAAATTGAAATTCAACTCCAATGCTTTAGAAGCATTTTTTAAAAAGTTTTATTTTCTTCGAATTGTTTTTGAATGTTCGCTCACCTTTCAAAACTCAGAACAGAGAGATGAGTTTTTAATATTGGCTTAGGTAATAGAAGATGCCCTTCGCATTTCCGATCCTCTATTGTAAATCTCCTCTTATCCTGTCAATTTGGATTAATGTAGTATTTGCATATCGTGATTCTATCCTGCGGAAGCATACTATAAAAACTTGAATGTGCTCCAAAACTATGTAGCTAGGTGGTTTTTAACACCCTTCGCAATGCTAACCTCGAATTTCGTAATTCAAACTTCGCATATAGAATTGTTTAGAATTAATTCAAATTTCATCAGACGCTTTGTCTCATCCTAAGAATCCTTAGTTTTAGCAAAAAATTAATCCATGAAAAAACAAATCTATTTTCTAATAGCTCTTATGATTTCAACTTCAGTTTTTTACAGTTTCGTCGGAAACAAAGAAGACCGAGGTTACGAAGTAAAACCCAATCGTAAATATTCCAACCTGAAAATCTTGCCCAAAGACATTTCAGAAGAGGAGCTGATGGGCGTGATGCGGAATTTCAATGCTTCCTTGGGTGTGAAATGTAGTTTCTGTCATGCGCCGGGTGCCGATGGGAAAATGGATTTTTCAAGTGATGAAAACAAACACAAAGACGTTGCCCGTGAAATGATGAAAATGACTAGGGGCATCAACAAAAAATATTTCAAAACAAAGAACCCAAAAGAGTTTCAGGTCAATTGCTTTACCTGTCATCAGGGAAATAAACAACCGCAAGCGATGCCACCGGTGATTGAACAGAAGAGGTAATATTGTTTGAGTTTTGAATTAGAAAAAACTTAAGTTTGTAATACTTGTAATACTTTGTCAAAGTTTTATTCAGAGAGAAAGTACTTTGACAAAGTTAAATTATTGATGTTCCTATTTATATTTCAGTTCGCTCTAGAACTATGTGGTTAGAAAAAATCAACGGTTTTTTTTAATGAAATTGAATTTGAATTTTCAATCTTTGTATTTTATAAGATAATTTTCAAAAATGGACAACTCACAACCCATAACTCAAAACTCTCAACTCACAACCCATAACTCCCAACCTCCAACCCGAATTCTTGTCATCGGCTCCGGAGGTCGCGAACACGCTATCGGATGGAAATTTGCCGAAGATTTTAAAAAGAAAAACCAAGAACTCGAACTTTTTTTCATTCCCGGAAATGCTGGAACAGCTCAGCTCGGACAAAACATTTCCCTGAAATCATTGGAGGAAATCCGGGATTTTGCCAAAGAAGAAAAAATCGATTTGACTTTTGTAGGACCGGAAGATGAATTATCCCGTGGAATTGTGGATATGTTCAAAGAAGCCGGAATGGAAATTTTCGGTCCGGATCAAAAGGCGGCACAGTTGGAAGCAAGCAAAGCTTTTGCCAAAGATTTTATGCAAAAAAACGGAGTGAAAACCGCCCGATATAAAACTTTTCAAGGTCCGATGCTGGCAATCGAATATTTGGAATCGCAGGAATTCCCGATTGTCGTAAAAGCAAGTGGACTAGCAGCCGGAAAGGGTGTCATCATCTGTCAGAATTTCGAAGAAGCTAAAAAAGCTGTTTTAGAAATCATGGAAGACAAAACCTTTGGCGAAGCGGGAAGCGAAGTAGTGATTGAAGAATATTTGGAAGGATTTGAAGCTTCCATTCTATCGTTTTTTAATGGAAAGGAGATTGTTCCTTTTGTTTCGGCCAAAGACCATAAAAAAATTGGCGAAGGAGAAGTCGGTCTGAATACTGGCGGAATGGGCGTTTTAGCTCCCAATCCTTCGTTTAAACGTGAACATTTTGATGCTTTCGAAACCGATATTCTCCAACCGACTTTGAAAGGATTGTTGGAAGAGAATTTATTGTTTTCAGGCGTAATTTTCTTCGGATTGATGATTACGACCAAAGGCGTTTATTTGCTCGAATACAACTTGCGAATGGGCGATCCTGAAACCCAGGCGACTTTGCCTTTGTTGGAAAATGATTTGTATGAAATCGTTAAAAAATCCAATCGAGGCGAACACTTTAAACTCGAATTTTCCAATCAGCAGGCTTGTTGTGTGGTAATGGTTTCAGGCGGCTATCCATTGAATTATGAAAAAGGTTTTGAAATCCGCGGACTGGAAAATGTGCAATCTCCTTATTTCATTGCCGGCGCTCAATTATCGGACGGAAAAGTTTTGACTTCCGGCGGAAGAGTAGTAAACGTAGTCGGAATAGGCGGAACCATGGAAGTGGCCCGGGAAATCGCTTATGAAAATGTAAAAAGAATTCATTTCGATTATGAATATTATAGGAATGACATTGGATTGGATTGAAGCTAATATTATTATGTAGAAAGAATGAGCAAATTGTTTTTCATTTTATCAATAATTCTTTTTTTGAATTTTAGTTGCCAAAAAGATTTGAAAAAGTTTGAGGAATTAGATACTCGGAAATCAACGGAATTAATAATGCAGATTATTAAGGATGAAGGTGATGGGTACTTATCGGCAAATTGCATATTAGAAAATAAAAAGGCAGGTGCTATTCACCTGATAGAGGAAGATTTTGAGGAATATTTGCAAAAACAATTAGGTATAATGGATACGCTACATCTCAGTTTGCAAGTCCAATTACATGATGATTTTCAAATTACAGCGGATTTATTTCCACAAAAGAAGATCATAACTCAAAAGAAAATTGATGAAATTATTAATAATTCAAAAGATGGAAGAACCGTTTTCAGTAATTGGCTTGATACAAATTGCGAGAATGAATATTGTTTTATAGGGAAACCTATATTTAATGAAACATTTGATTTGGCTTATGTTGAAATTGGAAGTTATTGCGGAAATTTATGTGGAGGTGGTGAAACGAGGATTTACGAATACGTTAATGGAAAATGGGTTGAAAAAAAATCCCTTTCGAGTTGGGTAAGCTAACGTTCCTATTTTTAATAAAAAAAAACATATTTTTTGTAAATTTGATAGAAAGATCAAAAGATGGGCACAATTGAATTAAAAAAGAATATAATTTCCAAAATTACAGAAACGGAAGACTTAAATCTTTTAGAAGATGTGGTTAAAGTGCTTGGAATGCAGACTGAATCGCAGGTTTTTAAATTAAATGAAAAACAAAAAGCAGCCATAGAAGCGGGGCGGCAAGACATTAAAAACGGAAAATTTTTAACAAATGAGGAAGTTGAAAAAGATCTGGATGAATGGTTAGGGAAATAATTTGGTCTGAAAAAGCTGCATTTGAAAGAAAGGAAATCCTGAATTGGGGACGGAAACAGATGTTCCCAATGTCAGGGTTAGGGTGGTCAATGTTTATCTGATTTTTTATGAAGTAGTTGAGGATGAAATCTGGATTTTAAGCATTTGGGACGGAAGAAGAAATCCGGAAATTTAAAAATTAAATGAATTGAAACGACTCTGGAAACTCATCAAGCGAACTTTTCTCATCCTATTCATCGGACATTTGGTTTACATCATTGCCCTGAAATGGATCAATCCACCAATTACGATTACCCAAATCAATAGTCTAATCGAGGGGCACGGGCTTTCGCGCGATTATATTTCTTGGGAGGAAATGCCCAATCATGTAAAGCTCGCAGCGATTGCTTCGGAGGATCAGTTGTTTGCATCTCACAATGGATTTGATAAAAAACAAATCGAAAAAGCGCTGGATTTCAACGATAAAAATGAAGGCAGAAAATTGCGCGGCGCCAGTACGATTTCCCAACAAGTCGCCAAAAATGTATTTCTATGGCAGAAAAGATCTTGGTTCCGAAAAGGCCTGGAAGCTTATTTTACGTTTATGATCGAATTGATCTGGGGCAAAGAGCGAATTCTGGAAATGTACCTGAATGTGTCGGAAACCGGAATCGGTACTTTTGGAATTGAAGCCGCTTCGCAACGCTATTTCAAAAAGCCAGCCACTCAACTCACCCGAAATGAAGCCGCACGTATCATTGTGAACTTGCCTAATCCGAAAAAATATCGGGTCAATCCACCGAGTAGTTATGTCAGCAAAAGAGCCGCATGGGTCGAACGGCAAATGCGGAATTTGCAAGGAGATGCGGAGATTAAGAAGTTGTTGGAATAAGTATTTTAGCCTTGGCAGGGTTTCAAACTCTGTCAGGGCTCTCTCCTGTGAACTTTGACAAAGTTCTCATCGTACCGAATAAAACTTTGTCAAAGTTAAAATCCGGTTCCATTAACTTAAATTTCAACGGGAATTCTACTCAGAAAACCTTATTTTTGCGCAAACTTCGCACAATGACAAACGGAATCATCATTTTGGACTTCGGTTCACAATACAATCAATTAATTGCTAGGAGAATACGTGAATTTGGTGTTTATGCCGAAATTCTGCCTTTCCATGCTTCTTTGGATGAAATCCTAAGTAAAAGCCCAAAAGGAATTATTTTATCGGGCGGACCTTCTTCGGTTTCGGCCGAGAACGCCGCTTTGGTCGATAAAGCTTTGTACGAACAAAATATTCCGGTTTTGGGAATTTGCTACGGAATGCAGCTTACAGCTCATCTTTTGGGCGGAAAAGTGAAAAAAGGAGAGAAGGGCGAATATGGGAAATCGGAATTCAGCATCATCGAACCGAGTGAATTATTCCAAAATGTACCCCAAACTTCCACAGTTTGGATGAGTCATTTTGATGAGGTTTCGGAAATTCCGCAAGGATTTAAAATCGCAGGAAAGTCCAATGTGGACATAGCTTCGATTGTAAACGAAGAAAAGAAAATTTATGCCGTTCAGTTCCATCCGGAAGTTTCTCATACCGAATTCGGAAGTAAAATGATTGAGAATTTTGTGTTTACTATTTGTCAGTGCGAGAAAAACTGGCAGCTCACCGATTTTATTTCAAATGAAATTCAAAGAATCAAAGAAGTTGTGGGCGATAAAAAAGTAATCCTCGGACTATCGGGCGGTGTGGACTCATCGGTTGCGGCGGTTCTAATACATAAAGCAATCGGCGATCAACTGAATTGTATCTTTGTCGATACCGGACTTTTGCGAAAAGACGAAGGCAAAAAAGTGATGGAAAATTACGGAAAGCATTTCCATATGAATATCAAAATGATCGATGCAAGAGAGCAGTTTATGTCGAAACTCAAAGGAATTTCCGATCCGGAAGAGAAACGAAAAACAATCGGACGTGAATTCATTGAAGTTTTTGATGCGGAATCCCATAAATTTGAAGATGCCGAATTCCTGGCACAAGGAACGATTTATCCCGATGTCATCGAGTCCCAATCAGTCAAAGGACCTTCGGCAACCATTAAATCGCACCACAATGTAGGTGGATTGCCTGAAAAAATGAAATTGAAACTTTTGGAGCCGCTTCGCGAATTGTTCAAAGACGAAGTTCGGAAAGTAGGCGTGGAGCTGGGAATCCCGAGAGAACTGGTGTATCGTCATCCATTTCCGGGACCGGGATTGGGCATCAGAATTCTAGGCGAAGTGGACGAAGAAAAAGTCAGAATTTTACAAGAAGCAGACGATATTTTCATTCAGGAATTGTACAAACATAATTTATACGACGAGGTAAGTCAGGCTTTCGTCGTGCTTTTACCGGTGAAATCGGTGGGTGTGATGGGCGATGAGAGAACTTACGAATATACCGCAGTGGTACGTTCGGCCAACACAATTGACTTTATGACGGCAACTTGGTCAAAATTACCTTATGAATTTCTGGAAATTGTTTCCAATCGTATCATCAACGAAGTCAGGGGAATAAATCGGGTTGCCTATGATATTTCGTCTAAACCACCCGCTACAATTGAATGGGAATAAGAAAAAACTTAAATTCTTTTTTGGAAGAATGAATATTTCAATTATATTTGCACTCGCAATTTAAGGCAGACCCATGGTGTAACGGTAGCACACCGGTTTTTGGTACCGTTTGTCGGGGTTCGAATCCCTGTGGGTCTACCAAGTTTTCAAAAGCAATTCAGAAATGAATTGCTTTTTTTATTTTTACCCAATGAAAAAAATAGCAAACGAAGCTTTGATCATCATCGCTTTTCCGTTTATCATCCTCTACGAACTCTATTGTATGCTGGTGAAATACCGGAAGTAATCAGGGATTGAGGTAATTTAAAAATTCTTTTGCGGGAATTTCCCTTGCGCCGAGACTTGCCAGATGAGCCGTGTAAACCTGACAATCGATGAGTTGATATTTGGACGAATATTTTTGAACGAAATGAATAAATCCCGCTTTTGAAGCATTGGAAACTTTGGCAAACATACTTTCGCCACAAAAAACATTGCCCTGATCCATCCCATAAAATCCGCCAACCAATTCCTTATTTTGCCAGACTTCTACACTTTTGGCCAGACCGGCGCGATGAAGCCCAATGTAAGCTTGCATCATTTCATCGGTAATCCAGCTTCCTTCTTGCCCGGGCCGATGAATTCGGCGACAATTTTCAATGACTTGTTCGAACGCCTGATTTTCTGTAAATTGAAAATGCTTCTCTCGCAAAACTTTTTGCATGGATTTAGAAACCTTCAATTCGTTTGGAAATAAAACAAAACGTGGATCGGGAAACCACCATAAAATCGGTTCGTTTTCATTGAACCAAGGGAAAATCCCTTTCTGATAGGCCAATTTCAGTCGTTCCTGACTCAAATCACCACCATAAGCAATGATGCCAAACCGATCGGTTTCAGCATAATCCGGAAAGGCAATTCGTTCGTCAAGTCGTTTCATGAATGGATTTTGCACAAAATTAAAGAATTCAGAATTCAAGGCACAAAAAATTCCCTTTCCAAAACTGAAAAGGGAATCTGAACATGATAATCAGAATGGAATTAGATTTCCCAATCATTGATTTCCTGTTCGATTTGCTCACGGGTACGTCCGGTTTTTTCCTGAACTTTCCCGATCACTTCGTCAAGTTTACCGTCAGCAAAAGCTTCATCGTCGTTAAACCATTCTCCATATTTCTGCTTGAAGGCGCCCTTCACTTGGTTCCATTTTCCTTCTAATTCTAACCTGTTCATAATTTTAATTTTTTGATTTGATTAATTATTTACAAGCATCAAACCATTAAATGTTAAGTAATTATAATTTCATGTTAAAAGTTTTGGGGGCATGCCGTTGCGATTTCTCCATTGAGATTTCATTACATTTTATCGCGCAACGTCACCGGACTATCCGTTTCAATCTTTTTTGAATCCTTGCCTTCGAGTCTCAGTCAACGATCAAAAAAGGATTTCCACTACTATCCCTTGCCCGATTCAAAACCGCATCCATTTCAAAGCATATTCTTATCTTTGAAATTCAAAAAAATTAAACATGATCAAAACCATCGACACTTCGCAGGTTACACCGGCGGAGTCCATTCAATATTTGCAAAATGCCGTTGCGCCACGACCGATTGCGCTTGTGAGTACCGTTGATAGCCAAGGAAATGTGAATTTGAGTCCTTTTAGTTTTTACAATGTTTTCAGTTCCAATCCTCCTATCTTGGTTTTTTCGCCTTCGAGAAGGGTTCGGAATACTACTACCAAACATACACTCGAAAATATAGAGGAAGTTCGCGAATGCGTGATAAATACGGTTTCTTATGACATTGTTCATCAGAGTTCGCTTTCCAGTACGGAATACGAAAAAGGGGTAAACGAATTTCAGAAAGCCGGACTTACGGAAGTTCCTTCTATGAAAGTTAGTCCACCTCGGGTGAAAGAGTCCAAAGCTTCTTTTGAATGCAAAGTGCGGGATTTGATTCATCTTGGCGATGGCGGAGGAGCCGGAACCTTGGTGGTTTGTGAGGTTTTGATGATCCATGTGGATGAGTCAGTACTGAACGAAAGAGGTTTGATTGATACCAGAAAAATTGATTTGGTCGGACGAATGGGCGAGTCCTGGTACACACATTCCAACGGGGATTCCTTGTTTGAAATTCCCAAACCTTTGGCTACGAAAGGAATTGGTGTAGATGCGCTTCCCGATGAAATCCGCTTAAGCAAGGTTTTTACAGGAAATGATTTGGCGATGCTTGGCAATGTAGAAATCCTTTCAGGAGACTTCTTTAAGAATGATGAAAATACACACCGACATGCCAAAGATCTTTTGAGAGATGGCGATGTGGAAGGTGCTTGGAATATTTTGAGGAAATAATAGATTTTATTTGTGAATATTCTGGTTGAAGGAACCACAAGGTACACAATGATTTACACGGGGTTTACAATGTTTGATTGAAATCTTTCCAATCTTCCTTTTTCAATTCAAACCAATTGCATTCTAAATTTTCATCGTATTGAAAAACTTCTTTCAATTCAAAACCTAATTTTGTCAAAACATGGATGGAAGCTTTGTTTTCCAGATGTGTAATGGCGTAGATGATTTCTGTATTCAGGTTCTTAAAACCCCAATCTAGAATTGCTTTGCTTGATTCGGTCGCATAACCTTTTCCCCAATGTTTTTGTTTGAAACGATAACCGTGTTCATAAATATTCACCAAACCATTCAAAGGTTCACGATAGAATTTTAAACCACACCAACCCAACATTTCTTGAGTTTTTTTGTCAATTACTGCCCAACGTCCGATGCCATTTTCCTCGTATTGCTTTCGGATGAAATTGATGACATCAGTTATTTCTTCCTTTTTCTGATTGGGACTTTGGTCAATGTATTTCCGGACTTCCGGATCGGAATCCATTTCAAACATATCATCGACATCTGATAACTCAATTTCACGGATGATTAGACGTTCGGTTTCTAAGTGGATTTGCATTATTCGTAAGCAAATTCAAATGTTATAAATTCTTTTTTGTCTTTTAAAGGAATAATTCCAAAATAAAAGTAGTCCACAATATAGTTCATGATTTGATACAGTTCTACGATTTTTTCAGATGTATGCGGAAAATCGTAAGTTGTAAGGAATGAGAATTTGTTGTCAAATTTAAAATCAGAAAGATATTTTTTTAATATATCGACAGAAAATTGAAAATTTTCACCGAAACCGTTTGTAATATCAACTTTGGCTTTCTCGTATTCCAAAATGAAATTATTTAGTAAAAAATCAGTTACAACTTCCTCCTTTAAATGAATGTCATTAAGCTGTAGTAATTCTATATTGAAAGGAAATGGTAACCAATCATCACTCGGTTTTTCTTTTCTGATATCCGCAACATATTCATTGGAGAAATATTCAGAATTGACAAATTGAAGTGAAAAATCTCTACCGTCTAAAATTTGATTTATTCTTTGAAGTTTCATTTAAAATTCGACATTTTAAATTCAAAATAATAAACTTAAATCTTCGCCAGCAAATATTTCATATTCACCTCTTTGTCGATGATTTCCCTCAGTTTTTCTGCCGGAATTCTTTCCTGTTTCATCGTATCTCTGTAACGAAGCGTCACCGAATTGTCATTCAATGAATCGTGGTCAATCGTGATACAGAAAGGCGTTCCGAGTGCATCCATTCTTCGGTATCTTTTTCCGATGGAATCTTTGTCTTCGTACATCACATTGAAATCCAGACGCAATTCATTGAAGATTTTTTCGGCAAATTCAGGCAGCCCATCTTTTTTGACCAAAGGCAAAATCGCAGCTTTGATCGGTGCCAGAGCAGGAGGTAGGCTCAAAACCGTTCTTTCCGAACCGTCTTCCAATTGTTCGTCTTTCAGGCTGTTGGAGAAAATCGCGAGGAACAAACGATCCAATCCCACCGAAGTTTCCACTACATAAGGGACGTAATGTTTATTCAATTCGTTGTCGAAATATTGTAATTTTTTACCTGAATGTTCTTCGTGGGCTTTTAAATCGAAATCGGTTCTCGAATGAATTCCTTCCAATTCCTTAAATCCAAACGGGAATTTGAATTCAATGTCGGCAGCAGCATTGGCATAATGCGCCAATTTTTCATGGTCGTGGAAACGATAATTTTCATCTCCTAAACCAAGTGACTGATGCCATTTTAAACGGGTTTCTTTCCATTTCTCGTACCAATCGAGTTCAGAACCGGGTTGTACGAAATATTGCATTTCCATTTGTTCAAATTCGCGCATGCGGAAGATGAATTGTCGTGCGACGATTTCATTTCGAAAGGCTTTTCCGATTTGCGCAATTCCAAACGGAATTTTCAAGCGGGAAGTTTTTTGAACGTTTAGGAAATTCACGAAAATACCTTGTGCGGTTTCGGGACGCAAGTAAAGATCCATAGCGGACTCCGCATTTGCGCCTAATTTTGTTCCGAACATCAGGTTAAACTGACGAACTTCTGTCCAGTTTTTGGAACCGGTAACCGGGTCGGCGATTTCCAGCTCTTCGATGAGTGCTTTTACGTCGGCAAGATTTTCTGTTTCAAGCGATTTGGCCATTCGCCCCAGGATTTCCTCTATTTTTTCTTTATAACCCAGGACTCTAGGGTTG
>LSQX01063777.1_pt1 | contig 16743 bp, 21 predicted proteins | sample 654561 | NCBI WGS metagenome assembly LSQX01 (sample SAMN04489861, study PRJNA283612) | anaerobic digester metagenome | isolation source: 4 biogas reactors fed with cattle manure at either 37C or 55C with and... | place: Denmark: Kongens Lyngby | collected 2014
GGCGTCTTTGTCGAAACGGGCGCGGCGATCGCGTCGAGCTCGCGCGGGTACGTCGTCGCGCCTTCGGCATCGGACTGCGACGCGGCGACGCTGACCAACGTCGTCTGCTGCGTCTCGGGCGCGGGCGCGTCCGACTTCACCGCAACACAACGTCTCGCAACGTGGACTTCGGTCGACCCAACCGTGTCAGTATTGCTAGAGAAGTTGATCGGCGGCGAATGGCTGACAATCACTCAGACGACAGGGGAATCATTCTCTGGATTATTCCCTTTAAGTGCCTCTATACGGCTATTTGACGGCGAGTCGTTCTTGACAACCACCGTCGAGGTTGCAGCGCTTGATTTTCACGTCTGGACGGTCTACAACAATGCCTTACTAGTCGACACGTCGCCCAAATACACCGTCGTTAAGGATTACATGATGATGAGTTCATTTTACAACCGAGGAGAAACGCCTCTGTTATTTGCGCGGATCCAAGACAGCGCCGACGCCTCGCTTGTCACTCCGGCGGACATTGGCGAGATCGTCTACACCTGCTACCGCAAGACGACGAGCTGGGCGACGGAGACGCGCGTTCCTGTCTTTGGGCACGAGAACGTTTCCATCCCTATTGAGTCTGTACTCGAAGCCGCAGTAACCGACGACCCGCGTTGGACGGTCGACGAGTCTGGTTATAACTTCATTTACGAACCCGACTCGCGGGCGAACCCGCTATTCCCGACCGCAGGCGATTACGTACTTGTGGTAACGGTCCACTTCATCAGCGGCAACCCGTGCCCAATTAGCTATGAGATCTCGGTCAACTGATGGCGAAGAAACGACTAGCAAAAGACGCGCAAGTTAGGCGCGTTGCCGCAGTACTTGCCGTAGAACGGGACGTCGACCGCGTCGAGGCGTACTGTCGGGACGCGCTAGGCGTAGCCAAAACAAAAGTCGCTCCGCTCATTGCGGAGGCGCGCGCCGTGCTCGCTATGGCCGCGGACGTCGACGTGCGCGAGGAACTCGGGCGGCGCAAAGAACAGCTCGAAGACGTCCGTGAACGCGCTAGAAACGCAGGCGACCTGCGCGTCGAACTTGCGGCGATCCAAGAGCTCGCGAAACTATGCGACCTCTACAAGACGACGGCGGTCGTGGACGCGGCGTCCGAAGCGGAAGGCGCCGTCGCTCAGCTCGCGCGCTCGCACCTTGAAGCCCTTAAATTAGCGCCGAATGGGCTCCCGCTCGAAGAATTGGCACGATTAGTAGCGGCGCGATACATTGAAGCCGTCGCTAATAATGGCAAATAACACGCTAAACTATGAGAAGGTCAAGGCGCGAGCAAGGGAGGTTAGCGCGCTCAAGTCGCTCGTAGGGCGTGAGATTTCTCCTTTGCCTGCCGTTGTCAACCCGGCGCGGCGAGTCGAAGCGAGCCGCTCGCTCCTTGCATTCTGCCGTTATTATCTGAAATCTAAATACAAAAAGCCGTTTGGAAAGAACCATCTGCGCCTAATCGACGCGTTCGAGCGCGTCATTTCTCATGGCGGGAAACAAGCGGTCGCTATGCCGCGCGGAACCGGCAAGACGACGCTCGCCGTTACTGCGGCGACGTGGGCGCTCCTCACGGGCCGTCGGCGATTCGTCGTAATTGTCGCCGCCAACACGAAAGAGGCGCGCAAGCTTCTCAAGGCTATCTCTACGATCCTCTCGTCGACTCCGGCGCTCGCCGAAGATTTTCCGGAGGTTTGTTATCCGCTCCAGAAACTGCGCGGTTCTGCGCTCCTTGCGCGCGGGCAACTTTTCTACGGCGCGCCGACCAATATCCAAATCTCTGCGGACTCGCTGCGCCTGCCGACTATTCGCGGTTCTGTCGCCTCCGGCGCAACGGTCGCTGCGTACGGCGTCAACGCGGCGATTCGCGGCCTGTCGACTGAGAATCCGGACGGATCGACGGACCGACCCGACTTTCTGTTCCTTGACGACTTACAGACCGACGCCGTCGCGATCAACCCGAACCGCGTCGCGCAGCTAGAGGAAACGGTCGCGTCGACGCTGGAAGGGCTCGTTGAAAACGGCGCGGAACCGGCGATGGTGCAGACTTGCACGGTTAAAGCGCCGGACGACTACTCCGACCGGACGTTAAACCGCGAGCTCTATCCGCGCTGGAACGGACTGCGCTTCCAGTCGCTCGAGAGTATGCCCAAAAATATGGACCTTTGGCGCGAATACCGCGCTATTTGGTTCGACGACGAAAAAGCCGCGACTAGGTTCTATAAGAAAAACAAAAAAGCGATGCAGGAAGGCTCCGTCGTCAGTTGGCCGGACGCCTACGTCGGCAAGAAGCTCGCCGACTCGTTAGAGTATTACATGACAAGGTGGTGCGAGAACGAGCGCGCATTTTGGTCGGAACAGCAGAACCAGCCTCTCGAAACGCACACGGGCGCGATTAAATTGGCCGCCAAAGATATTGCCGCAAAGACAAACGGATTCGAACGCGGCGTCGTTCCGGACGACTGCGTCAAACTAACGGCAGCCGTCGACGTACACTCCGACGTGCTCTATTACTCAATTATAGCGTGGAACGCGTCCTTTACCGGGCGGATTGTTGATTACGGAACTTTCCCAGAGCAAAAACGGACCTATTTCCAAAAGAATGACGGCGGACTGGAGACGCTCAAGAGAATATTTTCAGACAGCACGGCCGACGGGCGCGTCCAACGCGGGCTCGACTTCCTCTTCCGCGATTTGCGCGAACGCGCGTTTGCGTCAGAAAATGAGATCGGAGTTTCGTCGCGCTCGAAACGAATTGACAGGATACTCGTCGACATGGGATGGAAGCCGGAGGTTGTAGAGAACGCGATTCGCGCCGTCGACGTCCGCTTGATTATTCCCGCGCGCGGCGTTGCAGTCCTTGCGAAACGAGCTCCGATGAGACAGTGGCCAAAGAAGCCCGGCCGCGTCTTCGGCTGGCGCCTTATCGACGAGAAGACGACCAACAGCGCGCTGCGTTCGATTCTAATTGACGTCAACTACTGGAAGACCAAGACGCACGAATCGTTTAGTCTTGCGCCCGGCGAGTCCGGCTCGCTTTCTTTGTTCGGCACGAGCCGGAGCGCGCACCGGATGTTTTCCGAACACGCCGCCGCTGAAACTGCAAAACTGGTCGAGTACGCAACCAATAAAGTTGTCGAATGGAGCCCAAATATCAACCGGCCGGACAATCACTATTTCGACACGATCGTCTACAACTACGCCGCCGCGTCTTCTTTGGGGCTTTTGACGTCGGACGACCCTCGCAGAGGCAAATTGGCGCGTACTTCTGGCGATTAAGAATAGAGGAGATTCCGCATGGAGACGGACTGGGGCAAGATAATTGTGAAACTGTCGGATATTGTCGCCGACAGAACCGACAGAGTCGTTCAGAACGTCTTGCGCTACACAGCCGCAGACGTTCGGCGCGCGGCGTCGCGCTCGATTAAGAGCGGCGGACGAAATATGCGGTCGAAGAATTGGACGACGTCCAAGCCTGGAGAACCGCCGCGAAGCCACAAAGGAACGTTGAAGCAGGCGATTCGGTACACGCAGACGGACAGCTTGACGTATATCGTCGGACCGGAGCGGCTTGGCGCGTCGTCCGCGTTGAAAACTCTCGAATACGGCGGCTCCGGCACGGTCAAAGCGACCTTTTACGACGAGCAGTACGTCGCCAATCGCAGGAAGTCGAGACGCAAGCGCAAAGGAGCAGAGCCGGTCAGACCGCGCGCAAAGAAGCCTTATCGCGTCGTTTCTAAGACGAACCAGAACGGCGTGATAGTGCGCGATTATCTCTATTTCAAAAATTCCGGCGCGTGGGAACGCGCGGCGGCGTCGTCGCGCTTCCAGTCGTGGGCGAGCCGGATGAGGACTGTCGAAACGAAGACGGTCCGCGTTGAACCTCGTCCGTATATGCGCCCGGCGCTCGAACAAGAGACCGCTGATGAAAAGGCTAACGCAAGAATGACGCGAGCGATTCGCGCCGTGCAGAAATAATAATGGTGAGATATGGATAAATTGCCAAGAGTCCGAAAAGGCGATCCCATTACGGCGACAGCTTGGAACGACGTCGTCGACAAAGTGAACGGGAAGCCGGACGTCTCCCTGCGGCGAGGGAAACGACGACAAGCGTCGAAGCCTGGCTTCTATATCAGCGTAACGACCGACGGGGGACTGCTGTTTACGTTCAACAAGGGCACGCAAGGTGAGTAAAGACAGGACAATAAAAGCTGGAACTGGCTGTACTGCGTCGAGTACGGCGAGCGCCGCCGACGCGTCAATACGGTTCTTCTTGTCTGGGTATACGTATTACCCAGGGAATCCGGCGTCATGCTTGGGAGTTCCGACCGACTTGACTATGCAGCTTGTATATCAGTATTCATCGGGTAGTTCAGGGAATCAAGTCATCACAAGGATATACGGATTGGTCAACCCACCTCCAACTGTCAACGCTGTTCCTGAATGGCGCAGCGCGACCCGAGAAGGATACACGCCTCTTCTGCACAATGGAGAGTTTTGGAACGTCCATGACTGTCTGCCTTTACAGACGTCAGAAGACGTTATTGATGGCGTACGGTTCGTAAAGGTAACGTCAGCGCTCGAATATCCGGATGTTGCATACTTCGTTGTTCAAGAGCCGACGTTCTGGATCACGTCATATAGTACGTCGGGAGCAGTCCCTACTATTGAGACGTATGACGTCCTCGAGCCTGGTACAAAGTTGTCTGTTCCTTTGGTGCTTGGTTATGACAGCAACAAGCTAAGGTTTGAAGATATACGATACGGTGAGATAGTCTACAAGGCTGACGTCAATGTGAGGACGTCAACGACTATCCAAGCCGCTCCGGCAGACAACCAATTGATTATCTCGCGCTTCCAGAATCACAAAACGACCTGGTCGCTTGGCATGGCTTTAGCTCCTATGTTTTCGCTCGTGAACTAAGATGGACACAAAACAACTCGAATCAATCCGACGCAGGATTACACTGCTGCGCGCAGCGCTCGAAGACGAGTCGCTGCTGACGGAAGTTTCCGTCGACGGCGTTAGCGAGCGACTTGATCGCGCGCAAATCATCGCCGAACTGAAAGACCTTGAAGCCGAAGAAGCGCTGTTAACAGGTCGCAAATCGCGTTTATATGGAATTAGACTGTCATGAGTGTTCAAGACCGAATCAAAGCCGCGTGGAAGGCTCTGCGCTACGAAGCTGTCGAGGAATCGCCGACGCGGCGCCGTATCTTCGTTTCCGGACGGTCCGAAGATCGCGAGCTAACGCAGTATAAGCGGCAGAAGCTTATCAGCGAGACGCGCTACGCGCTGCGCAACTTCTCGCTTGCAGGGTACGCGCTGCGCAAACATCTTCAGTTCGTCAGCTACGTTCGTTTCTTTGCGGAGACGGAAGACAGAGAGTTTAACGAACGGCTCGAAAGGCGCGTTGCGCGTTGGAAACTTCGGGACCAATGCGACGTTGCAAGGCGGTCGAACTTCGACGAGATCATCACGCTCATTGAGTCGCACCGCGCGCTGGACGGCGACGTCGGGATTCTTCGGCGCTCCGACTGCCGTTTGCAGATTATCGAATCGGATAGGATCCGCAACCCGGAAGGAGTGGGAGAGAGCGACCCGGATTGGGTGAACGGCGTCAAGGTGGCGCCAGACGGCCGGTCGCTCCGTTATGCAATATGGAACAGGACGACGTCCGGCTCGTTCACTTACGAGCGCGACGTCGACGCGGTCAACTTTGATTTACTGACCTACCGAAACAGACGCGACCAGATACGCGGCGTCTCGCTCTTTGCGCCTGCCGTCAAGATGATCTCGTATCTTTACGACGGGCTCGATTATGCGCTGGCCAAGCTCAAACTTGAACAGATGATGGGGCTCGTTACGAAACTTGACGACGGCGGGAATCTCGCCGGACTAGAAAAGACCAACCCTGAGGAGATTGACGCTCAGGCGCGCGAGGTCTTTGGCAACGATCTATTTCACGTCTCGCTCCGGACGGGCGAAGAAGCTTCGTTCATGGAGTCCAACAACCCTAGCGAGAATTTTCAGAATTTCTGCGAGATGATAACCCGGCTCATCTTTGCCGCGTTGGACCTGCCTTATTCGTTTTACGACGGCTCTAAGACGAATTTCTACGGAAGCAAAGGGGAATTTGAACAGTACATCGACACTGTCGAAAAGAAACAGCAGCCGACTATCGAGATGCTGAACGAATGGGTTTTCGATTGGCTGTTGCCGAACTGGCTGACGGACCCTAACGACCCGTTCTTCGACGCGCTCCCTGCCGGGATGACGCTCGACGATCTGCGCGGGCAAGTCGGCTGGCGCGGCGCCGGTATGCCGACGTGGCGGCTCTTTGAATTTGTGAAAGAGATGCAGATGGCGGTGAGCGCGGGGTTCATCGACCCGTTCAGCCTCGCAGATTCTTTTGGAGAATCGATCACAAAGAACCTTTCGAGGATAAAAGATCTGCGCGAATTGGCGAAAGAGTATCAGATAGAACTCCCATTTGGGCACGAAACGGCAATTAACGTAGGATTGTAATGAACCAGATTAAATTAGAAGGGAAGAAAGCGCGCGTCTGTCTCTTTTCGAGCGACGTGCTTTCGAAGTATGGCGAGCGGTTCGCGTTTGATTATGGGTCGCTTAGAATCTTGGGCGACCGCGTCCCGCTCGATTACAACCATGACGACGGCGAGATCGTCGGGTATTGTGAGAATTTCGACGTCTCTAATGAAGGCGTCTACTGCGACGCGGTTCTTCTGCCTCGCGAAGATCTCCCGGAAGCGCGCGTCAACGAGCTCCTGCACAATTTGCAAAACGGCGTTCCTTACGAGGCGTCGGCGCTCGTCGACTGTGAAACGGCGATCATTGAAATAGTAGACGAGGGCGTTGATACGGTCGTTAATGGGCGCGACGTTGTCGGACCGCTCAATATTTACAAAGAGGCAATTATTAGAGGCGTGGCAATTTGCCCGCATGGTACAGACAAAGAAACGACGTTCGTTTCATTTTCCGCCAAGAAAAGGAGACCAGAACCAATGGCAAAAAACACGAAGTTGACAGCCGGGACCGCCCCTAAAGAGGAACCTGACAAGAAAGACCTGCCGTCGAACGCCGACGAAAAACTTCTCGCGCTTATTGACGAGTTCGGCAAAGAGCGCGGCGTCGACTACTACTTAAGCGGGCTCACGCTCGAGGACGCTCGGAAAGAGGATTATGAACAACTGAAAGCGCTGCGCGACGAGCTTGAAGGCAAAGAGGTCCCGCCTCCGGTCGATCCGGCAACCGGAGACCCTGTCAAAGAGGAAGAAGAGGACGAGTTCCGCGAGGAGGTGAAGAAAGAGCTCGCGTCGGTATCTCGTCGTTTGAACGCGCTCTCGGCTATTGTTCGACGCGGCGACCAGACGGGCGTTATTGACGCGCCTCCGGCTCCTGGAAAGAATGCGCCGAAATCCGCGCTCCATCTGGCGGCGGCCAAGTACTCCGCCCAAGGAACCAAGAGACTCTAATCAAGAGGAAGGAGAATACTAACTATGGCTCTTATGACTACGTCCGATATTCTGAAGATCAACAACTCCGAAGAACTCGTCGGACTCATTGACGACGCGATCGCGAACATTCCGGAGATGCAATTCTTCGGCGCGTCTCCGGTTATCCGGAACTCGTACAAGACGCTCGCGCTCGACGGGCTCCCGACGGTCGGTTTCCGCGCTCCCGGCACGCTGCGCGAGTTCTCGACGGGCACGCTCGTCAATAAAGAAGTAACGTGTAAGTACCTCGACGCGTCTTGGACTCTCGAAGTCGCAGTCGCACAAATGTCCGACTGGGGCGCAGACTTTGCGAAAGCTATGCAGGCGCGGTCTCATCTGCGCGCGGCGTTCCTGGCTCTGTCGAAACAAATCTGGTACGGCGTCAACGCCGACGCTGGCGGCTTCGTCGGCTTCGACGCGTTCATCGACGCGGTCGTCGACGCCAACAGCAACAAGATCATGGTTGTCGACGCCAACCCTGGCGTCTCTCTCACCGACGCGACGGCAGTATACGCCGTCAGGACCGGTCTGGACTCCTCGCAGCTCGCATGGGGCTCTAACGGTCAATTCGACGAGGGCGATGTGGTCGAGCAAATGTTGTACGACTACACAACGAGCGAGAACTCTACGACGACGAAAGGCGCGTGGCATTACGCCCAGAAGCTCGGCGGCTGGGTCGGGCTCCAGGTTACGTCGAAATATGCAGCTGCGAAGGTTGCGAACTTGTCGGCGGCGGCGGGTAAGAACGGATTGACGNNTGACGGACGACCTGCTGTATCAACTGCTTGAGACGTTCCCGGCTGGGCAGGTCCCCGACGGGATCTTCATGAGTCGTCGCTCGCTCTCGCAACTGCGTCAGTCGCGTACGGCTTATAACGCGCTCGGCGCGCCCGCTCCGTATCCGACAGAGTTCGAAGGCGTCAATATCTACGTAACGGACGCAATCAACAACTCCGGCACGGTTACTATCGATTCCGGCTCTGGTTCCGGCTCCGGCGCTGGTTGATGATCGGAGAGTGAACAATGCGACTGCACAAGAGACTCGACAGAGCGATATACCGCGCTTCCCAGCGCTACTTTGCGCACTTCTATTTTGTCGCCGGAAACGGACTGAGGAAGAAGATAGAGGCTGTCAAGCGCGGAGTCGGTCTGGACGAATTTTCCGTTGCCAGCGGGAACCTGACGGCGCGCGCTGTCGAGTTTGTTGTCAGTCGCTCCACTTTCGAGGGTATGGCGCGCGTCGCGTCTTTCGGGTCCGCGAGCGCGGACCCGCGCTCAACCTTGCGCGAGGCGCGTATCGACGAAGTCTTCAAAGACGGCAGAACGTGTTCCTACTCATTCTTGCCAGCGCGCCCACTTGATGAAAACTCGCCGGAGGCGGGAACGATACGCCTTTATTGCACACTGAAACAAGAGACGAAACAGAAATGATCATCTTACAACGCATTGACGGCTCGGATAAGTCGACGCTTGTCCGCGAGCAAAACGAAGAGACGGCGAACCTCTACGGGCTCGATTATCGAACGTTCGAAAAACAAGAGAATCCCGTAAATGATCTAAAAGCTATCAGGGACGAACTGACGAGGCTTTCTTCGCGCAAAGGAGCGAAGAGTCCCGCAGACGAGATTCTGCTTTACCTCGACGAGAACGCGCTTATCTGCCCAGCAGTCGGTAACGAAGCGCTTGCCGTCGAGCTTCTTGGCAACTCCTTCGCCGCGTTCTCGTCGGACGTCGGGAGCGAAAACGACCGTTGGAACCCCGGCGGGGTCTGCGCGTCGCAAGCGCTCTTTAAAAACATGAAAGAAGCCGGAGACTTCTTCGACGATTGGGTTCGCGAAACGTCCGACGAACAAGTCCGAAGGAACGACCGGCTGACAATCCAGCGCGCGCTCAATACGATCTTCCCGAAATGGAGCGGCCAAGGCGCGCGCATTCTCTACGACTATTACCGGCTCGCGGCGCGACAAGGGCATTACGTCCGACAGACGTATATCGACGGCGCCGAAAAAACCAAAGAAGCGATCGCGAACCTGCGCGTATTGCTCCCAATTCCAGACGTCGAACCCGTCCAGACGGAGCAGGCGGAAGAAGAGCCGACGACGGAGCCGGAAGAGAAACCAAAGAAGACGGCGCCTAAGCGGACGTCGACCAAAAAGAAAACTAAGGAACCCGCAAGTGATAAGTAAGTGTTGGCCTGCATACGTCCTTTGTCATCCGGTCGACAGGGCGCGGATTCTGCGCTTCATGGCGTCGTGGGGAAAGGCGGCGTCTAACTACACGACAGAAACGAAGATTGCGCGTTTCTATCCTGTCGAGGAGATCCCGGGCATGAACAGCGAGCGTTTCCCGCGCGTTCCGTTCTGGCGCGATGGGAACGGACTCGACCGACGCGGACATACCGCTTGTTACTGGGGGCACGTGCAGATGTGGCGTCAGGCGCTCGCGCGCGGCGACTCCAACTTCGAGACGGGCTCGGCGCTCTTCTTCGAAGACGACGCGATTCTCGACGTCGATTTTTGGCCGAGAGCGCTCGACGCGTACGACGATCTCCCTGACGACTGGGATATTCTCTACCTTGGAGGGCAGCACTGCATTCACGGGCGACCTCGTCCGGAGGCGTTTTCTGAGAACCTCTACAAGATCCAGAACGTCAACCGGCTTCACGCCTACGCGATTCGATTGTCGTCCTTGCCAAAGATTATATTGTGGTTCGAAGAAAACCACGATTGGGGGCATAATTTCCACGACCCGAAAACAGGAAAGAGCGAGGCGGAAGTCGATTACGCGATTGGACATCTAACAGAGACAGGATTTCTTAACGGGTACGCGTTGCGTAAATGGGCGTGCGGTCAAGCTCCGGGAATGAGCGCGACGCAAGGTCGGTTTGAGAACAACGGTCGCTGGGAATTATAGCTATAAAAGCGCGGACCAAACGACGCGCCGATACTTGTCAGACCGAAACGGCAGAAACAGTTCCGCTCTATTACGGACGCGCCGATTATCGTCTGAGTGCAGATAAGAAAAGAGCCCCTAGTTCTTCCCAAAGCTAAGGGCTCTTCTCTTTTTTTTCTACTAACGTTCCGCACAAGAGGAACTAGTCAAGAACATCGTTAAGGTAGCTCAGTTCTGCGCGGATAAGCTGTTTAAGGCGGTCCTTATACTCATCAAGCAGAACCGCGTTCTCGCTAACTTGCCTTCTAATCTCTTCTAACGCTTCGCTGTCATTTGCTGCGTCAATGATAGCTTTCGTAAAGTACGAGCACGCTTTCCTATGCTCAGCGTAATCTTCTTTGGTCTTTAATTCTTTCATCTTTCGTTTCTTCATTAGCTCAGGTGATACGTCGGACGCGCTCGTCAACAAGACCGAACTTAATTTGCAGAAGTTGTCGAGCACGCATAATCGAGCGGGAGATAGCCGCTTTAGAAACGCCGTACCGTTCTGCTGTTTCCGCTTGAGTCAGTCCGTCTTCGTACACCGATAGGAAGTACTTTAACGACGTCGCAGGAAGAGTCTCCCGCACTACAGCGCACAAGTGGGGGTAGTCAGTGTTAGGTTTGCTCGGTTGTCGTTCCGTTGCCATTTACTTCTTCTCCTTCTCCTCTTCGTCCTCAATGCGCCTTTCCCGTCTGCCGGAGTTCTTTATAATGCGCTGGTTCCGTAAGAAGATTTTCTGTGGGGTGGTATTTGTCTCAACTGAAACAAGGGTTTTCGTCGTAATGTTTCCAACAAAGTTTAATATATTCTTCTTCATCCGGATATATATATATATACCCTGTTCTGAGTTGTTCGCTCATTATGAAATTAAATATTTCTTTCCGCGCTTCTAGAACGAAACGTCCCGACGCGATTCCTTCTTTTACTCGCGCTTCTTGACGCGGATTCGAAACAATTCTCCTTTTAGCAACGTCGTTATTTATCGCGAATAAAAAATTACGAATCTTTATTTGCGACTCATTACAACGGAACCGGAGCTCTTTTTCTTTGGTCAAGAAAGGGCAAACCCAGCAACCGTCCCTCGCGTAATCGTTCTGATATTCTCCTTTTAGTTCGGCAATAGTTCCGCCCCAAAAGAACGTCCCGACCGATTCTAAATATTCCCACACTTCGGCTGTTTTTACGTCTGCAATCGGCGACAAGGATTCGATATTTAATTGTTTCCGCAACCGCACCAGCCCGAAAGGCGCTCCTTGTTCCGTGAGGCGTTTGGTTCTTTGTTTGCTTTCTTCCTTTCTCGTTCCGTCAATAACAAGACAACCGCGACTTGGAGATTCTTTGGCAACTTTTGTAAAATAACGTTCGTTCGGCTGTTGCTTTAGGCATTTTGTACAGTAACGCAAACGGAGGGCAGGAGCAGGATAGCCGCGACCGCAAATCATACACCAGAAACGGTTCTTCAAAACCGGTTCCGTACAAACAGCATTGATTCCGACCTTTCTCATTCGCTCGAGTTGTTTATTGTGTCTTTCGAATTTACCAATAGGCTCCAACCCAGTTTTATTATATCCGACAAAAACAGGATTCTTCCATTCGTTTTTATCCGCAACCTCGCAAACTAACTGCAAAACAAGTGTGGAATCTTTCCCGCCGCTATAACAGACCTGAAAAGGTCTTTCCTCGTTGCGGTAATAATGCTCGATAATATTACGCGCCACGTCAACGTTATTTGACACTATCGCCCTTTCTCTTTTTTAATCGACTTCCGGATAAATAATCCTTGAATTGTATCAAGAAGGATATAAAAGCGATTGCTAAATTCCATTCTTAAAAAACACCGGTCTAGATTAAATGCCGCCAACGCTAACGAGAACGCTAACGCTGGCGGTTCCCCTTTCTCGCTTAGACTTCCTCGTACCTTTGCTCGAGGTATAGCCTTAACGAGTCCCTTTGATTGTCATCAAGCCGGTCATCGGCTTTCATCCCTTCGTCAACCCCGTTAAGGTCTTCGGCTGTTTTCGCGTCCGCGATTGCTTGCCTATAAATTCCTTCTACCGTTTGCGGTTGTTGCGGTTCTTTCTTCGGCGTTTTTTTCGTTGCCGGAGTTTCTCCGCTCTTCCCAGGAGTTCCAGATTCGCCGTCTGTTGCGTTCTTTTGCTCGGACGTGTTTTTAGCGGGTTCGGGCTCCGCGCTCGTTATGGGGGCTGTATTGCGAGCTCCCTGGAACGCAAGGCGATTCTTAAGGTCGTCTGTTGCGGAAGTTTGTTCCGCGACTTCCATATCAAACCATTCCGAAGGTGTGCTAATCCCGTCGCGCAAGCTCGTGTAAATTTCTCTCATTCGCACGAACTGAGCCGGAGCAATTGAATCGATACGGCGTTGTATTCGCTTCTCAATTTGCGCCTTCGAAACGCCGAATTGCTCAAAAGCGGCGACGAGTTTTTTGATAGTTTCGGGAGTAATATCGCAATGAGTAACAAGCGTTCTTCGACATTGCTCAACCGCCGCGTCGACCACGTCGCCGGGAATGAGCGCCAAGATACAGTTTCTCATTCGCCGCGCCGCTTGATTCGCGAGGAGTTCGTACAGTTCGCGTTCGTCCGTAATTCGATTGCGTCCTTTTTTCGTCGTCCGATAGTGCGGAACATAGAAGAACAGCGTTTTCAAAACGTTTGTCTCTTTGTCCCACGCAAACGCTCTGATCTTTGAGGCGTCGTACTCGCGTTCAAGCTCGTCCCAACCGCATTCCAAGTTGCCCCAGTCTCTGGCGATTTCTTCGGCAAGTCGAATTGAAGGACCGCTGATTTGTGTTCCGCCTTTTGCGTAAGCGTAGACAGCGACTTCCGCCAAACCTGGGCGTTGACACGCCGTGAGAATCTGCTCCGCCGCTTTTCGTTGGTCTCTGGGGAATTGCTTCGCCAAATAGATTTGCGCTGGCATCTCCGCGAGTTCATGAGAGACGGCTTGCGCGGCTCCGACAGAGCCAACCTGAGCGAGAGAGCCGCCGAACGGATTGGCGACTTCGCCTGCGATTTCCGTCGTGTATTCGTTTTCGTTTTTGATAATCTCGTTTGACATAGTTAAGTCTCCTTGTTGTTAAATTGGTTACGATTAAAGGTTAGGTTTGAGCCCAGTTGTTACGGATTGTCGGGAGCTCCGTCATAAACTTCTAAATCGTGTGCCATTGTAAATCCTCCTTATTTAGTTGGTTTTTTGTTCTTCTTCTACTACCGTTTCCGGCAAGGGTTCGGAAAGTCCGGAAGCTAGTAGCCGCCGCGTTCCGGAAACGATCTTAGTATATTTCTTTTTTTGTTCGTCGGTCGGAGAAAACTCGTTGCAAAGTTCTTTCCAATCAACCCGCGCGGAATCCTTGCTCTTTTTCCAGGTCGCTTGCCCGTACTTTTCCGAACGCAAACCGTCGCGGTTGGCAATTGCAACCCTTAACGCGAGGTCGTTTTTGTCGTGCTTTTCCTGCGCTATTCGCAATTCTTCGCGGCTCCGGATATACGCGAGCATTATTTTCTCTTCAGTTTCGGTTGCCGTTGCAATTGGCTCCGTGTTCCGGTCAAATTTGGCAGTGAGCCAATTGCGGGTTGTTTCGTCAACTTGCGTTATTTCCGGGGGGTTGCCGGCAAGAACGTGGTTTTGATAAAAATCAACGCAACGCTCAATGAAAAGGTCGTAAAGCTCTTTGTCGTTATGGACTAAAAATTCTTTGTATTGCCGAAGCCCGCCGCCCTCATTGAGGAACGCAACCGCGACGTGCCAAATCGGGAGCCCCGTCATCCCGAGGTAGAAAATTACTTGCGTTAAATAGTAATCCGGAATCTTGTCGGTTCCTTCTTCGCCGTATTGTCGGAAGTTCATCCAATTTGTCGTCTTGATTTCAAGCCCTGCCGTAATTTTCTGTTCGCCTCCGGATTCACGGCATAATCGGTCGGGATGTGAAACAAGAAAGTCGTAATCGGGGTGAGTAAATTCGTCCGGCGTTTCCGTTCCTTTGCGATTGTGAACGACCTTGTATTCCGAGTGCGCCATTTGAAACATATCGGCTACAAGCGGCTCCCAACGAATCCCGAAATCCGTATATTTATTTCCGGCGAAAGGCGGAGCCTCTTTGCGGAGTTGCAAATAAAGCCCGTGCGGCGATTGAAACGGGCTAATCCCCATTACTGCTCCAACTGAGGAGCCGCCAATTCTTCCAAAACGTCTAGACATTTTTCTTTCTCTCCTTCATAGTTTTCTTATCGTAATACGGAACAAGTTTAAAACGATTCATTAGCTCGATTATTTTCGCGCTATCTTCGCGAGGATCGAAATTTTCAAGCTCGATTATAATCGCGCCGTTTTTAACCGGCGGGCAATCGATAACAAGCATTTTTTTTATAAACCTATCGTCAAGTAAAACGCCGTTTGAAACAAGCCCGTCGAACAATGACTTTTCCCAGTTATCAATATCGCGCCTAACTTTTGTATCCGGCGGAAAAAGATAAACGCGCGCCAAAATTGGCAACGTCGTGTGGAACTTCGGCAAATGCTGAGCAAGTAGCTCCAAACCAAGGTCGCGGACATACTGCTTGTATTCGTTTGAAGTAACCAAACGCCCTCGTACCGGCACCCAAATCGCATTAGTCGAAACAGACCAAGGTGATTTAATTTGGATTGGAGACCGAATAACATTATATTTGCCTTCCTTAATTCCCTTGATCCTTTGCTCTTTTGCAAGCGCCCCCAGCGTTTTGGTTCGTACTGGGGTCGCTTTTTTAGCCGTTCTTTTTTTAATCGATTTTACTTTTGTCATCAGACCGTGCCTCGCGTTGCCGTAAACATTTTGTCTCGCGAACGTTGGAATTCTTTGTCGGAATCGAGCGAAAAATCAACCCTGGGCGCTTTGCTCATTCTTTCGTCGAGCATCCAATAGTCGAATTTATCCCAATTCCAAATGCCATTTTCTCGGCAGGAAAGATAAAAGTCAAGTGCTGAATCGTCGTTGTAAGTACGTCCGGCATAATCAACGGTCAAGCTTTCATATTTGCCGTCGGGGTCCGTTTCGGGGTTCTTTTCGGCAAGTTCGTGATGTTCGTAGTATTCCAGAACCCGTTCAACTTCGTTGGAAAGTGCGTCCTGCAAATCCTTATACAGACCCGTTTCGTTCTTCCACTTTTCCCATTCGCAAATCTTGTGGAGGCACGAAACCATAAACAGGAGCTGAAAGTCGGGGTTGACTTCAAAAACAAAGTGGTTGCGGAAGAGTTCTTTTAAAGTATCCTCAACAACAGAATCAAAGTTTTTGAAAATGTCTTCGGCGGAACGTTCCCAGAAATACGGCGACCAGCGGTCAATGAGAATTGAGAATGCTTGTTCGAAATCGCTCTTAGCAAGTTTAATCATTGCTAGTTTCCTTTCTGCAATCAATCGAGATTTAAAGGGGGTTCCGGAACCGCTCCCGATTTTAGAAGCGGCTCCGTTTGTTTTGTTTATTAGCTGTAAGCCTCGGTCATAAATTCGTTGTAAATGCGGTTCAGGATTTCCTTTTTCTCGACCTTTGGCTTTTGCCAAAAGCCCTCGGGGAGATTTTCAAGGAGCCACTCGTGTTCGACTCCGCAATAGTAAGGTGAGTCGTCGCCCTCGCTCGGGATCCAAACCGCCGCTCTAACCTGGAAGCCTACGCCAATCTCCCAAGGTTCGTCGTGTTCATCGAGAATGTACCACCAAGAGCCCTTGTGGGCATTGTCGGTATTTACGTCAAGGAATGTATCCCAAAGGTCGTCGGCGCTTCTGTAAAAGTAGTTCATCTTAAGTTCCTTCTAGGTTAAGGGTTCGGGTTTTTTGTTGAGGTCTCGTCCTCAACTTCTTATGACTATATTATACTCTCAATTAAATATAATGCAAGAGGGAAAAGAAGAAAAAAGCGATATTTTTCAAGAATTTTTAAAATTCTTTTTCGGCTTCTTTTTCAGTCCGGTCGATTTTGTTCAATTCGGCGAGGATTTTTTGAAGTTCTTTAAAATGCTTTGCGCCGTCCTTACTAATTTTCCCACCTTTGGAATAAGTACGCATTTCGGCTCGCTTATACCATTTGTAGTGGTAATCCCACTCTTTGTCGAGTTCTCCCTTGCGTTTCGTATAATCTTTTGGCATTGGTTATTCTCCGCAATTATCCCCGCCCCTTTCGGAGCGGGTTTTGTTTTGATTAAAAATCAGCCATTGATACCGTAACGGTCCTCGTAGTCGCCAACGTTGCGCAGGACGATGTTGCGGGC
>LSQX01210244.1_pt2 | contig 16743 bp, 14 predicted proteins | sample 654561 | NCBI WGS metagenome assembly LSQX01 (sample SAMN04489861, study PRJNA283612) | anaerobic digester metagenome | isolation source: 4 biogas reactors fed with cattle manure at either 37C or 55C with and... | place: Denmark: Kongens Lyngby | collected 2014
TCCTCATCGGTATAGTTCATGGGTTTATAAACCGTGTAACCGATGATCAGCTTGCCTTTTTCCTTGACATAGGCAAGGTCGCTCTCCTCCGCTGTCGCAAACGAAGCAGACGCCGCAAGCAGCATCAGGGCCATCATGCAGATCAGGATCTTTCTCAACATTCTCATTCCCTCCGTCTTCCTTCAGAATATTATTTGCTTATCCTACACCATGAAAACGATTTATGACAGGGGAAAACTGTATTTATTTTGAATATGATGGATATATATGCAGAAAAAGCATGCCCGGGGTACGCGGGAATGCTCAAATATTGCGATGAAATAGACGGTTTGCGGATAGTTCCTTCACCGCATTTTGTCAGGTGCTGCGCCCTTCCATCAAGGCGACAGGAATCTGCCGGGTTTGCCGGCGCATGTTTTTGTCAGCCAGCATGTTTTCAAGGATATCCAGCGCGTTGTGGGCGATGCCGGTCTCGTCCTGTTTAATGTGCGTGAAGAAATATTCCCCCTGATAACCATATTTCTCATCAAAGCAGCAAATAGCCAGGTCCTTTGGCACATCGCGGCGCAGACTTTGGGCCGCGGCGCGGGCTAGGTGGGCAATGCCGTACTCCGCGCACACAAGGGCGGTGACGTCGGGATGGCTAACAAGCCAATCGGTCAGAAAGTCCAGAATCTCAGGCTGGCCGCGGTCCTGGGGCTGCGCCGGGTGGCTAAACCGCGCCGCCGGCGGCACGATCACCGGAAGGGACGCGCTCATCCCCGCATCCTGCATGGCTTTTTTATAGCCCTGATAGCGGTCCTCCAGGGAGATGGCCTCCGATACTTCGGAGGTGAGGTACATAATCTGCTGGTGACCGCGGCTGATTAAATGCTCCGTCAGCATGCGCGCGCCCTCCTCGTGGTGGGAGCAGACGCAGGGCGCGGGAATGCCCATCAGCGGCCGGTCCACCATGACGACCGGGAAGTGATCCAGCACCAGGCGCAGCAGGTCGGTATCATAATAGGTGCCGTGCGCCGGCATCACCAGGATGCCCTCGACACCCAGCGTCAGCAGTTGGTGCAGGCGCTTTCGCTCGATGGTTTGCTGCCCATAGGATACGGCGGGGCAAATCTGAAAACCGCGCTGGGACGCCAGCTGATCGATGGCATAAAACAGGCTTAAGGCATAGGATTCGCCCAGGTCCTCCATCAACAGCCCAATGCGGCGCAGGCCGTTTTTGCTGGCCGCCATTTTCAGCCGGGTGCTGGCCGCGGCGCGGCCGGACTGGAGCGCTTGGGACACAAAGGTGCCCAGCCCCCGCTTGCGCACCGCCAGCCCCTGCTCGGCCAGCAGGTTCAGCGCGCGTTTGCTGGTGATGCGGCTGACACCAAACTGGTCTGCCAGCTGCATCTCTGTGGGCAGTTTCTCGCCGGGTTTCCAGTCGCCAGCGGCAATACCTTCCGCCAGGTGGCGGTAGAGTACTTCATATTGGTAGGAAAGCTCATCCATCTTACACTTTACTCCTGCTTTACGCGTGTTTTACGACAGTAGTATACCAAATATATCAAATGCGCGCAAGTTAATTTTATGGAATTACATATGAGTTCACTTCAGAAAAACATATATAAAACAACGATATTACAAGGAACAAAAAGGTTTATTCTGTGGTTGTCTCTTTGTTGGATACAGCCAAAATGGACAGGGTTCGTAAAAATATAAATTTAATTGATATAAAATGATTTGCTGTGGTATACTAACCACAACAGAACGCGTTTGCCCAAAAACAACATGTAAGTGGCCGCGTCAAAAATGAATGGAGGTTCAACATGAAAGGAAACACCATCAAAAAACTCCTGTCGATGGCCTTGGTGATGGTCATGTTCCTGTCCCTGGGCGCAGCATGGACTGCCCAGGCGGAGGACATTGGCACCGTCAAAATCCTGACCAACGTAACCGGCGGCAAGGATGAGGCCGAGATGCTGCTGTTCGCGGAAGCGTTTGGCAAAGGCATCAACGGCACCGTCATCATGGAAAAGCCGGCCGCCAACTACGGCGAAGTGATGATGAACAAACTCAACGCGGGGGAACAGTACGACCTGATCTACGTATCCCTGCAGGAATTGTACGACATGCAAAAGGACGGCATCCTGACCGACCTGACCGATTGGGTGAAAGCCTCCCCCATCCTGGGCGACACCGACGTGATTCCCGAGCAGGAGTGGGAGCAATTGACCATTGACGGCCGCATCTGGGGCGGCTTCAACAAGACCGAGGTCCACAAACTGCCCGCCATCAACACGGTGATCGCGAACAAGGCAGGGGTAGATCTGGATAAAGTGGAGCCCACACTGGCAGGCTATCACGAGCTGTTCAAGCAGCTGCAGGCGGTCGGCGGCGAGGGCTTCTACGCCTTCAACACCCACATCCCCGGCCTGCATGACCTGCAGCCCTGGTTTGCGGCGGTCGATCTGAAAATGGGCTTTGCCAAAAACGAAGACGGCTCCCTGTATGTCCCCATCGCGACAGAGGCCGCCATCCCCGTATGGGAGTGGTTTGCCCAGTTGTACAAGGAAGGCCTGATGGATCCCGATGCCCTGATTAACACCACGGGCGACATGCGCAACAAGATGATGGCCGGTCAGACTGGCCTGGTTGTGGACTGGGCGGCCTGGGTTGGCCTGTACAATGTGCGCTCCGGCGAGAACTATCCGGATGTGGTGAATGTCATGCCCTTGGGCGGCGTGAAGAACTCCAAGGGGGACTTCATGTTCTCCCGCGGCGACCCCTCCATCTGGGTCATCCCCATCAACGCGCAGAACCCCGAAGGCGGTTTCAAGGCCTTGGAATACATGGCAACCCAGGAGGGCGGCCAGCTGCTGTCCATTGGCATTGAAGGCCATGACTACAACGTGGTGGACGGCAAGGTCGTCATGACCGAAATCGGCCTCAGCCACGGCAACGACCATGGCGCGCCGGTGCCCACCAGCCGCAAGTATGAAAGCCCTGTGCCGCTCAACCCCGGTTTCGCGGAGGCCATGGCCTTCCTGCCCTACGCGTCCCTGGATATGAGCACCGACATGACCAGCACCTACAAGGAAATCGTCGCCAAGTACGCCACCGAGATCATCGTGGGCACCAAAACAGCTGCTGAAGGCGTGGAAGCCATGCAAAAGGAGCTGAAGGACCGCGGCGTCATCTGACAGCACGAATACTAACAGATAACCCCTAACTATCGCTGGTCCGCTGAGCCATCAGCGGACCAGCCTTACAATCAGCCCAGCATGTTTTCTGATCCGGGCACACACCTGTCCATCGGGCAGAGGAGGACAAGATGAGCACCATCCAGGCACAGCCGGCCCCCCGCAAACAGCAGCACCGCGCGTGGCTTCGGCGCAAAATGTGGCAGTATAAAAGCATCTATCTGATGATCGTGCCCGTGTTCTTGTATTTTGCTGTTTTTACCTTTTACCCGCTGGGCCTTGGCCTGGTGCAAAGCTTCCAGCGCGTGCCCCTGATAGGCAAGGCAACCTATAACGGCATCGCCAACTATCAGCAGGTGCTCAGCGACCCCATCTTCATCAAATCCATGACCAACTCCATGCTGGTGGGGACGGTCTCGCTTTTCATCAACCTGGCGGTTGCCCTGGTGCTGACCATTTCCGTTAACGAGGTGCGCAACCGTTTCAGCAAATCCCTCATCCAAACCGCCACCTTTTTGCCGTATTTGTTCTCCTGGACGGTGGTGGGCGGGATGTGGCTGCAAATCCTGGCGCACAATGGCATGGTAAACAACTTCCTGGCGATGATGGGCGCGCAGCGCCTGCCGTTTTTTACCTCCCCGGTGTGGGGGCGGCCTGTCATCCTGTTTACCAATGCCTGGAAGCAGGCAGGCTATTTTGTGGTGCTGATGCTGGCCAGCGTGGTCAGCATAGAACCCACAATTTTTGAGGCTGCCCGCATCGACGGCGCTTCCCGATTCAAGCAGATCCGCTACATCATCATTCCTCAGGTGTGGCCTACCATCAAAACGCTGCTGGTGCTGGGGGCAACCGGCGTGCTCCGCAATTTTGACCAGGTGCTCATCATGAACCGCCCCGCGACCAAGGACAGCATCCGCACCCTGCTGTTATATATCTATGAAGAAGGCATCACCAAGCGCCGCATCGGCACCGCCACCGCGGCTGCCAGCGTGGTGATGGTCATCACCCTGGTGATTACAGTACTGGTGCGGCGGATGGCGCGCTATGACCAGGACGCCAGCTATTGAGGAGGTCATATGAGTACAAAATTGTTTGAGCGCCCGCAGGCCGTCTCCAAGGCATACCGCAATGAGCTGCGCCCCCTGGGGCGTGTCATCAACACGGTGTTTTTGGTGCTGATCTTTTTGATCATGCTCCTGCCCATGGTCAACGTGCTGGCCATCTCGCTGTCCAGCAACGCGGCGTCCCAGGTGTCGGATGTGACGCTGTGGCCGAAGGATTTTTCCACCGAGGGCTATACCTTTATCTGGAACGCGCAAAACCTGGGCCGCGCCTTTGGCAACAGCTCCTTTGTGTCGGTGGTGGGCACCCTGTTTACGGTGTTCATCTCCTCAATGGCCGGCTATGTGCTCATTCAGCGGGAGCTGCCTTTCCGCAAGGCCATCGCCACGGGCATCCTGATCACGATGATGATCCCGGGGGATTTAACCCTGGTCTCCATCTTTTCCCTCAACCGGGCGCTGGGGCTGATTGATACCTACCGCGGGCTGATCCTGAACGGCCTGGTGTCCGCCTTTTCCATCATGCTCATGCGCAACTATTTTCTCTCCGTACCCGAATCCCTGGCCGAATCCGGCCGGATCGACAACGCGTCGGAGCTGCGCATCTACCTGTCCATCTACTTGCCGCTGTCTTTACCCGGGCTTGCCGCCATCACGTTTTTGGAGTTTATTGGCAAGTGGAACTCCTTCATGGTGCCGCTGATCATCACCACCAAGCCGCAGCTGTTCACCTTGCCCATCATCCTGCGGCAGTTGACCCAGCCGACGGATTCCACCTCCGGCGTCGTCCAGATTTATGAAAATGCCCGCATGGCCGCCATTGTCATCACCGTCATCCCGCTTTTGGTGCTCTACAGCTTTGCCCAGCGGTTTTTGATCGGCGGGCTGACCCTGGGCGCGTCCAAGGGCTAAGGAGGCGTTATGCAGCCCATCATCAATACCTTCACCCGGCGCGTGGATTACGTGGAAATGGGGCAGTACCTGCGTGTGCCCTTTGAGATGCCCACGGGCGCGGATACCCTGCGCATTTCCTATACCTACGAGCGGCACAGGCTTATGGATCAAGGGGACGGCCGCGTCACGCGGGATGAGGTCAACATCATCGACCTGGCGCTGGAGGGCCCGGGCCATATCCTGGTGGGCGCGTCCGGGTCAGACCGTACAGAAATCACCCTGCACGAAAGCCACGCCACGCCCGGGTACCAGCCCCAGCCGCTCAAACCCGGCATTTGGCACATCATTCTGGGCGCCTACCGGGTGGAGGAAACAGGCTGCCCGGTGGAGGTGCGGGTGGAGATCACGCCCAAAGAAGGGCTGCTCCTTGTGGGGGATTGCCATACCCATACTGTGCATTCAGATGGCTGGTACACGGTGGAGGAGGCCATCGCCCGGGCGCGCGGGGACCGGCTGGATTTCCTGTTTTTGACAGACCACAACAGCATGACATCCAACCCGTACGCGCGCTCCACTCCTGATCTGACCGTCATCCCCGGTGTTGAAATCACCTACTACGGCGGGCATTACAACCTCTTTGGTGCAAGCCGCCCGGTTAAGACCTATGTTGCCAACACGCGGGAGGAGGTGCTGGCCATCATGAAGGAAGGGCGTGCCAACAAAGCCCTGTGTTCCATCAACCACCCAACGGACCCTGGCTGCCCCTGGACCTTTGGCTATGGGGATGATGTGCCGGCAGATCTGATTGAGATCTGGAACGGCCCCTTCACCCCCTGGAACCAACAGGCCATCGACCTGTGGCAAGAGCATTTGTGCGCCGGGCGCGTCTGGCCGGCTATTGGCGGCAGCGATGTGCATCACAGCGAGCTGTTCCGCACCTACGGGACACCCACCACCTTCCTGTACGCGCAGTCCAGGGGCGCGATGGATATTCTGGAGGCCATGCGCCTGGGTCATGCCTATATCGGCATGCATCCGGAAGCGCCGGGTATTCACCTTGACCTGGGCGAGGCGCGGATGGGGGATGTGTACCATGGCGAAGCATCCAACCTGCGCCTGAGCGTTGGCCCGCTCTCCGCGCGGGATGAGGTCGTGGTCATCAACCAGGAGGGTGTCCTGTGGCGGGACACCCCGGGCGCCTGCCACCGCTTTGAGGCGGAGGTAGCAGCCCGCAACAGCCGCTTTATGCGCGTGGAGATTCGCAGGGTGCTGCCCAACGGGATGCCGACCCTGGCCAGCATCAGCAACCCCATCTATATCAAACCCTAAGGAGAAGGCAGGCTGTGCGCATCCGCAAGGTTCATGTCATCTTCAAGACCCATCTGGACATCGGCTTTACCGATTTTGCCAGATCGGTCACCCAGAACTATCTGGCGCGCTTTATTCCAGACGCGCTTGCTACCGCGCGCCTGCACAACATCACGGGGCAGCCCAAGCGCTTTGTGTGGACCGTGGGCGCGTATCTGATCGACCTGGCGCTGCGCACCGGAACAAAACAGCAGGCCAAGGCGCTGGAAACCGCCATTTTGGCCGGGGACATCACCTATCATGCCCTGCCCTATACCATGCACTCAGAGCTGTGCAGCCCGGCGCTTATTGCGGCTGGCCTGGGCATCACTGCCCGGCTGGATGCCCAGTTTGGGCGGCGCACCATTGCCGCCAAGATGACCGATGTGCCCGGCCACACCCGCAGCATCATCAGCCCGCTGGCTAAGCAGGGCATCCAGTACCTGCACATTGGCATCAACGATGTGGCCCGCATGCCCGATGTGCCGCCCCTGTTTATCTGGGAGGATGATTGGGGCTATCAGTTGATGGTGCATTATGAGCGCGGCTACGGCGGCACCACTGTGGTGCCCGGCCATCCGGAAGCCCTGTGTTTCCTCCACAGCGTGGACAACGCCGGCCCGCCGGACCCCAGGGAGTTGGCCCAGTCCTTTGAGCACCTGCAGACACAGTTCAAAGGCGCGGTGATTGAGGCGTCCACCCTGGACGCCTTTGCGCACAGCCTCAAGGATATCCGCGGCAGTCTGCCTGTTTTGCGCCAGGAAATCGGCGATACCTGGATTCATGGCATCGGCACAGATCCCTATAAAACAAGGGCTTTGCGGGAATTGGACGCGCTGGGTACCCAGTGGGACAATGACGGGCGCTGGGCGGATCATCAGCAGCGGCTGGCGGATGGCCGGCTGCCCCGGGACGCTTTTTTGGAGCAGTTGCTCCTGGTGTGTGAGCATACCTGGGGGATGGACTGCAAAAAGTTTCTGACCGATTACCGCAACTGGTACAGGATTGATTTTGACCGCGCCCGCAAGCAGCCAAGGATTCCAGATGAGGACGCAAACCTGCCAGGCTTTTCCGCCTACTACCGCTTCGCTAAACAGGAGTTTGAGGCGCTTGCGCCCCGGGGGATATCCTGGGATCAGCGCAGCTATGCCTTGTTTGAGCGCTCCCATCAGGAGCAGCGGGATTATGTAAACAGCGCGGTTGATGTTCTACCCCTGCCGCTGAAGCAGGAAGCGCTGCCGCTGCTCACCCCGCCAGCAGTTATGGACGTGCCAAAGGGCAGGGATGTAGGCCACGGTGAGCGGGTGCACCTGGGACGCTGGCAGGCGGATGTCATGGCAGATGGAGTGCTCATCCGCGCGCCTGGTGGGCAGCAGATTGCCATCCAGTACCCGGTGTATCAGGAGGTGGGCCTGGCTGCCTTTGAACAGCTGACAGAGCAGTATCTGGCGCACGTGGCGCATTACCGCCTGTGGGCGCTGCCTGACAACACCAAACTGGGCGCGGAGAGGAGCGATGCGCCCCGGGAGGACCGCCTGCATCTGCCCATCAGGATAGAAGTAAGTCAAGCGGACGGGGCCCTCTGGGTCAGCGGCGTCTATGAGGAAAGCGCGCACCAGCTGGCCGGCTGCCCCCGGCGGTTTATCCTGCGCTTCGAACACAAAGACGAAAAACTGCGCGTCACCCTGCAGCTGCTGGACAAACCAGCCAACCGCAAGCCTGAAGCCTTGTTCTTGCCCTTTGTTTTTCAGGGATCGGGGAAGCTTGCCGTGCGCAAAATTGGTCAATGGCAAAACCTGCTGGACACTGTTGCGGGCGGCAACCGCCGCACCCACGGCATGGATGCCTTCCGCTGGCAAAAGCCAGACGGTTCTAGCCTTATCGTGCACAGCCCGCATGCCGTGCTGGCCACCCTCGGCAAGCCGGCCCTGCTGGATTTTGACGGGGATGATGAGCAGCACCGCGTCTATGTTAATTTGTACAACAACCTGTGGGGCACCAATTTTAAGATGTGGTATGAGGAAGCCATCACCTGTGATTTCTGGCTTGAAGAGCTGGGAACATGACGTGTATAATCAAGCTATGAGTACAACCCGTCAGGACAAACAGCTGAATTTTCAAAACCAACGCCGGAAGAACTATTTCGAAGGGTGGTATTTTAAGCAGGTCTCCTCGGATGAATCGGTCATTTTCTCCGTCATTCCCAGCATGATGCGCGTCAACAACCAGGAACAGGCGCTTATCCAGGTTATCCTGGCAGAAAAGGTTGACGGCGCCTGGCGGATCTTGACCGACCGGTTGGATTTCCCGATGTCCGCGTTTTTGCATACATCAGACCCCTTTACCCTCAACATCGGCGGCAATACCTTTTCCAGGGAGGGCCTCTCCCTGAACATCAACACGCCCGCGCTGCCAACAAGCGCGCTTGCGCCCACCATTATGGGCCCGTTTTCGTATCTGCCGTTTATGGAATGCATCCATGGCATTAACAGCCTGCACCACAGCCTGACAGGCACGCTGCAAATTGGCAGCAAAACGGTGTCCTTTGATGGGGGCGTTGGCTATATCGAGAAGGACTGGGGGCATTCCTTCCCCAAGTCCTATCTTTGGCTTCAGTCCAATCATTTTGCGCGCCGGCCGTCCTGCCTGTTTTTCTCCTGGGCCAATATCCCGCTGGGGCCATTCGCGTTTCCGGGCTTTATCTGCCATTTGTGGATGGCGGGCCAGCACCATCGCTTCGCCACGTACAATGGGGCCCGCTGCGTCATCCATGATATGAGCGAAGACAAGGTGTCGCTGACGCTCAAAAAACGCGAGATCAGCCTGTCCATTCATGCGGCGGTGGATGTGAGGGGCGCTTTGTCCGCGCCCAAGCACGGCCAGATGGATCACCAGATCAAGGAAGGCCTTGCCGGGACGATTTCCTTTCAGCTTGAAAATAAAAAGACCAATGAAGTGATGGTGGACACCTCCTCCCTATCCGGTGTGGAGATCGTGCCGCGCCTGATTCGCACACCGCGCGGATAACAGGCGGCGTTCAGCCTCTCCTGCAAGGGCTGCCGCGCGCAAACCAAAAACGCCGGGTGCTGATTTCTTCAGCGCCCGGCATAGTCTGGCCTGATACAAAAGGCTTTTTTATTTTGCGGGTCCCAATTGGTACAGCCGCCCTTCATCCGTGACAAGGTATAAATAGCCGTCCGGGCTGGCGGCAACATCCCGGAAGCGCTGGCCCTGGTCCGCCAGCAAGCGCTCCTCACCGGTGACCCTGTCGCCGTCCAGGCGCAGGCGAACCACATGGTTGCCCGCCAGCCCGCCGATAAACAGGTTGTTATGCCATTCGGGGATGGCGTCAGCGGCGTAAAAATCCATGCCGGAGATGGCCGGCGTCGGGTCCCAGTAGTAAATGGGCTGCTCCAGGCCTTCCTTTTGGGTGATGCCCTCCAGGACGCGGTCATAGGAGTACTCCAGCCCATAGGTAATAATGGGCCAGCCGTAGTTGCGCCCGGGCTTGATCAGGTTGATCTCGTCCCCGCCCAGGGGCCCCATTTCACCGGCGTACAACTCCCCGGTCACCGGATGGATGGCCATGCCCTGCACATTGCGGTGGCCCATGGAGTACAGTTGCGGCATCGCCCCGCTGTCATCAATGAAGGGGTTGTCCGGCAAAGGGTTCCCGTCCCGATCCATACGCAGAATCTTGCCCAGGCCGCTGGCCTTGTCATGCGGGTGCAGATGGCTGTAATCATGCTGGCGGTCGCCGGTGGACAAAAAGAGGGTGTCATTGTCCACAAACGCGATGCGGCTGCCAAAATGCCCGGCGCCATAAACGGCAGGCAGCGCCTCAAACAGCAATTCGGCATCCGTCAGGCTGCTTTCATCCTCAGCCAGCCTGGCCCGGCCAAGCGCGGTCACCGCGATGCCGTCAACCGGCCGCGAGAAGCTGAAATACAGCTGCCGGCTGGTTTCAAAATCCGGCGCGGGCACCAGGTCCAGCAGGCCGCCCTGCCCATCGTAGGCCACGGGCAAGAAGCCCTCAATGGGGGAGGAGAGGCCGCCTTCCTCGCTGTAAATGCGCATCGTCCCGCGCTTTTCGCTGATAATCAGCCGGCCGTCCGGCAAAACGGACACAGCCCAGGGCCTGGCCAAGTCGTGGCTGAGGACGCGGATGTCATAGGGGGTTTGGGTTTTCATGCCCGGTGCCCTTGTCTGGCCGGGGAAGGCGGGCTGATAGCTGCTGTAGGGGTCGCGGTCCTCCACCGGCGGCAAGTTTTCCGCGTTCATTGTCATCGTCAGGGTCATCAAAAGGACAAGCATCAACAAGGGAGCAAGAACAAATCTGCGTCGTTTCATACCGTACCTCCTGATTCGTCTTTCTACATAGAATGTACCCGTTCATAAAAAGGCCGCCGCAACCAGGCAGGTCACGGCGACAGGGCAGAATCAAGGTTCAGGTGGCGTCATTTTCGGCGTAATCAATCCGGTTCTTTTTCGCGTATTCTTCGGCCAAACTGCCCGGTGTCACAAGCAGGCGGAGCCGGCTTGAGCGGTTGGAGAAAATGCTGTCCATCATGCTGGTCACGCTGTCTGGGATCGTCAGGTCACCTAATCCTGTGCAGTCAGAAAACGCGCCTCGTTCAATGGTTGTCAAGCCGTCCGGCAAGGCGATATGCCGCAAACGTGCTGCCTTGTAAAAAGCATACGCGCCAATGACCTGCGTGCCCTCCGGCACCGTATATTCACGGGCTTTCAAAATGCTTGGGTAATAGATCAGCGTCTTTGTCTGGTGGTTGAACAGCACCTCATCGATCACTTCAAACACCGGGTGGTCCGGGCGCACGCTGACATATAATTCCTTCGCGCCCCAAAACGGGTTTGCGCCCATACTCATCAAATTGTCAGGCAGCGTGATGCTGCGCAGGTTGCTGCAAAACGAGATGGATTGGTCGCCAAGGTGTTCCAGGCTGTCCGGTAAAATCAGCCGCTCAAGGTTTGTGCTGCCCCTGAAGGCAGAATTGCCAATGGCTCGGGTGCCTTCGGGAACGGTATACGCGCTTGCGGGCGATGCCTTCGGGTACACCACCAAGGTCTTGTTCACATGGTCAAACAGTACCCCGTCAACCAATGAAAACACAGGGTGCTCCTCAGACAGCGAGATCTTGATGTTGGAGACGTTGATAAAAGGGTTGCCGGCAATCTCCCGCAGGCTGTCCGGCAGCCTGATGTCCTCCAGGACGTCGCACCCCGAAAAGGCCATTTCGCCCAGGGCAATCAAGCCTTCAGGAAGGTTGATATCCGTCAGTTTTTTACAGAATGAAAAAGCCGATCTGTCAATGGTGGTTAAACTGCCTGGCAGCGTCACTTTGGTTAAAAGATAGTTGGATGAAAAGGCGTGTTGGTGAATCCGCGTGACGCCTTCTGGCACAACCACTTCCGTGACCAGTTCGCTGGAAAACGCTTGTTCGCCGATGGCGGTAACCGGATAGCCGTCCAACTGGTCTGGAATGATGAGCGTTTTATCCTTTCCGTGCCAGCTGAAAATGGTCACATTGTCCTCCTCATCCTTGGTGTAAAAATAGTCGCCGGATTGGTATTGCGTGATTTTTTCGGTTTCGCTCAGGCCTGTCCCCAGCACCATGGTCAGCATGATGATGGTCAGTAAGAGGGCAGTCATCCTTCTTGTATTCACCTTTTGGTTCCTTTCATTTGGCGGTATGCCGGTTTCTGCGGTGTTTGTGCATAATACCCGCAACTGTCCGTTCAAACCAAATGCGCTTTGGTCAGTCCAAATTATGCGCTAAACTTTGCCTGTTCTTTACATGGATTACCTTGAAAACAAACCAACGATCGTGCCAAATATGGTATGATTGCGCCAATTGACGGAGGTGATTGGTATGTTGATCAAGCTCATTATCCTGATTTTGATGGCGGCGTTCTTTTTGTTTGAGGTATATAAGCACCTGTTAAGCGCGCGCCAGCGCAAACTCAGCCTGCCCCGGAACGTGCGGGACATCTATGACGACCAGAAATACCAAACCTGGTCGGCCTATTCAACAGAAACAAACCGTGTCGACCTGACAGAACGAGGTGTTCAGTTCGCCTTGACCTTTTTGCTGTTGCTGTTCAACGTCCATGCCAGGCTGTCTGGCATCCTGCCCCAGGGCATGTGGGCAAACAGCATCCTGCTGGTGGTCGCGGACATGCTCATCGCTGTGCCAATCGGCGTGTACTTCGCCTGGGTCCAGCAGATGCGGGTAGAGGAGAAATACGGCTTTAACCGCAGCACGAAGAAAACCTTCATTACTGACCAGATCAAGCAAGTGATCATTGGCTTGGTTTTGATGACAAGCATCCTGTGCCTGTATATCCTTTTTTATGAGATGCTGGGCTTGTGGGGCTTCATCCTGCTGTTTGCGGCGCTGGCGGTCATCATCACGCTGATCACCACGTTTTCCATGCAATTGAGCAAGCTGTTCAACAAGTATGAGCCGCTGCCGGAAGGCGAGCTGCGCAGCAGGCTGGAAGCCCTGTTTGAGAAGCACGGCTACACCCTGCGGCACATCTATGTGATGGACGCCTCAAAGCGCACCAGCAAGGTCAACGCCTATTGCACCGGCCTTGGCAAAAACAAAGAGATTTCGCTGTATGACAACCTGGTGGCAAACTATACGCCCGATGAGATCACCGCGGTGTTCGCGCATGAGCTGGCACACTTCCACTTCCGTGACACCATGATGCTCAACCTGGCCAACATGCTCACCTTCCTGCCCATGATCGCGCTGCTGTTGGTGATGTCGGTTGTGCCCGCCTTTTGCCAGGCTTTTGGTTTTACGGGCATGCACTATGGCATGGTATACATCCTGATGGGCCACCTGATGCAGGCGGTGTTGATCCCGGTGCGCGCCCCGGTGATGGCCCATATGCGCGCCTGCGAATACCGCGCGGACGCGTTTGCTGTGCAAAACGGCTATGGGGAGGCCTTGGTCTCCGCGCTCAAACGCTTGTGCAAGGACAACCTGGCCGATCTGAACCCCCACCCGCTGATTGTGACGCTGGAACACAGCCATCCAACCCTCAGCCAGCGCATCGCGGCGGTATCGGCGCTGATGGCCGAAAAATAAGATATTGTCTATTCATTAATATTACAACAACAGCACCCCCAGCGCCGCAACCACACTCAGGGTGATGAGGTTCACGGCGCTGTTGGTCACCAGCGGGAAGCCGGAAAGCACCGGGTCCCCTTCATGGACGGGCACCTCCTGAATGCGCCCGTCCGGGCCTTCATACTTTGCTTGCAGCAGGGCGCCCAGCAGGCTGTCAATCAGCGTGCCCACAAAGCCCAGCAAGCCGCAGAGGATAAAGCCCTTAATTCCAAACTGCGGCAGGGCGAAGAGCGACAGCATCCCGCTGCCCATGATGCCCGCCATCAGGCCAATCCAGGTTACGCCGCCGGACAGGCCGCGGGGGAGGGGCTTGCCGTTGATGATGCTGAACACCTGCCCGTTTGACAGCATGCCGTATTCAGAGGACAGGGTGTCCGCAGCCGCCGCGGCAAAGACCGCGAAGGCAGGCAGAATCAGGCGGTGATCACCCAAACCATACGCAAGCCACACCAGGACACCGGCCGGCAGGGAGTTGCTGAGCACCTGTTTCCAGCTGCGCGCGCTCCCAGGCGCCTGCAGCGCCTCCGCCGCTTTTTTCTGGTTGTTTTTAAGTTTGCTGGCAACGGATCCAATCAAGAAGAAAGCCAGCAGGCTGGCACCCAGCCACGCGCCGCCCAGGGCATACAAGGTCTGCCCGGACAACAGCGCCGCCACCGCGCCGGTGGCGGTAATCACCTGCCAGCGCAGGGCCAACCAGAGGATAACCAGGCACATCAACAAAAACACATATAAGCCGGTCTCCCCAAACTGCAGGCACAAGGTGGCGAACAGGCCCGCGCCCACCGGCAGGCTCAGGTTGTCGCAGCCCTCTTTCCCGGTCAATTCAATAAAGCCGGACAGGGCGGCTGTAAACAGCGCGATCAGGAGGACAGTCGGCGTGTCCGCGGCGCGCAGAGCGCCCTGTCCCTGGAAGACAAGCAGGCACACCAGTGTAATCACAAAGGCCAAACCAGTCACCACAGCGCTGCCCAGCAAGGTTTTCTCCGGCGCGAAGGGGAACGGGCGCCGTTTGCCCCAGCGCTTGCCCACAATGGCTGCCAGCCCGTCGCCATACACCATGATCAAAAGGCCCACAAAGGATAAGGTGGGCCATTTTAAAAAGAAGGCGGCGGATGTCAATATCAGCATGCTGATGGCGTAATAGATGGTGCCAAAGCCGTCATCCTGCCGTTCCATGGCGGGAATAAAGCGGTATTTGCGGTTGAGGGTGTTGACCAGCAGTGAGTTGAGCGGCACGATGGCCAGCGCCCACCACGCCGTAAAAATCGGGGTCAGAAACACCCAGTTTCCCACCAGGATGTGAATCAGCTTTCGCGGGATTTCCGGATCCCCCTTTTGCTTTTTGGCGTACAGGCTGACCAGACCCAGCACCAGCAGGATATAGATGTAGGAAATGATGACGCCGTAGATGTTTCGCATGGTGTACCTCACAGGAAGGACGAATCAGATGCTCTCAGCAGGAAAGTTGGCTTATGGTGTGCGCCGCGTCCTGCAGAATGGCCGCCCGCTGCGCGTCACTGGTGTAACAGCGGGTGGTAAAACAGTTATACCCCTCCTGGCGCACCGCGTCAGCGATTGCCCGGTAGCTGCGCGCGGCGGCCAGCAGCGGCAGCCTGCTGTGTTCATGAAACTGGCACAGCTTGCCCTCAATCCCCTTGTAGCAGGGGTTAGCAATGTCCGCCAGGCGCTCCCACAGCCGGATGAAGCGCTCAGGGATCCTGGGCGGCTCCTTGCCTTGATGATGCGCCAGGTGCCGCAGCTCCTTTAGGGTGATTTCCGCACCCCGCAGCAACGCAAGCGGCAGATACACGCGGTTTCGCAGGCGCAAGTCCTCGCCCACATCGCGCAGAATGTTGGTGATCTGCATGCCGATGCCCAGGTCCTCACATGCCTTCATTAAGGAAGGATCACTGGCTGCCTGTTTGTCTTTGGCCAATAGCGGCAGCAGCATCAGCCCGACAGAGCCTGCCACCAGCCGGGCATAATCCAATAAGTCGTCGGTGGTCCGGATGCCCTCAAAGCGGATATCCCTTCGCTGGCCGTCCAGCTGGGCCAGAAAGGGGGAAAGGGGCAGGTCAAATTGGCGCAAGGTGTCCGCGAGCGCCGCGGCCCAGGGCCAGTCTGACATGTCCGACGTCTTGGCGCCTTCGTGTGGATGCAGCGCGCGGATTAAGTGTTCCAGTCTGTCCAGCGTTTTTTGCGCCATGGGTGCGGATTGTGCTGCCCCTTCTGTCACCTCGTCGGACACGTCATCGGCCGCGCGGCAAAAGGCGTAGACGGCCGCGACAGCATGAAATCGGTCCGATGGCAGGTGGCGAAACGCGCCATAAAAGCTGACCGCCCGCTCCTTCATCATCTCAACCGCTGCGGCATAGGAGGCCGCAAGGCGTGCTTGATTCATGGCGCTGCTCATGCCAGGCTGTCCTCCGGGTTGTCGCGCCGCAGCTCCAACGCGCACAGCCGCCCGCTTTCTATCACAATGGGCACCCCGGCGCCGGGATGAACGCTGCTGCCGGTGAAGTACAAGCCTTCACAGCGCTTGCTCTTGGGCTGCGGGCGCCAGTGGTTGCTTTGGCGCAGGGTGGGCTGCAGCCCGAAGGTGCTGCCGCGGTAGGCGTTGAAACGCGCCTTGAAATCCTCCGGTGTAAAGATGGATTCGCTGATGATGTTCTTCTGCAAATCTTCAAGACCCGGCAGCGCGCTTAAGGTGGCGAGCGCCTTTTGGCGGTAACCGTCCACCACCTCCTCATTCCAGGGATGCTGCGCGCAAACCAGGTCGGACACAGGCGTCAGCACATAGAAGCTGGCGCATCCAGGCGGCGCCATGTCCGGGTCCACCTTGGAGGGGATGTGCAGGTAGATGGAGGGGTCCTCAATCAAACGGCCATCAAAGATCCGTTTTAAGTTCTCGTCCAGATCGGTGGAGATGATGAAGGTGTGCGCGGCCAGGTTGTCATAATTTCCTCTTACGCCCCAGTAAAACAGCAGGCAGGAGCAGGAATAGTCCATCTTTTCAATCCGCTTGGGCGTATACTTGCCCCGGGCCCTTTTGTCGGTGATCAGGCTGGTCATCGCGTGCGGGAAATCCGCGTTGCAGAC
>LSQX01404745.1_pt1 | contig 16742 bp, 6 predicted proteins | sample 654561 | NCBI WGS metagenome assembly LSQX01 (sample SAMN04489861, study PRJNA283612) | anaerobic digester metagenome | isolation source: 4 biogas reactors fed with cattle manure at either 37C or 55C with and... | place: Denmark: Kongens Lyngby | collected 2014
GCCCTGGTCCCCGACGCCCGCACCCGCTGGGACATCATACGCCTGCAGTCGACCCTCATCGCCGAGCTCAGTGCCGGCCATACCTATGCCCGCGGCGGCGATACCGAAGACGTCCCCACCCAGATGAACGGTTACCTGGGCATCGACTGGGAACAGGACCGCAATGGCTTTAAGATCCGCGAGATCATACGCCCCGCCACCTGGGTCACCACCCCCCGCTCGCCTTTCGACCGACCGGGCGTGGATGTGAAGGCGGGCGATTATATCCTGGCCGTGAATGGCGTAAGCATTGACACCAGCAAAGACCCCCATGCTGCCTTTGCAGGCCTGTCGGGAAAGACCGTCAGGCTCACCGTGAGCCGCACCGGCAAGGCCGAAGATGCCCGCCAGGTGGTGGTCGAATGCCTGAGCCCCGGACAGGAGAACGGGCTGCGTTACCAGGCCTGGATAGAGGCCAACCGCAAAAAGGTGGATGAGCTGTCGGACGGCAGGCTCGGATACATCTATATGTCGAACACCTCCGGACAGGGCCAGCTCGAGCTGGTGAGCATGTTCTACGGGCAGCTCGACAAGGAAGGCTTCATCATCGACGAGCGCTTTAACGGCGGCGGACAGCTGGCTGACCGTTTCCTGGAGCTGCTGACACGCCCCGTGGTGTATAACCTCCACTGGCGTGCCGGCCGCGACCACACCCAGCCCATCAAGACCAACACCGGCCCCATGGGGATGCTCATCAATGGCTGGGCCGGATCGGGCGGCGACGGGCTGCCCTGGGCCTTTAAGGTGCTCGAGGCAGGCCCCATCGTGGGCGAACGCACCCTGGGAATCCTCGTAGGACCCGCCACCGGCCACATGCTCATCGACGGCGGCGCCATTACCGTGCCCGACGGCCGCCTCTACGACAACGCAGGCCACTGGTTCTGGGAAGGCGTAGGCGTCGAGCCCGACATCGAGGTGTGGGACGATCCCAACCTGCTGATGCAGGGCCGCGACCCACAGATGGAACGCGTGGTGGAGGAGGTGATGAAGCTCCTCGAAGCCAACCCCCCGCGCCAAACCCCCGCCCCCGCACCCGAAGACCGCACTGCACCTGGGCTGAGGAATATTTATTGATCTGCTTTTATTAAAAAGAAAGTCGGGCTCTGAAAGGGGCCCGGCTTTTTTAAATTTTGTCGGTCAGCCCTCGAAACCCAAAAGATTCATCCCTTGTAAAACCCCTAACCCAACCTTAACCTCAAGCCTGCCTCCCCTCCTTCGGCGGGTAAACCGGCAGACAGGCTCGTTATGAAAATAATAAACCGTTGAACAAGGAACAAGGAACACCGAATTTCGATTTTTGAAGTTTAGTTTTAGGAATAATCGTTTGGTTATTAGGGTAATAAGGTTAACCCCCCGGGTCCGGTCTTATCCTTATTACCTTAGTAACAAGGCTGGTTACGGTCAGATGTTTGAACCTTATTACCTTATTAAACAAAGATTGAAACGGTCGCCCCTATGCGGCTGAACGGAAATAGGGGGATGCCTTTACTACCATACATTCGCCGCTACGCGGCTTTGCTAAGGTTGAGGTTAAACCGGCTGACAGGGATTGATTGAAAAAGAAACGGATGATCACCAGAAAAGACTGTGATCATCCGTTTCTTTTTATCAATATGTTGTATTAGCGCATATTCTGAATTATTACCTTTTCTGTTTTTAATCCTTTTGTTGTATAAACAAAAATCAGATAGATTCCGGGTGTTAATTCGGAAGTTCGTATCATAAGTTTTTCTGCATAATCATCTACAACCTTAAGAATTCTTCCGGTCATATCTGATATCACAACTTTCTGAATTTGTGTTTCTGCCTCTACCTTCAAAAATGAGCTGGCTGGATTTGGATAGAGATTGATCCGAGGATTTTGTTCCTGGGGAAAAGATGTATCCACACAGTCCTCGAAAGATATGTTAATACTGCCAAATGATTCACAACCGTTCTCATCGGTGGCTGTCACCCAATAGGGATTCTCAATATCGGGCTCATTAGCGTTAACCAGAAGGGTTTGTCCTTGTGATCCATCTGACCACAGGTAGCTCTCAAAGCCTTCGCCAGCATCAAGGAGAAGGCTTTTTCCAACACACAGGGCCATGTCTTCCCCGAGGGTGATTTCCTCACTGCCTGGAAAAACAATTAAGCCCATGCTGTGGATGGATAACATTGCTCCATCAGCGTCAAATATGGCAAGTGAAAGGTCAACAAAATCGCCTGACATATCTGCATCTCCCGGGAAATAGATCGCTTGAAGGCTATCTGGGTGGTCAAAGTGGCCATCTCCCGAAGTAGACCATTGGAGTGTTTCATATCCGTCGGCATAGCCTTGCATTTCAAAGCCATTGTCTCCACAAACCTGGTTGTCAAAGCCGGCAAAAACTATCTGGGAGGGTGTTATTGGAAGCACAATATTGTCCACCCAGGCGCAGTCATCATTTTGTGCTGGCAGGATGCCCCTTTGGTAGGACCAGCTGAAGGTTCGTGTACCCGGCTCTACGGGAAAGGAAACATTTAACCAATCCTGATTTCCTGACCATTGACCCAGCATAGTACCATCAATGAAAAAGCGGAGTTGGTCAATGGAGGAGGAGGAAGTTTTCAACCAAAAGCTTATGCTGTCGGGGCTTTGCACATCAAAAGTAATTTTAAAAGTGCTGTTCTGGCCCGCAAAAATCTCGCCGCTTCGTACGGCAAAATCTCCTCCAAATGTTTCATCAGAAGTTATTTTCCAAGGTTCTTCCTGCGCGTTAAACTCCCAGTCAAATTGTTCAAAATTGCCCGATTCCCAGGTCTCTGTTGTGAGTCCCATGCGCGATACATATTCCCGCTCAATGGTATAAGCCCCTGATTCAGCCAAAAGAATATACTTCGCAGGGGAGGAAAGTGGAACCTCTGGATGTGCCTCTGCCATAAAATCCACAGTAACACTTTCATTGGACTTAATGGAGGGAATCAGAACTGAGTTGTTGGCTGTTTGCACATAGGGTGTCAAAGATGTGAGGGAGAGAGAAATGGAATCTGAGTCCATCATTCCTGTGTTGCTAATTTCAAATCGCAGCAAGGCAGACTCCCCGGCTTCCAGTATGCCATTGTTGTTCCCTTGTTCTGAATCATCAATTATCAGGTTTCCAGCCGATAAAGCTGGTGCATAAGCGATTTCGGAAAACCTGCTAATCATTAACTTGGGGTCTTCCTGTTGCGAAATAAGGAGGGTGAATTTGATCGTGTGGTCGCCAGGAATATTGTCTGCCACCTGGAAAGAGAAAGCATCCTCCCTTGACAATATTTCCCCGGGCAGGAATTGTTCAAAGTGAAAAACAGAATCGTTCAGGGAAATGTATGGGGATTGAGTTCTTAATAAGACTTCAACATTGTTAAATGAGATTTCGGCAGGGTTTTCAATGCTTACATTAAGATGAATAAATTCTGAAGGGTTAATCATTCCATTGTCATTGCCCTGCTCATCATTGATGGAATGGGCTGCATATCTAAGCCCAAAAGGTGTTTGCTCAATAGCTGCCAGGGCATTGATTACCCCGCTTCCCGATGTATTGCTTTTAATAAATGAGAGCGGGCTTGCGGTTTCTTCCAGAATTTGACTAATATCCTCGGGCAGCAGGAAGGGGTTTCTGGAAAGCATCAGCGCCGCCACGCCGGCTGCTGCAGGCGTGGCCATAGAGGTTCCGCTCATGTTTGCATAGCCATTCACATCACTAAAATCCAGAGAGATAATGTTTACTCCGGGCGCCACAACATCTGGGCGGATCAGGCCCATCCCCGGATTAAATGGATAGTCATTGAAAGGATTAACGGTATTCCACTCCACGGGACCCCGTGATGAAGTGCCGGCAACAAATCCATTTTCGTCAAAGGAGCCTATTGATATTACCCCTGAAGTGCCTCCAATAAGGGACTGGTCAGGATGCAGCCATGGCGGAGGGACATCACCAGGGGTCCTTACCTGAAAGGGTATCTGACCGGTGGTGCCTTCATTGCCAGCTGCAACAAATGCCACCAACCCCGCACTTCTTAAGTTATTCATTACAGTACGCATCATAGCCCTGTTAGGATTACCGGAAACTCTGAATCCCAGCGATAAACTCAGAACATGGGCGCCATTTTCTACTGCAAACTGCACGGCTTCCCACACTGCAACCTGGGTTCCAGATCCCTGATCGGTCAATACCTTCAATGCCATAATGCGGGCATTGGGAGCAATTCCGGTTTGGGTTCCCGAGGCTCCGTTTCCTGCAACTGTCCCGGCACAATGGGTTCCGTGTCCATTATAATCCATCGGATCAAGATTGTTATCTGCAAAATTGAAACCATGCATGGGAAAATCGGGATGCTCCCACATATTACCCTGCAAATCACTATGTTCATAATTTACACCTGTGTCAAGAACCGCTACAACAATATTTTGGCCTGTGTAGCCCATTTGCCAAACTTCCTCTGCAAGGAGGTGATTGATGTTCCAAGTTGTACTTTTTTCTTGTATTCTGTCCTTTTCGTGAACAATGAATTCTTTTCCCGGAGAAAGATTGTCTAAATCAAGAAGATGGAACTCTTTGTTAAAGTCAAGCAGGGATATGTCTTTTCTTGCTGTTAATTCTTCAATAACCTCTCTGGAAACAAAAACATGTACAAAGTTCCCTATCCAGAAGCTTCTGATTCCTTCTGCATGCCCTTCCTGCTCCTTTTTTTGCAAATAATTCAGGAGTTCCGATTGTGTTTTTTGACTGAATGCTTTAAGTTCGTTTACTACAAGTTCTCTCCTTTTTTGAGGACTCGTGGCTTTGTCCGCCTTTTGCAGCAAGGACTCATCATTGTATTGGCTTTTAAGCGTAATAATTACAGGGATGAAGCCGGTGTCTTCCTTTGTTTGCAATACCTCAAAAAGATTTGGGCTAATTCGGGCCTGTGCATTTATATTTAAACTGATTTGAATGAAAAGAATCAGTAATAGGATAGGTTTAACCAGGGTTTTCAAGGACAGAATATTTTGTTATTATTTATAATGAAAAGAGAGCCGGGATGAATCCCGGCCCTCTTTCATAAAAAAATCATTAGTTAATCACTTGAATTCGATGCGTTGCGATTCCTGAAAATGTACGTACTTGGAGCAGATAAATACCAGGTTTCATAGTGTCCACATTAAGTTGAAAACTATTTTGATCGGTCTCTTCTGCAAACGCAAGTTTTCCCACCAGATTATAAACTCTAATCTCGCGGATGTTTTCATTGGATTCAACATTGATGATGTTCCTAGATGGATTTGGATAGATCCTGATGTCTGTTAAAGCAACCTCATCCACAGAAACAGTGCTTGCAAAGTTGGCCTCAAGCACCAAGTCTTGCGCAGGCATTATGAAGGAATACTGTTCATCCTCAGATAATACAACTCCATTGTTGTCCGTCCAGTTCTCAAAAATAAAACCCTCATTGGCAATAGCTGTTACTGAAACTTCTTCGCCAAATGGATATATCCCTGCACCGGATACAGTACCGGATCCTTCGGGAAAAACATTCAATGAGAGTTCAAAAGTAAGCGGTACAAAATGGGCCACGACGGTGAAATCACTGGCAGGCATCTGGAAGGAGTATTCTTCCTCCTCCGACAATACAACTCCATCGTTGTCCGTCCATTGTTCAAATTCGAAGCCTTCATTTGCCATGGCACTTACAGTAACTTCTTCACCAAAAACATAAGTACCATCACCTGTTGTGGTTCCAGCTCCTTCTGGAGTAACATCCGTTGAAAGTTCATAAGAAAGGGGGGCGAAATTTGCAGTATATGTCAAGTCTGCAGCCGGCATGGTAATAAAGTGACTGGCATTTGCAGAAATTTCATCGCCATTGGCATCGGTCCAGTTCAGGAACTCATACCCTTCCCCAGGAGTTGCTGAAAACATTACGAAGCTTCCCATTGTGTAATTGCCGCCACCTTCTATTGTACCTGCTTCGGCAGGCTCAACCAACAGGGTCAGTGTGTACTCGACCATAATGAAATTAGCTGTCAGGGTAATGTCTTCCGCAGGCATGCTAAAGGAATATTCTTCCTGGTTAGCTACTTCTGTGCCCTCTTCATTGGTCCAGTTTACAAAAGCATAGCCCGGATTGGGTGATGCATTAAGGGTAACATCTGTGGCAAATAGGTGTGTTCCTCCTCCGGTGACAACACCTGCCCCCGTTGGATTCAGTACAATCGTAAGTTCGAATGGTAGGGGTTCGAAGTTTGCCGTGAGGTTTACATCCTCAGCAGGCATGCTAAAGGCGTATTCTGTTTCATCAGAAACTTCAATGCCTTGATTGGTCCAATTTATAAAAGCATAACCTGAGGCAGCCTCAGCAGTGACCGTTATTACCTCGCCCAGGTTATAGGTTCCTTCTCCTGTTAAAGAACCTGCATTTTCCGGTGCAGATGAAAGGGATACCGTATAATCGGTTAAGGCAAAATTGGCAGTAAGGGTATAGTTTTCTGCGGGCATGGTGATGGTTTCCATAGCATTATTACTAACCACGGTTCCATCAGGGTCAGTCCAGCTGATAAAATGATAACCCACGGCCGAAATTGCTTCTATTAAGGCTTCAGTGCCTTCGAAATACTGGCCTGCTCCCGTGGTGGTTCCTCCGTTGCCCGGACTGGCTATAAGGGTTAGGATGTAAGGGGCTTCTTCCAGCACAACATTTACTGTTACATCCTGATCAGTCACCACAACCTCGCCTGTAGCTGAATAAAAACCACTGCGGGCAACGCTGTAGCTATAGGTCGCTGCAAGCAAATCGTCAAAAACATAAATCCCTGCTGAATGTATTTCTCCGTCAAAAGTGATTACTGCATCATTGATGGCTGCATTATCCTCATCCTCAACAACAAAAGTTACGGTATAAACCGGGAGTGCTGTCAAAATTACTTCTTCAATGATATCTTCATTTGTAATTACAGCTTCGCCGGTAAATATTTCAAAACCCTCTTTCTCAATAGTGTAATTATATGTTCCGACCTGAAGATCAACAAATTCGTACTCACCCGGACTGAAAGCAACCCCATCGAGGGTTATAATAGCGTCTGTTACGGGTGACAAATTTTCGTCCTTCACGTCAAAAGTCAATGTATAGGTTGGGTTTTCAAAAAGTACAATCTCAACTGTTACATCCTGATCAACGATGGATACCTGGCCATTCACCTCAAGGTAGCCTTCTTTGGACACTGAATAGTAATAATTGCCGGTGATGATATCGTTAAAGGTATATAAGCCGGCTGAGTAATCCATGCCATCAAAAACAACCTGGGCATCATTGATGGCTTCCCCGGCTTCACCAATTACAGAAAAGGAAAGGTTATAAGCTTCGCGCTCTTTCACTGCTACATTGGTCACAAAAATGTCTCTGCTTTCGAAATAATCGCCTGACAATGATTCAGCGTAAAAGCCGATTTTCACTACACTGTCGTAATCCTTGAGATCAATGCCAATATTATCGCCTGTTGGGCTGATGTTATCCTCGTGGGTCCATTTTTTCAGAATATTATCTGATGACCAGGTAAGCCCACCATCCGTTGATATTACAACAGCTATGAATTGATCTTCCCCAAGTCCTGTGGGTGTAGAAGAGGCCCCGGGTGTAAGTGCAAGATCAAACTCCATCTGGTAGTCAGATCCAGCAGCAGTCAGGTCGATGGGGGGGGTAACCAACCAATGTTTTCTGGTGTTGCCCCATATATTGATACGAGCGCTATTGTTAATATCTCCATCGTTACCAAAGGAATCGTGAACCCACATATCGTTGACAGGCGACAACACGCTGGCCTCTTCCAATAATCCGCTGAATCGTTTCCAGTCATCAGGGGGAAATCCACCAATAAAATCATAAAACACATAGGGCGTAACAGTGGGATCGTAACCCATGCCTGACAATGGGATTTCTTTGACCCCTTTGGTATCGACATCATCCACAATGTTTAAGACCGCTGTGTATGGCCTTAATTCAGTGGGAGAGAAAGTGGCCTGTATGTTGAAGTTTTCGCCTGTCGTAAGACTTATGGGAAAGCTTAGGTCTTCCTCAAGAGTTAATTCAAATGCACTTGCGTCAAGACCCGAAATAAAGATGTCACTTGCCTCCAAAATCTGGATGGTTCCAAGGCTGTTGTTGGATACAACAAATTGGATGGGATCAGATGTTTGACCTAGATAAATATTGCCAAATTCGCCCACTTCAGGGGTGATCGTTAATTCAGGATTATCAATTTTGGGGCCCCAGCTGATATCATCCATAAAAAGGATGCGATTGGTGAAAGTTGGAACTGATTTAAAGGCAATATGGTATTGGTCGGCATTGGTATAGCCTTCTGGAATATTCAATCCATAAAACTGATGCACATTACCAACAACCATAACTGAATCTATTGGAACAAAAGTGTCTGCATCATAGCGGTCTGTCATTACCCCTACAATGATTTTCTCTTCGTGTGTGGCTAAGTTTTGCCTTCCATAAAAACTCACCCAGTTTTCTTCAAAATTGTTTACCCTGGGACCCACCAAAAGGAGCAATGCATTGAGGTCACTGCTGTTGGCGATCCGTACATTATTAGGGGGAGACCACGGTGTGCCGGAAGTTGATATGCTAACACCTGCAAAAGTAGTGGTAGCCTGGGCAATAGCTGACCAACCGGCAGGGAATGAGGTAGACCCATCAAAGCCTTCCTCGTATTCACTCAGTAAGGGTAATCCCTGGCCGGTAAGCTCCAATGTAAATGGGGAAACATCGGCATTGTGGGCAATAGATAAGGTTGCCGACTTTGCTCCAGAGCTCAGGGGAGTAAAGGTGATGTGAAGCTGCGAAGATGATCCCGTCGTAAGTGACATTGGGAACTCAGTCGATTCCCCAACTGAGAAATAATCAGCATCAATACCGGAAAATGATACATCTTCCTGGTTCACTGTAAGCGTTCCGGTACCGGTGTTGGTGATAACGAATGTGCGGCTTCGATTGCCATTTACATCTGCCCAGGAAAAATCTCCGCTTTCGGGAGTAAAAGTGAAATCCGGGCCAACAGGAGCTTCCTCCCAGGCAATGTCATCCAGCAATAGATTGCGCAAGGACGCTGAACTTTCAAATTTAAAAGCGATATGATACACATCATTGTCCGTATATCCTTCGGGGAAAGAAACAAATTTCTGTAGGTAAACATTGCCTGATACAGCTATTGTTTCAATTGGAATGAAGGTTTCTTTGTCCGCAGGATCGCTCATAATCCCTATTACCAAATCAGCGGTGTGGGTAGCTCCCGAAAGCTTGGTAAAAAGGGTAAGCCAGTTGGTTTCAAAATTTTTTGTCTGGGGTGAAACCAGTATCAATACCGCATTAAGGTCAGTAAGGTTGTTCATTTGCACATGATTCGGGCTTGAGTAAGGCGTATAAAGGGTTCCTGTCTTTACTGTCCCCGAAGAGGTGGTTTCAACTATGCTTGTCCATCCTGAGGGAAGATCAGGAGTAGTAACATTATCGAAATTTTCAAAAAAACTTTCGGTCTGAGACCAAACCTGGCCGCTAATGAGTAACAATAGGGACAGCGTTAATAAAGGTAAAATTCTTCTTCTCATCACAATGTGTTTTGGTTAATTTTTCGGGTTAGTTGAAGGACGACAGCCCTTTCAAGACCGTCGCCCTTAATGATTGGTTGTGTAATTAATTCTTCAGGATTTTTTCAATATGTAAGCTGTTTTCAATGCTGTATAGCTTAACAAAATATTGGCCTGGTCTCCAGTTTGCAGTGTTTACTTCAAAGTCGGCCTGGGCCGGATTTGCGCGATATATGAGCCTTCCAAAAATATCATGGACCTCGATTACTTCTATAAGGGATTCGGCATTAACCATGAAATATTCCTTGACAGGATTAGGATAAATCCGGATGCTCCCTGCTGATTCATCATTCATGCTGCTGGAGGCAAGAGTAAGTTCAACATCAAGGGTTAATGATTCGGTAATCGTCATATTCTCGAGCAATTCATCCTCATAGCCAGATGCTGTTACCAAAAGTTGATAGGTGCCGGAAATAACATCTGTAAACTCAACGGAGCCCTGTTCACCGGTGTTTGCAGTGTAAGTCTCGCCGTTCTGAAGTGTTACAGCGGCATTTGCAATAGGAGCCTGATTCTCATCTAAAACATTTATGGTAACCATTATTGGATCACCCTCATTTTCTGCAATCAGAGCATTGGAAAAGGCTGCATCTGAGAGAACTTCCCCGGTATACCTGGCAATTACGGCATAGAGGTATTCACCCTCATCCAGTTCATTCCAATAAATGTCGGAATAGTTGGTAGCAGTAATTTTCTCTACCAATAACTCCCATTCCTCCTGATTATCCTCGTCCTGGGTCTTTAGTCTGTATACTGTGTAATCCAGAAGAGCCCTTGGAAAATTATCAGAAATATGACGGGTCTTTACCGGTTTTGATAAAGAAAGCGCAAGTGGCCTGGTGATGGGCATTGCCGGGCTGAATGATTTTGGCTTTTCATACCCTGCAGGTCCAAAGTCGATGCCTGCTGCCCGGATCAGCAGGTTCACTTCGAAGTCAACCTGCTCCAATGAAATAAAGTCATTTGTGAGGAAATTGGTCGTTGCAAACTGAGTATTTTCCTGGAAAGCCCATGGATCAGTGCCTTCATCATGTGCAATAGCCAGAAAACCGGATGCGCTGACTCCGACCATAAAACCGTTGGGCACGCTCAGGCTCTCGGAGAGATAATGAGTATTCCACTCATTATCCTTATTGTTAATATTAGTCGCAACGTAAAGCATATTGTTTCGGTCAGGCATACCTTCTTCATCCAGCCCGAAAACAAACAAATTTACAAGGCTGTGGGGGCCGCCTTCGCCGGTGAGATACCAACTGATTTCGTCAATCACTGAATTGCGGCGGTGAACAGCACCCATAACCGAATTCTCCGTTCCATTCTGAAAACCCAACTGACCTTCAGCAATCCCGCTGTCGTAGCGGAAACCGGTGAATAAGCCGGGAATGGGGGCCTCCCATTGAATTTCAGAAACACCTTCATGAATAGAAGCTGTTACCTCAATCGGTGCGAAAGGGAATTCGTTCAAAACAATTACGCCCATATCGTGATAACCTTCGTCAGGGGTGATGCTTCCTGTGAGTGGCTCGTAACCATAGGCAACAGCCCTGTAAGTGTAGTCAATATTGGCCGGAATTTCAATTGTAAATGAGCCTTCAGTATCAGTAAATACCAAAGGATATTCTTCCTGGCCAATAAACCTTATCTGCGCATTTTCAATACCTGTACCAGTGTTGTCAGAACCTTCAATAACTCCACTTAAAATTGTCATGGGAATTGGTATAGGGGCCATCTGAAAGTCGATAACGGTATCCATTTCCGGAATGCTTATCTCCATGCTGAAAGAAATATATTCTTCCTTCTCGGCAAAGAGGGTATATTCTCCGGGCAGAATGCTTAAACTGTAACCACCGTTTGGTGCGGTCTGAACCTGAAAATCACCGATTGTGATCAGGACTCCCTGAAGGGGTGCTTCCGTTTCCAGGTCGCTTACCGTCCCCTGGAGGTTTACTACAGCCTCGCTTGGGTCATACTCGTCCGCGCCCATGCCCGGAGTCTCACTTCGTTCATCATAATCAATATCAAAGTCGATACCTTCAATTAGATTTGCTGCCAATTGGGGGTCACTGACAGATGCACCGGCCAGGTGCAAATTACCGGTACCGGGCTCAACAAAATTGACCATTTTTGAAACTGAATTGTTGTCATGCCCTGTGGCTATACTCCATTCAGGCAGCGTAAGATAATTGGTGACTTCTGATCCCAACCTTCGGCCTTTTTGAATCAGGACACCATTCGGGTCGGAAACATAAAAAAGGTTGTTGTTGCTTTGATGAGTACCCAGCTCCGGGTTTCCTTCTACAAAAGCATAAGAAGTGTTTCCATAGTTGCTTTCAAAGTTTTGCGAAGAGATGAGGTTGTTGATGAGAATGTTGTTGAACATTTCAACCGGAGGTATTCCCGCACTCGATGCACTTGTATAAACAGCAGCAGAAGGGAAATCACATTCTTCCTCGTGGTTCAAAAAAATGGTGTTGTGATAAAGATTCAGATTTCCTGCCCCACCTATACCGGCAAACGACCAGATGCCTACCACGTACATGCTGTTGTCATAGGTGGGAGGTGTGTATTCATTGCTTTTTTGAATATTGGAAATGAAGTTGTTATATACTTTCATTGTATCCCCGGCCAACACGGTGATCCTGATGCCATAGGCAGAAGATGCGCCGCTGCCTTGAAACCTGACATAATTGATCCTGTTGTTGAAAATTTCACCCGCTGAAGCATCCACGCTAATCCCGCTTGATGAAACGGGAAGTGCCGGAGTTACTTCAGGAGAGCCAAAAACATTATCAATAACATTATCGAATACCCGCACTTTTTCCTGGGCCTGAAGGTAGATGCCAATGGACGATGCATTTGAATTATGCCCGATTCTGACGGTGGAACCTAAAGTACAGCCGCTGATAACATTTCCCTCATCAACAAACTGAATATTACCCATGGTGGTAGTTTTTCCGGTGACTCTAATCCCCCAGCCAACTTTGTCAATGGTCAGGTTGTGAATCGTATTAAAACTATTGGTCCCTGAGGCTTCGCTTGCATTGGAGATAAAGGCTACACCCCGCGTATTTCGTAATTCAGGATTCTCCCCTCCACCCATCATAATGCTCGCATTTTTTATGGTGTTGTATTTGGATCCCTGGGTTGCTGTCCCGGTAATGACATACCCCATTTCTACCTGGTTGGACGCAGAAGTGCCTCCATCCAGAATATTGATTCCATCGAAAGTAACCCATGAAACCCCATTCAGAATGACCATCGCATCGGTAGTACCTGAGGTTCCGGTGCCATTAATGGTTACAGTTCCTCCATTGGCTCTGAAAACCACCTGGGCTGTCTCTGAGGCTCCTTCAAAAGTGCTCAGCGTTATCCGCTCAGGGTAGTTGCCCGGGGCGACAAGGAAGGTAACTCCACCCTCAGATACCCCATTATTGATTAGGTCATTTACAGCTTCTGTTAAAGTTGAATAATCATCGGATGCTGCAGCACCAATGGTGAGTGCACCACTCAGTCTGTTACCCTGCGCATTGGTCGGGCTTATCCCAAGTAATATAGGAAGCATTAAAAGCAGAAAGAATTTTTTCATAAAGAATTGGTTTTGTGTTTTGCAGTATTGTTAGTTTTCCTCTTATTATTGATGTTTTTCCCTGGCTGTTAAAGTGTGTTTGATATTTCTGGCATTTGGAAGTTTAAATCATTGATTCTTTTTTGGTATTCTTCAGGGCTGAAACTTTGCTCCCAGTAATAATTAAACGTAGTGACCAGGGTTTTGGCCAGATCTTCGTGCTCGATAAAAAGAGCCGTTAAATTATGACTCGATTCGTATTTGTTCTTCAGTGTGAAAATGATAGCCTTTTGATCGAAAATTACAAGTTTCATGGGGAGATAATCGATGATCTTAACCTCTTCTCCAATGCTCTGAAAATAGGCTACCATTTCAAAAAAATTCTTTTCATTACCCGGCTCCATCATGAATACACATTTGAATTTAACACCCCTTTTGGTCGATTCAATCTGGGCCTCCCAGTTGCTGGGATCCTTGTAGTTCATGGCATATGGGGGTTTGGCGAAAAACAATGCCTCCTTTTGTGATCTCTCCTCTAGTTTCTGAAGCTTTTGAGTAATGGTCTTTTTATCCCTGACTACTTCAATGTAATCCATGGGATCATCCTTTGTTCCCTCTGACTCATAAATACGGGTGAGCTCTCCAGAAGACTGGAAAATGAATTGTTTCTTGTTTTCAAGTTCTTCAATCAGGGTTTCAAAAGAATCACGGGGATTGTTGGCACGATATTTTTTTCGGGCTCCATCTACCTGGATACAATAACCGGCAGTAGATAACTTATCAAGCACCTCATAAATCTTTCCCCGGGGTACACCGGATAAGACCGAAATTTCCGTTGGGGTTAATGTTTTTTTCGGCAAAAGCACACTGTAAACCCGGGCTTCATAATCCGAAAACCCGCAATTGACAAGCATTTGTACAATTTTTTTCATCAAAAAAAATATTTAAAAAAATTAAACCACTTGCGGTGGTGAAATTACTCTATTTTCTAAAACCCACCTAATTTTTATAATAATATTTCTCCTTTTGTCCTTTTTAATTGCGAAATGAGTATGCTTTGGTGAATGGGCTTTAATGGAACGCGGATGTCACAGATGAACTGGGTTCAGCGCCGATCATCGCAAAAAAGAATGACACGGATTAAGGGCGGGGGAGCCAGTCATTTTCTAGCTTACGTTCGCCACTACGCGGATAGCCTCTAACATTTTTCATTTTTCATTCTCCATTTTTAATAGTCCGGCACGGCGATAAGGTTTTTTTCCCATTTATTTTAGGACCTTCTTTTTTCTGAAACCCCCGTCAATCCTGTATCCCAGCCGCACGGCGAACGGCGCACGGCGATGCATCGCCGTGCGCCGTTCATAACCCCTGATTCTTACCGTAATTTCGCTTTGGCTTCGAAGCTTAAAGCAGGCCACCAGGGGCCGGTGATCCTGAAGTGTAGATCCATCCAAAACTTTTGTTATGAAAAAAGAAACCTTTAACATTCAGCAGTGGTCCGATGGGGCCACTGCTAATCGACCGCCAGTAAATAATCCTTCCGTGGAGCACATCCCTGCCCGCCAAAAGGAGGAAGTGGAAGCGCTCGTTCAACAGATCGAAGCCGCCCAAATCGACATCGCCCCGGCCTACCGTGACTGGTGCAACCTGGGCTTTGCCTTCGTGAATGCCTTTGGCGAAGCCGGACGGGATTACTACCAGCGGGTCAGCCGCTTCTACCCGGGCTATTCAGAGGCCGAGACCGGCAAGCAGTACGACCACTGCCTGAAATCGAACCGCGGCGGGGTCACCCTGAAAACCTTCTTCTGGCTGGCCAGGAACGCAGGCATCGGAACTGCACCCGCCCCGGAAGAAATGGAGGAGCAAGAGACCCCGATGCCTACCTTTCCCTTTCCGGGAAATAACTGTAATAACTGTGATTTCTCGGTTTAAAAAAGGATGGGGAAATTGAGGAATCATTAAACAGGAAATCCGTTTTGACCGCAGTTCATTCGTGGGTTCGGCAATTCGTGAAAGAAAGAATGAATGCTGCAGGGGCAGTAGAGACAGGGCAATTCCTGTCTCTGCGATTCAACCCCGCCAGGTCCGGAGATCACCAGGCCAGGATGGATGCGGGGTACCCTGTGCCAACCCGGAGGGGCGGTGATGGGAGGGGTGGGGGGCCGTTGTAGAGACAGGGCAATTCCTGTCTCTGCGATTCAACCCCGCCAGGTCCGGAGATCACCAGGCCAGGACGGATTCGGGGCACCCTGTGCCACCCCCTGCGGGGCGGGGGTTCCCCCACAATTTTTTCTGCTCAGGGTTTTTTAAGTTTATTAATAACCTCCAGGGCTTCAATATTCATTTTGGAAAAGGCGAACCATTTTTTGCCCAGGTCCTTCAGGGAAGCCCCAAAGTGATAAATTTCTTCCTGGTCAAGGATCAAAAAGCGGTCGTGGCTTTGGTGAAAAAGTTTGATCTCTATGGGTGGATATTGGGCATTGTGTTTCTCCAGGTCAAGTTTAAGCGCTTTGCTTATCTCCCGGGTATAAATGGTGGCAGAAACCTTTTCCCTTCGCTTGCTTAACAGGGTCAGCACTGTTTCATCCGGGTAATTATCAACCAAAACAATGTCGAGGCTGGCTTTTTTGATTAAATCAGCCACAAAAGCATAGGCATCAAAAATTTGACCTTCATAAAAAACTCCCTTCCCGGGTTGGGGTTGTTTGGCTTCCAGGGCTTTGAAAACCTGCTCAATTTTTTCATCGGTTTGCAGTTGCTTCATTTCTATTTGATCCAAACGTTGGAATACGGAAGCATTCTGCAAAAGAAATTTGCGCATATTAACAAAGGTCTTCATTATTTGAATGCTTGCCTGAATGGCAATGTTACTGCGCAAAACTGAAGAAAGCATTGCCACACCTTGTTCCGTAAAAACAAAGGGAGGTCTTCTCAGCCCAATTTTATCCGCCCTGGACATCACAATTTGTGATCTCCAATTTTCAAATTCTTTCAGCGTCAATTGAAAGCGGAAATCGTGCGGAAATCGTTCCAGGTTTCTTTTTACGGCCTGGTTCAGGCTCCTGGTTTCTACCTGAAAAATCTCGGCCAGATCACGGTCAATCATCACCTGCAATCCCCGAATGGTATGGATCCTGTTTTCAATGTACTGCTGAGTGATTGCCTCCATAAGGATTATTTTTCATCCCTTAGAAACCAGGATTTTGTAAAATACAAATTTAAAAAAATCAAATAAGATGTGATTTTTTGTGTCCCTTTTTTGGGGGATTAAAATTTTATGGAGAAGAATTCCCGTAATGAGGCAGGGTACCCTGTGTCACCCCTCCGGGGTGGGGCGATCGGGTGGGGGGGTGCTTCTTCTACCATACGGTCGCCGCTACGCGGCTGAATGCCCAAAATTTTTAATTTTTAATTTTTAATTTTCATACCCCTACCAAGTCCGTACCAAGTCCCTGTGGGTCCGTGGAAACAGGGCGATGGAAGGAGGAAGCGAGGAAGCGAGGACG
>LSQX01171371.1_pt1 | contig 16738 bp, 15 predicted proteins | sample 654561 | NCBI WGS metagenome assembly LSQX01 (sample SAMN04489861, study PRJNA283612) | anaerobic digester metagenome | isolation source: 4 biogas reactors fed with cattle manure at either 37C or 55C with and... | place: Denmark: Kongens Lyngby | collected 2014
AGCAACTATTTAGAAATTCTAACTACAAAGAATATGATGACTCTGAAATTAAACAGCTACTACTCATAGACTAATAACCTGACACTAGTGACTAACAGCATATCATAAGGAAGAGGAATTACATGAGGAAATCAGCTATAGGGATTGTTGTGGTAGTGGTATTGATTTCGGCTCTCTTGGGATGTGATGCGAGTATTGCAGGTGGAAGTGTCTCACCCCCTGACTGGATCATTGGAAAATGGGATTTGAAGGTCGGTGATACCATAATATGCACTTTTTCATTTACTGAAGATAATGTAGTGCTTGAGGTATTCTCTGACGCTACCGTAATGGGAGTAGATATAAAAGAAATGAGTAAGTCGAAGGAAGTAGCCATTAATGATTCTAATCCTTCAGCAAAGAAGTATGTCATCGAAATTTCAGACATCTCTACCAAAGAAAAATTGACCTACACCTTCTCTCTAAATGAAGATGGGACAATTGATTTTGAACAGCGGTACGCCGGGACTGTTTACTCATTCACAGGATTCGAGAGGAGATAGTGGTATAGAAATGGAAGCAAGCCAACGAGAATATTTATTGGATAAGTCCATTTCTTGAATTCTCTTTTAACAAGCATATGATGTCTCTTTGGATATCGCCTCATGAGGCTTGTAGAAGCCTCAGGATCAATTCTTCGAGTAAATATGATACGAGTATAAAGATATTATAAAGACGCTGTTTTAGCAGTTATGGACTGAATTAATACTGAAAAATTAAAATTAATGTTCTGTGGGGTTGATAAACATGCGTATAGCACCTGTAGTATAGTATTTGTTGTAATTGAGGTCCCCGTAATATAAGATTAAATAACAGACGAAAAGATTCATCCTAAAAGAAATGTTGGTCCAGGAAGGCTTATGATGAATGGAAGAACAACGTTTCAAGTGATTGTCTAAGTGTTTTGGAAAGTCAACGTACACACAGGAGGTTTTCCGTGAGAATCAAAAATAAACTATTTGTGTTCATGGTTCTGATGAGTATTTGTCTATTCCCAGTGTTTGCCCAAGGTGTTACGGACACACAGAACCTGGTTGCCGATGTAGAAAGTGATGATATTTACACTCTTCTCAGAGTTTGCCATTTCCTTGACCAGCGAATTGCAAGAATCAATTCGGATTTTGACAATCTGCTTATAGAAGAAAATGAAAAGATCGAGCAGCAGTATCTAACCTCAATTGAATCTATCCTAAACCTTGAGCCAGAACTTTGGGAAACGGATGCTGCCTTTCAAGCTAGAATTAAAGGTTTAACAGAAACCTTGCGAGACGAGGTGTCCACTGCTTTAACCGCGGCAAAAGAAAGCAGTGAAGCGAACAGGCTCGGCCCTACGAGTATCTTTGAAGAAAAGCTCCATCAGGTAACACAATCGATTCGACGAACTAGAGTAATTGAAGATGAGTGTCTTAGCATGGAGTTGCAGGAATATCAACGCAATGATAGAAAATGGCCTATTGTTATCGAAAGTGCCCATCCTGACAATAATTTCAGCGGTCTCGAAGCTATTGTGGATTTCTACGAATACGGCGATGAGGAAGAAGAGCTGAGGCAACAGATTGTTGATTTTGCAAAGGCGATAGAGTCCAACGCCCTCACCATTGCCGTGGAGTGGACTATAGAACGTGATACCTTACACGATCGATTTGTTTTTGTTGTGAAGAGCGTATCGGTAGAGAATACAATAAATGACCTGACCTATCATACTGTATATCCGGATGGGATTCTTACAAAAGCGTATGTTGTGCTGGGGGATATGTATGACGGATCAACCATCAAGCCGATATCAGTAATGACAGATGCACACATATCTCGAGAGCGTTTCTCCCCCGATTTGCCTGCCACCCTTCACCTTGATGTGTTTCCAAAAAATATTATCCAGCCAACACTAAGCCTATACGTTGAAGATCCTTCTCTCTTTGAAATTAGAGATTATACAATCAAGGCACTCAAAGCAAAAGGGAAGACCAATTTAGTCCTTACCGATGACAAGGGGCTTCATATCAAAACGTTCCCTATTGAAATTGCATATGCCGTTGGTGACGAGGGGCCGGCCAGAGGGTACATATTTTATGACGCGGAGGATTATTCTCGTGGATGGAGATATTTGGAAGCAGCTCCCAATGGTTGGAGTGGAAAACAGGAAGATCCGAGACACATATTTGGATATTACAAACCAAATGGAAGTGGAAAGGATGTTCGTGCTATTTTTACAGACACTTCTGTAGGAAGTGGAAAGAATAATACTGCTATGTTGATAGCTGCCATGGGCGATAAAGCGTATCAATACGATTTTGGGTCGCAGAAAGACTTCTATGCAGCGAAGGTAGCATCAGATTGTTCATTTACAGTCGATGGAGAGGTGTTTGATGATTGGTTTCTACCCAGCAAAGATGAGTTAGATTTGCTCTACAGAGCTCTGCTGAAAAACAATTCGAATCCTTACCTAAGAGATCGCTACTGGAGCTCTTCTGAAAATGGAGCGACCGAAGCTTGGTATCAGGATCTATATGGTTCAGGTTTCACTCAAACAATGAACCGATACCAAACTTGGAAAGTGCGTCCTGTTCGATCTTTTTAAAGGTACTCATAATGCACTTACTGAGACAATCTCTTCGTCAGGTTGAAGACACGAGGTTTCATGCCAGTATTTCCCATACTCCCACTTAAAGAGTGACACAAATCGCAAGTTGCTGATATGTAGAATACCGGATTCCACTGATTTATTTCGATGAGCTAGAAATCTAATTGGATCTGCTCCATTAGATTTACTATGATTATTCATTATTGGCGTTTCTTCACATGGGAATTCAGGTTTTTCTCTAATATATTCACCAGTAGTAGTATGTCGTAACATTTGAATTCAACGAATCACTGGTATATGCGATTGCTTTAATGGTACTGCCTTTTGATGCAGTTATCTTGCCCCCATTAGTGATGAAAGTACCGTAGGTTTGGGTGGGCGATAAGCCGTTGGTTGTATACCGCATTTTTACACCGGACGTATTATGAAAAATGTAAACATTTCCAGAAAGTTCCATTAAGGTTGGTTCTTCTTGTTTTTTTACTTCAACAACATTTGACTTAATACTATTTGATTGAGTTGCAATGACCTTGAGGGTATCACCCAAGATTGATGAAGCAGATATTTGACTATAATATTTACTGTTTGAAGATGTAGGATTCGATCCTGACGTTGAGTAATAAATATCAGCTCCTGATGCAAGGAATGACACAGAATTCCCATCATACGAAATGGAAGGGTAGGGATCTGATACTTTGTAAAAGGATCGAGATGCAACATCTGAATTCTTATATCCTGCCCGGTATGCTATAGCGTTTACAGTTGTTGGCTCATCAAGATATGAGAACGAAGTGTAGTAGATTCCATTCGTTTCAGAAGGAATGGTCCCATCTGTCGTATATTTGATGGTAACTCCATAGGTGTTGGATTTGATGACTAATTTTTGGCCTGAACTCCCAAAGTTACTTTCAAGGGAAATAGTAGGAGTGCTCACGGTCTCTTGACTTGAAGAATATCCATAATCAAAACCGCCCCCACCCATATCACATCCGAACGTAATAACAAGCAAAATCGAGATAATCGATATTTGCACGATTTTCTTAATCATCTTCTATCTTGTCCTTAACTACTAAGAAGTATTAAATGAGTTGCTTATTGTAGGGCTGAGCCAATTTTTACCATTGGCAACGGTTCAACAGGCACTGACATTGTACAAAATATCGCATATTTTGACATCTTTTACCACTCTTTTCAGATGACGAAAATATTATTGCAATAAGATATTTCAGCAAGAGGTGTTGGTGCCATTCATATGACTGGCAAACCCCTGCAGAAATGTACGCACCTACCATTGGAACAGAAATGTTGTGCCGGTATGCTGTATATAGCCTTGGTTTTGGCGGAATGGATCAAGATTGTCAGAGAGAGGTGATGGTGAAATGAACGGAACATATGATGTGTCCCCTGCTGTCCTTGATTGGGTAATCAGCCAAATTGGCAGTGATCCAACACCATTGGATGCCCTGCCTCTGTTGAATGAGTGGAAGAGGGGGGCAAAAGCGCCTACATTCAATGAGATCAAGACAGTCAGCAAGAAAACACGTATCCCTCTTGGATAATTCTTTCTCCAAAGACCTCCAACAGACACCATTCGGCTTATGGAGTATCGGACCATCGCCAATGCTGAGTTCAACACCCCGAGCAGAGAGCTCGTTGATACCATCAGCGACATGGAGAACATCGTCGATTGGACCCGCTCTTACCTTGAGTCCAATCACTATGAAGCCAATCCTATCGTCGGGGTATGCAAAGGCCAAAGCAACAGTATGGTTATTGCTGAAACCATGCGTCGCCTTCTAGGATTGTTCATCGATTGGTTTGAACAGACAGACAACTCCTTCACCTATCTTCGCAATAAGATGAGCGAAAAAGGCGTCATCATCATGATGAATGGCATAGTCCGTGAAAATACCCACAGACCGCTCAGCATCGATGAGTTTCGCGCCTTCACCATCGTCGATGAGTATGCTCCCCTGATCTTCATCAATGCCGCCGATTCTCCAGACGGCAGGCTGTTCTCTCTCCTGCATGAATTCGCCCATGTCTGTCTTGGCAGGGACAACCTGTTCAATGATCTGCATCCGGGACGAAGTGCTGATTCCATCGAAACACTCTGCAATGCAGCATCTGCTGAGATTCTTGTGCCGTCTAGTTTTTGCCCATTTGTGCGGGATGAGCACTCTACTTCCAATCTTTCTATCCCAACCATCGTCGGGAGAGTGGCCAGCACATTCAAATGCAGCCAGGTTGTCATTGCTAGGCGAGCTTTTGATGCGAAGCAGATTAGCCGTGCGCAATATGAAGGTATAGTCAGTACAGCAATAGGGAGATTCAGGCAGGCCAGCAGTACCAAGAAGGGTGGGGGAAAAAAAGCAACCAGGATCGACCGGCGGCTCTTCTTCATCATTGATAGTGTAGCACAAGGAAGGACGCTATACTCTGAGGCATTCAGGCTTTCCAGTACCAATAGACACACCTTCTTTGAGTTGGCAGAGAGGATGTGATGCTAGTAAGAGAGTCATATCCTATAGACACACAAACTCACTGAACACACCGAAGGCGACGTATTATCCCATGGATCTTGTTCCACGGTTTTGGCTGTCCATGACTGCTGTAGATCCCATGATGCTATGATCCGCTGTATTCGACACAGGAGTCCCGGATGATCAAAGGCGCACGCATGAGGATGTGGGTACCCATGACATCGGGGTAGCGGATCATGTTGTCAAGGGCGATGGCTGCTTGTGTTCCCATCTCGCTGGTGGGCATCCGGATCGTCGTCAACGTAGGGGTCACGTAGCTGGCAATGGTAAAGTCACCCCAGCCCACCATCGAGAACTCATCGGGCAACACTACTTTCAGCTCACGTAGCCGCCGCTGCAATCCTGCCGCGATGATGTCGGAGGAGACGAGGGCGGCGGTAGGGCGGTTCGGCAACGCCATCAATTCATCACCCACCTGATACCCATACGCCTCGGTGTACTCGCCTTGCAGGATATACCGGCTCTCCACCTCGATCTGCGCATGGCGCAACGCCGCTTGAAAGCCAGCGATGCGTAGCTTGCTGTTGCGATAGTTCTTATTGCCCCCGATGAAGGCGATGCGCGTATGCTTGAGGGCGATCAAGTATTCGGTCGCCTGCTCAGCGGCGATCGCATCATCGATATTGACGTAATTGATCTGCTTGTCGCTGACCCATCGGTTGAGGATGATATAGGGAAGATGCTTCTCTTTGAGATAGGGGAGCAAAAGATCCTCCTGCTCCTCATTGGTGCCGAGGATGAAATAGCCATCCATCGCATGTTCATCGAGAATGGCGAAGTTCTTGTGGAAGTGCTCATCAAGCATGATGAGTTCGCTTCTTCGGTGTTGCTGCTCTACTTCATGTTCAAACGAGCTTATCGCAGTGGAAAAGGCCGGGTGTCCGGCCAAATCGATGGCTGCATGCTTCTGCATGATGATTCCAAGGGTAGATGAGCTGTTTTTGGGCGCAGAGGAGCGTGTGGCGGTGTTCACATCATACTGGAGATCGGAAATCGCCTGGTAGACGCGCTTGCACTTCTGCTCCGAGACTCTCGCTGATCCGGAAAGAACACGAGACACAGTGCTTGGCGAGACCTTGGCCAGCTTGGCGACATCGCGGATATTTGCCATTACTTCTCCTACCTTTCTAGCATTATACGCAAGCTCTCACGCGATGGCAAGAATAAATGAAACAATATCTTTATGCGTTTCAAATGATGCCATACACCAAAAATCACCAGAATACCGGTACGGACCATGATGATGGTTACAAAATTCCGATAGGAAAACCGAAGCAGTGGCCGTAGTACTCATAAAATGAGGAGAATGTATCGGAATATCTCAAAATAGAGAGAAATTGATGAAGATTTCAGTAAGAAACATTCGTTTCATATAGAGAAGAACTCAAGTAATGTGAAACAAACTACAGGTTGTTTCATAAGAAAGACCACAAGATTCCCGTAAGAACCATAAAATAATTGTTGCTTGCTCGAGAAACTAATGATATAGTGCACTCATAGGGTATTAATACGGGGTGGCCATGAAACATAGGGATTAATGTTTCATGAAATACAGCAAAGGTTTTCAACATGGTTGTCACCCCTTATTTTGTCCAGGAACGGGAAAAGGAGCAGGTGAGAATGAAGAACAACTACTCAAAACCATGGACAGAGCGCGGTACTCGACAAGCATTGTTGAGAAATGCGCTGGTAAAATCCATGGGGTATACCCAAAAGGATCTCGATCGTCCCATTGTGGGAATCATAAACACCTGGTCAGAGACCAATCCCGGACATGTGCATTTTCGTCAGCTCGCAGAAGCGGTGAAGCGTGGGGTATGGGCGGAGGGCGGGTTCCCGCTTGAAGTGAACACGATGTCCATCTGTGAGGTGTTCTTTGATATCTCCAGTTTGGTCTATCGTAATCTCCTCTCGATGACCACTGAAGAGTTGATCGCGCGCCATCCCTTCGATGGGGTCGTGCTGATGGGCTCCTGTGACAAGGTCGTCCCAGCGCAGCTGATGGCGGCGGTGTCGGCGAACAAGCCGACCATCTACCTGCCTGGGGGCCCGATGCTTCCCGGCTATTACAAGGGCGAGGAGTATGTGTGCGGGACCGACAGCTTCAAGCTCTGGACCAAGTACACCGCCGGTGAGATTACCCTGGGGGAGGTGACGCGGACCGAGGAGTGCCTCTATGGTTCTGCCGGGGCATGCCCCATCATGGGAACCGCCAACTCGATGCAGACAATCACCGAAGCACTGGGCATCTCCTTGCCCGGCAGTGCTGCCCCGCTGTCGGTCTCGGCCGAGCGGCTGAGGATCAGCGAAGAGAGCGGGCGGCAGATCGTGCATCTCATTGAGCAGGATATCCGCTGCAATGACATCATCACCAAAGCCTCCATTGAGAACGCCATCAGGGTCCTGATGGCCTGTGGTGGCTCGACCAACCTCATCATCCACCTCAAGGCGATCGCCAGGAGAGGGAATATCCCCCTCGATTTGATGGAGTTTGACACGATCAGCAATGAGACACCGATGCTCGTCAATACCAAGCCTTCCGGTCAGTTCTCCGTGGGGCTGCAGTTCGCCAATGCCGGGGGCGTGAAGGCGTTGATGAAGGAGCTAGAGGGGATGCTCAACACGTCGTGTCTGACCGTGACGGGCAAGAGTGTGGAGGAGAACCTGCGTGAAGCCGACCACTCCTACAACCGTGATGCGATCGCTTCTTTGGACAGGCCGATCCAAGCGCGGGGCGGGATCGCCATCCTGAAGGGAAACCTTGCTCCGGGAGGGGCGGTGGTGAAACGCAGCGCCGCCAGCGAGCACCTGCTCAAGCACCGCGGCCCTGCCAAGGTGTTCGATGATCTTGCGGTGGCGGAGAAGTACCTCCTGGATGAAGGGAACGACATGACTGCGGACACCGTCATCGTCCTGCGTGGCTATGGGCCCACCGGGGCGCCGGGGATGCCGGAGTTCGGCAACTATCTCCCCATCCCGCCGAAACTGTACAAACAGGGCGTGCGGGATTTCGTCCGGATCACCGACAGCAGGATGTCGGGCGGTGCGTTCGGGACGGTGATTCTCCACTGTGCCCCCGAGAGCGCCGTAGGAGGTCCGCTCGCCGCGGTACAGGATGGCGATATGATCAGCATCGATGTGGATCACAACCGCATTGAGCTGGAGATATCGCCAGAAGAGATGGAAAATCGTCTCGCGGTGGTGAAGCGGAAGGAGCACCCGGAGATTACCCGGGGGTTCGTACGCAACTTCATCGATAGCGTGCTTCAAGCCGATCAGGGTTGCGATATGTCGTATCTTTGAGCACAGAGTGGAATAACTATAAGGATTCAGAGAGGTGTTTATGAACGTACTGAAAGGAATGGCTCCCATCATCGCGACACCCTTTACGGCAAGTGGGGAAGTTGACTATGAAAGTTATGTGAACTTGGTCGAAACCCTGATCAAGGGGGGGTGCCAGGCGGTAACGCTCTTCGGTATCGCAGGAGAATACTACAAGCTGGCTCAGGATGAGTGCGACCGGCTGGTCAAGCTCACCGTTGATACCTGCAAGCGGCTCAATGGCTTTTCGATCATTTCGGTCACGCATCACGCCACAGAGGTTGCCGTCCGCTACGCCAAGCGCTATGAGGAGGCGGGGGCCGACATGCTGATGTTGCTTCCCCCGTTCTTCCTGAAGCCGGGTGGAGAGAGTCTCTATGCACATATGAAGGCGGTCGGTGAAGCGGTGTCCATTCCTGTGATGACCCAGTACGCACCTGAACAGACCGGGGTGGCGATTGCGCCGACGGTCTTCTCCCGGCTCTTTGATGAAGTGCCCAACATCAGCTATTACAAGATTGAGTGCAAACCAGTTGGAGCGTACATATCAAGGCTCCTTGAGGAGACAAAGAACAAGATCAGCGTCTTTGTCGGCAACGCCGGCTATCAGTTCATCGAGGCATTCGATCGAGGGGCGGTGGGAGCGATGCCGGGATGCTCGATGTTCGATCTCTACTTGAAGATGTATGACGAGTATGAGAGGGGAGAGCGGGAGGCGGCCTTGATGACGCACTCGAATCTGCTTCTGCCGATGCTCAACCATATCCGTCAGGATGTGGAAATGATCATCTATTACGAGAAGCGGATTCTGCAGAGGCGCGGCATCATCGCCACCGATTACTGCCGCCACCCCTCGTTCGCGCATGACCCGTACCACAACAGGCTGTTTGACGAGTTGTACGAGCAGATTGCTCCACACTTCATCACCACGTAGGCAGGTGGTGTGCTGGAGAATCCAGCGGACGTAGATAGGAGGATAGGGTTGTAAAAGGAGTGGGCTGCCGTACGGTCGTTGATGTAAAAAATGAGTGTATTTCATTCTTGTTGCCGGAAAGTGCAACAAAAACAAAGGGAGGAAAGACATGAAAAGAGTAGTAACGTTGTTGATGTTGCTTGTGATGACAAGCACGCTCATCTTTTCCGCTGCCCAGAGCGAGGCTGTCCAGAAAGAGAAGCAGGTCACGATTGAGTTCGCGAACTGGCTGATCTCGGAGGACAATACTCGACCGGCGATGCAGGCGATGATCGATGCATTCGAAGCAAAGTATCCCTGGATCAACGTCGAGATCACCGGCTATGCCTACAATAGCGTCCAGGATCAGCTGCTTATCCGGTCAGCCGGCGGAACTCCGCCCGATGTCGCGCAGATTGCCCCGATCTGGGTCGCTTCACTGGCCGACATGGGTGCCTTGAAGCCGGTGAATGAGATTCTTTCGGCTGAGGTGATGGGCGACTTCTTTGCCTCGTCGACTGGCGGGACCTTTATAAACGGCTCGCAGATGTCTGCGCCGTGGACGATCAACCCCGTGCTGGTCTTCTACAACAAGAAGCTTCTGGCACAAGCCGGCTTCCATGAAGCGCCGAAGAGCTGGGAAGAGATGCACATGATGGCTGAGAAGGTTGCCGCCCTCGGCACCGATGCCGGCGGGAACCGGATCTACGGCCGCTCCGTCGCATCGAAGCTGCTGCCGGGCGCAGGGTACTTCTTCTTTGTCGACATGTGGGCCAACGGGGGTGAATTCACCGATCCGAGTGGGAAGGTGGTCTTCAACCAGCCGGGTACCGTGAAGGCATTCGCAGAAGCTCAGCGCCTCTTCCGCAATGGCACCGTCGCCCCAGGACTGGAAATCAAGGATAACCGGAACCTCTTTGCCCTTGGCAGGATGGCGTTCCACCTTGATATCGCGTCGATGATCAAGACCTTCTCGATCATGAGCCCCAAGGGTGAGGCATTCAGGGAAGACTATGATGTGATGATGGTACCCGGGGGAATGGGTAATCCAGGGGTTACCTTCTCCACCGACCACCACCTCGTGGCCTTCAAGGACAGCAAGCATCCTGCCGAGGCTGCCCTGTTGATCGATTTCCTCACCGGTAAGGAGGGGATGGATGTCTACACCAGCCACGGTGTCGACGTGCTGCCGGGTCGGGCGACAGCGCTCGAGGCTCCCTACTACAAGAACCTTGATCCGATGAACACGAAGTTCGCCGATGCTCTTCCTCTTGCCCGGGCGTTGCCGGTGCAGTCCGCGGCGTTCAACGCGGCGTGTGAAGAGGTTGCCTATGCGATACAGCGTGTGTGCATCAATTGGGAAAGTCCTGAGAAGGTCGTCAGAGAGATCGATGCCCGGTTGAAGGAATTGTATAACCAGAAGTGAATGTGAACACCATATCGTGTACACTGGAGTCGGTAGGATTGTCCTCAATCCTACCGGCGCTTCTTGAAGCTTGCTGATAAGGAGGGAAGATGCCTCGTCTCACGAAGATGGAATGGACAAAAAGAAAGGGAGATTTACTCTTCAGCTACGCCTTGATGCTGCCGGCACTCTTTGTGCTCGCCTTGGTGATTTTTTATCCGATGGTGAAAGGCATCTTCGTAAGTTTCTGTGAATATAACTTCAAGTGTCTCAACAACCCCCAGTGGAATGCCTTCGGCAACTACAAGAAGATCTTCAAGGACAACGCCTTTTTGACCTATATGGGCAACACCGTCTACTACGTCGGTGGCACCGTGGGCACGCAGTTTCTTCTCGCCATGATGCTCGCGCTGCTGTTGAACTCCGGCATCAAAGGGCAACGGTTCTTCCGGTCCCTCTTTCTGATGAGTTGGACCATCCCCACCATCGTGGTCTCGATCCTCTGGTCTTGGTTGCTGCAGCCACAATACGGCCTCTTCAACTATATCCTCCACTCCTTGAAACTCATCCAGGACCCCAATATGCAGTGGCTCTCGAATCCCCAGTTCGCGATGCCCGGCGTGATCCTGGCAACGGTCTGGAAGCAGACCCCGTATATGATCATCATGATCCTCGCTGGACTCCAATCGGTGAATCCCGACCTCCTCGATGCCGCCGCCATCGATGGGGCTTCGTGGTTCAAGACCTTCATCAACGTGGTGTTGCCCTCCATCGCCGTGGTCCTGTCAACGACGGTCATCATCTCGGTGTTGGATGCGTTCCAGCAATTCACCATCATCTTCAATATGACAGCGGGAGGCCCATTGCGGCGGACCACCACCCTTTCCATCGCGGCGTATAAGGAGGCCTTCACCCTCTACGACCTCGGCGCCGGGTCGGCCATCGGCGTGATCTGGATGATGATCCTCATGACGATCACCATCATCTTCAATGTGAAATCCCAAAGGCTGGAGGATTGAGCCATGAGTAGGATCACCTCACATGTTACCGTTTCACGAATCGCCACATACCTTGTCCTGGCCGTGTTCCTCATCTTGTTCCTCTTTCCCATCTACTGGATGTTCCTCGCATCACTGAGGGATAACCCCACGGTGATGAGCATGCCGCCACGCTTCGCCCCCTCGATCACCACGCTGGAAAACTATCGTCAAATCTTTTCAACGCCCAAATATCTCACCTATATCAAGAACAGTCTCATCGTCGCGGTCTTCACCGTCCTGATCAGTGTCTGCATCTCGACCATGGCCAGCTTCGCCTTGTCACGCTATACGTTCCCACTGAGGAAGCTGTTGCTTGGATCCCTGCTCTCCGTGCAGATGTTTCCCATCGTGGCGATCCTCATCTCCTTGTTCACCTTCTTCTCACGGATGAAATTGACGAACAACTACCTTGGCTTGATCCTGGCCGATATATCGATGTCGCTGCCGCTGGCGATCTGGATGTTGAAATCATTCTTCGACAGCGTACCGCGCTCCCTCGACGAGAGTGCGGCCATAGATGGCTGTGGTCGCTTCAGGATCATGGTGGAGATCGTCTTCCCCCTCATCAAGCCCGGGGTGTCGGCGGTGGCGATCTATACGTTTCTCAAATCGTGGGACGACTATATGTTCGGCTTGGTCTTGATGAACAAGAACGCCATGAAGACGCTGCCCGTGGGCATCGCCGAGAGCTTCATGGGAGAGTTCGTCCATAACTACGCAGGGATGATGACGCTTGCGTTCATCGCATCATTGCCCCTGCTCCTGCTCTTCGTGTTCTTTCAACGCTATATGATCGCCGGCTTGACCGGTGGAGCGGTGAAGGAGTGAGGATGGGCGAGCATAGGGAGGAAGAGATGGTGAAACGAGCGATAGTAACCGGGGGTTCTACCGGGATCGGAGCGGCGATCGTACGTACGCTCGCTCAGGCAGGGTGGGATGTCGGTATCAGTGTCGCCCGTGATGTAGGCAAAGCCCAACAGATATGCGACGAAGTGAAAGCGATGGGCAGACATGCGTGGTACGAGGTCATGGACTTGACCGAGGGCGATTCGGTTTCCCCGTTCTTCGAGCGGGCAAAAACTGAATTTACCAACATCGATCTCCTCGTCAACAACGCCGGTGTCACCGTCAAGGCACCTTTTTTGGAGTGCGATGCCGCCACCATCGATTTTCTGTATCGTGTGGACTATAGAGGGGCATTTCTCGTGATGCAGCAGGCCGCTCGGTGGATGATCGCCACCGAGACCCCCGGTTCGATGATCCTCATCTCATCGAACAACAGCATCGCCAACTTTGCCCAGGTGCCCGTCTACGGTTCGATGAAAAGCGGGGTGGAGAAGCTCATCCGACATATCGCCATCGAAGTCGCAAAGCACAAGATTCGGGTCAATTCCATAGCTCCCGGTTGGACCGACACCGGCTCCTCCCGTCTCGACGACAAGGAGTCGACGTACTACAAGATCCCGTTGAAGCGCTGGGTAGAGCCGGGGGAGATCGGGGAGGCCATCCTCTTCTTGACCAGCCCCGCCGCCGCCTCCATCACCGGCACCACGCTGGTCATGGATGGGGGAGCGTGTCTGCTCAACGATCATCTGGATCGGTACTAGCATGCTGTTGTACGTCTCCACGAGCCTTGGTGCGGAGCATGAAAGCATCCAATGCTTCTCCATGGACGGTGGAAACGGTGCGCTGGAACCCCACAGCACCCTCGCTGTCCTCAACAGACCGACCTTCATCATCGCCCATCCCACCCTCCCCATCATCTACTCAGTAGCCGATGGTGATGATGGGGAAGGGGTGGTGGCCGCACTCCCGCTCAATCGTGAAGATGGGGGGTTCCTGCAGCCCCACCACACCCTGGAACAGCAGCCGAGTGGCGGACAGTCCCCCTGCCATCTGAGCATCAATGCCCACGGGAGCGTATTGTGTGTCGCAAACTATGGCAGCGGCACCTTTTCCACGCTCGAACTCACTGCACAGGGTGGGTTTGCCCAGCGTGGCCAGCGCTTCTCGTTCATCGGGGTCGGTACACACCCCATCCGTCAGACAGGCTCTCACATCCACGCCTCGATCTTCTCGCCGAGTGAACGCCATGTCCTCGCGACAGACCTCGGTCTCGACCGCCTTGTCCGTTTCAGGAGCACGGGTGGCCAGCACCCCCGCCTCCACATCGATGGCATGATCGAGACTCCCGATGGTTCCGGCCCCCGGCATCTCCGCTTCGCCGATGATGGGCGTTTTCTGTATGTCGTCTTGGAGCTCTCCAACGAGGTGGCTGTCTATCGTTGGCATGAAGAGAATGGGGAGGCCCACCTCCTGCAGGTCATCTCCACCCTGCCGCCTGAACACGACAGGAGTGTACAGCACACCGCCTCCGAGATACACATAAGCCGGAGCGGGCACCACCTCTGGGTAGCCAACCGAGGCGATGGTTCGATCGTGCGCTACACCCGGGAGAGGGAAACCGGTCTGCTCGGTGAAGCGCAACACTTCCTGTGTGATGGCAGACTGCCTCGCCACTTCACGGTCGATGAGACCGGGCGATGGATGGCGATCGCCAATACCGATACCAATGCGGTGGTGCTCTGTTCAATCGATCCACAGACCGGCAGGATTCTCTCCAAGGGTCACCACGCAGCGGTAGAAAAGCCGATGTGCGTGCTGTTTGCACCAAAGCCAGGAGCAACTAGGATGTGTGCAGAGACAAGAACACCGCTGTAATGTGACAGCAATGCGTGGCATCGCAGGTAGTTGGACGATGCAGTGGATTTTGCTGTCGCCACCAAGTCATCGCCACAACGCAGCGGCGTTGGGCACAGCTGGTGAACGAGCGAAAGCGAAGTTTCTGATCCATCACTCCTGTGGGTAATTTTGTTGGGGTATCCGAATTTTCATTGGCGTACTATGGTATGATCATTGCAACAAGGAGGAGTTCATGACAAAACGACATTGGAGGCGGGTGCTCTCCCTTCTCTGCTCCTTTTTGATGTTTTCTGTACTCTCCGTATCAGCGAAGGGAGGAAGCGAGGGTGGATATGCGCTCTTTGGTGCAAAAAGCAGTGATAAGAGAGCGAATATCAAAGCCACGGTCCTCATCATCCAAGACTTCAATGGGTTGACCGATGCAGCGATGGAAGATGCTGTAGCGCTCTGTGAACAGTATTACGATCAGTGGAGCGTGGGAAAGGAGAGGATTCTTTCACAGGAGCCGATGATTTGGGAGACCGATACCCTCTTTGCAGAACGGCTGGCCGACGAGCTGGAAGCGTTGGATAGCCGCCTTGAGGAGGAGTTTGATGCAGCTATGGATGCGGTATACGACCGTATTGAAGAGAAGGCGTTCGAACTGCAGCAACTGTTTGAAGAGAGCGTGGAGCGCCTGAAGACGGGGGCGCAGATCCATCTGCCGGCCAATACCGGGGCCGTATACGCCCCGTATTTGAGAAATGAACGGCTCTGGCCGCTGCGCCTGACCTTCTTTGACCATCTGGTTGAAAACACCACCTTGGACTTGGTCATCGACTTCGCCGGAGAGGGGCGCAGCGAGGAGGCGATTCGTTCTTCGATCGTAGCGTTCGATGCGATGATGAGAGAGGGGCGCGTAACGTGGGATGTGAGCTACCATATCATCCCCGATATCCGATTGAAGCCCGAATTTGACATGGTGGAGGATGGCGGCTCGAATTATTTCGACCTTGTCCGCTTCCTCTTTGTGCTCGATGAGGTCGCCGTCACGGATGACGAGGGCACGGTGCTCTTTTCACGGTCGTTGGAAGAGCCCGTGCTCTTCCAGACCATCACGGTGGATGATGAGCTGCGATTCACCATACGCAACGACGACCCCGTCGTAGGGGTGGCGAGCCTCTACTATGAAGATTTGATGGAGTGGGAGAAGACTCTTCGCTCCCCTAGGAAGAACATACTCCTGGCTGACCCTTCCGTCTCCATCGATGGATCATATGAAGAAGAGCGGCTGGCCGAGTTGCCTCCCCCTGTCCGTACATCAGCAGTTGTGGAAGAGCAGGGCGTCGGAGCAGATGCGCCAGCATCTGGGGATGATGATGAGCTCGCCCCCGTGATGCCGGACATCCCGCTCTTCACCCTCGATGGCAGACAGACGAGCTTTGATGCAGTTCGAGGAGGGAAGCCGGCCATCATCAACTACTTCGCCTCTTGGGTCCCGCCGAGCAAGGCGGAGCTGCCGTACTTCGAGGAGGCGTGGCGACAGTATGGTGATGAGATCGCCTTCATCTTCCTCGCTGCCCTCGACGGAGAGCGCGAGACGGAGGAGACCATCGGCAAGTTCATCAAGGAATTCCACTTCGAGGCCCCGATCTATTGGGATGAGGGGATTTTCGCCTTCATCTTCAACACCAACAGCCTCCCCACCACCGTCTTCTTTGACAAGGATGGGCGTATCGTGACCGGCTTTTTGGGCATGATGGACGAGCAGAAGCTCCATGAAGTGATCGCCCTCCTGCTTTATGAAGGGTGAACCAGCAGCGAAGAAGCGGTGCCAGACGTACTGTCAGGAGGCCTGCCTCTTGTTGTAATCCCTCGATTTCTCTACAACCGCCAATGTCGAGAAATGGCCTAAGCGTATTGGAATACTGATCCAAAGTTGTGGCCAGTCCACTCGCCTAAGACACGCTATGTGGCATTTCCCAAAGCAGCCCCGACAGCTGTCTGTGGGTTCTCCTCCTCTTTCCTATGTAGAGGAGAGCGAAGAGTCAGCCTGCAAGAAGACCTCAAGGACAAATGAATACACCGAGATCTCAAACGCCTCACAGTAATACTCAATGGTCGACATCGAGGGGAAGCTCTCATACCGCTTCCCCTCCCGCATACTGATGGTGG
>LSQX01392199.1_pt1 | contig 16737 bp, 13 predicted proteins | sample 654561 | NCBI WGS metagenome assembly LSQX01 (sample SAMN04489861, study PRJNA283612) | anaerobic digester metagenome | isolation source: 4 biogas reactors fed with cattle manure at either 37C or 55C with and... | place: Denmark: Kongens Lyngby | collected 2014
ATCGGTTAAGTCAAGTCCCCGTAGAAAGTCCCCGTAGACAGAAAGGATAACCCCGAGACTAAAAAAACACGGTCACAACGGGGTTTTTGCTTTCTTACATCTGGAACTTCGGATTAAGCGATGAGAGGAGTGGTGGACGTGAAGCTGATCTCGTTTTTGGGAACCTCGAAATACGATACCGTCGTTTACGCTTGGGATGATAAGCAGAAGAAGACCCCTTTCGTGCAGGCCGCGTTGATTGATTTCTTGCCGGATGTCTCCGAGATGGTCGTAGTAGCCACAGATGAGGCATGGAGACAAAACGGTGATGGCCTGATTGAGTCACTCCCTGAACGGTGTCGGTTTCGGAGGCTGAAATGCGAGGAGAATGACTGGATTGGCGTTTTTTACCCATTAAACGAGGTTATCGCGCCAGGAGACACACTGGTAATTGACATTACCCACTCCTTTCGCTCCATCCCCATGGCCACTCTTCCTTTGATTAAGTACCTAAGATTGACGAAAGATGTACATATAGCCGGGATTTATTACGGGCGTATTGTCGACAAAAATCAAGACCCTTGGAAAGCACAGATTGACGATCTTTCCCAGATCCTTGAAGTGGAACAGTGGATACAGGCCGTGGGCGCCTTCCTTGAGTATGGCAAAGCCGATCAACTGAGCGCCATTCTTGGTGATGCGGTGGGGAGTCTTTTCAGAGCATCAAAGGATAGACCTGAGTCCAGACCTTACGCATTGGGGATTCTAGCCAATGCCTTGCAGGCTCTGGGCGAAGCGCTCGATACAAATCGACTGGCGAGGATCTCGAAGAAGGCCGAGGAGCTGAAAGAGCTTCTGGCTGATGCTGAATGGCGGACACAGGCGACCGGGCTGTCCCAATTACTGATTCCGCTTGCCGGTCAACTGGTAGAGGATGTGTCCATTTTCGAAGCCACGGGTTCATCGTCTCGTTCACAGTTGCGTTTGGCGCGCTGGAATCTCGACCATCACGATCTGGTCAGTGCAGCGTTGGTAGCCCGGGAAGCAGCAGTTACACAACTAATGCATGCCAACGGCCAGAGCTGCAGGATCCGGGACGAGCGTGCTCGCGAAGAGCTCGTCGGGCGTTTAAGCAAGACGCATCCGGTCTTCACGGTGTTCAGGCAGCTGGCTGATGTCCGAAACAGCCTGGCACACTGTGGTATGCGGGGTCAGCGTGAGGATGGAAAGGAATTGGACGATAGGGATATCAAGCCCGGAAAAGTGCCGGAGCAATTGCGACAGATCATCCACAAACTGGAAGTAATGCTTGACGACGATCAGATTTGGCGCGTTGATGAGGAACCATGGATGCTGAATGACAACCGAGGGAAGGAGGGGCGTCGCGACGATGCGCAACATACCTGAATGTCCACCGAGACCTGAGGTCAATCAGCGGGCTGATTGGGTGCGCAAAGAGCTGAGAATAGAGACCATCACACCGATGTTGGGCGGCGGGGTCACGCCTTTACAGTTGGATCGTCATTCATATGTGCGCGGCGGGACCATTCGCGGGCTCTTGCGTTACTGGTGGCGAGCCTGCCAAATCCACAGCGATTTTCAACAACTATATGAGAGGGAAAAGGAGATCTTCGGAGCGGCCAGCTCCCCGGGACGTTTGACGATAACCGTTGGCGAGGTAGAGGCAGAACGGTTTAGTGAAAACGATAGAGACTTTCCGGATGCCGTGCGTTTCCCCTTCATGGGGCGCGGTGTGCCTCGTATTGCCGAACAAAGCGCTCGGGTAGAGTTTGCCTTGCGCTTGGAGTACCCCGTGAAGTATAGGCGAGATATTGAGGACGCCCTCTGGGCATGGGCCAACTTCGGCGGAATCGGCATGCGTACCAGACGAGGTGCCGGTGCCCTGTTTATCAGGGAGTATGCACCCGAGTCTCCTAGAAAATTGCGTGAGCGTCTTACAGAGCTTTGGGGCAACGGACCTCAGGGCTGTCGGTCTTGGTCTCTTTTGACTCCACGGCTTTTCTGGGATACCCGAAATCAGAGACGACAAGCCAATGAGACCTGGAAGCAGGCCCTTAATTCGCTGTTTCGCTTCCGACAAGTCCCCCATGGAAGACGCGATAACGAAAGCCGTTCTCGTTGGCCCGAGGCCGACAGCATTCGGCGTATCACCAATAGGGCGCACCGGAGGCACCGTCAGAGCATTACCGGCGACAACGACGCTTTTCCCCGGGCTGAACTCGGATTGCCCCTGATCATCCGTTTCAAGGACAACGACGAGCCACGAGCGGTTACAATAAGCCCTTTGACGACAAATCCCTACGAAGGAAGTCGTCGGCCCAGTCCCGTTATTTTGAGGCCTTTAAAGGTCGAAGACGGCCAAATCTATCCCATGGCTTTGATCATGTGCACTCCGCCGCTGCGAGGTGTGCGATTGGGTCCCGATGGGCCCCCGTTTGGGGAGGAGCACGTTCGCGGTGTATTGGTCCGCAGCTATGCGAACTCACCTCTCGACAAATTCCGTGCCGATAGCGCTCTCGAGGCCTTTGAGAACATGTTGAGAAGGGAGTGGAGATGCTGATGGGGGGATACTGGCTAAGCATCAGTATCGGCCCAGTGCAGGGTTTTATCGCTGCGGCCAGACGCACCCGGGATCTGTGGTATGGCTCGTGGCTGCTCTCTGAGGTGAGCAAGGCTGTGGCACGCAGTCTTCATGAGCAGGGGGTCAGTCTTATCCTGCCCGGGATAGAAGACGAAGATCTTAAACCCGACTCGGATCTTAACGTGGCCAACAAGATTCTGGCTTATGTCCCTGATCATTTGAGGCCGGCGGATGTGTTTGCTTCCGCTGAGCAGGCTGGTCGGGATCGTTTGCGTGAAGAGGCAAATCAGGTTTTGGAGAAGACCAGGGCTTTTGTCAACGCGGATCTTTGGGAGAAGCAGATCGACGAGTTCTTGGAGATTTACGGCGCTTGGGTGCCGGGTAAGAAGGATGATATGGAAAGCAGGCGAGATGTCGAGAGACTTCTCGATGGACGCAAAGCACTGCGCGATTTTAGTCCCGGTTACGGAAAGGAAAGAGTGCCAAAATCCTCGCTTGATGCCAGGCATGAGAGTGTATTGAACCCGCGATCTCTTTCAGACAAGGATTTGCGACGTCTGGATTTGATGACAGGCGAGCAGCTGGATGCCATCGGCTTTGTCAAAAGGCTTGGCCAAGGAAGAAAGCAGTATCCTTCCATCGGTCGCATAGCTGCCGATCCATGGTTGCGTGCCATTGCTGAGAAGCAACCGGAACGACTCGAAGCGCTAAGAAGACTGGCGGAACAGGTGCCCGAACTCCCGTATCTGCCCTGGTCGCAGTTTAAGCTGTTTCCGTACGAAGCAACGATTTGTTATCCGAGTCGTTTGGAAGAAGCTCTTTCCGGTTCGGAGCATGAGTCGCTTCGCGAGCAGATTAAGAAGCTGGTGAGCAAGGCGCCCGCCGCCTCTCCGTATATGGCGGTACTTAACGCGGACGGTGACCGCATGGGAGCGGCGATTGACGGTCTTAAAGACGAGGATGAACTCCGTAAGCTTTCCGAAAAGCTATCTGAGTTCGCTAGGGAAGCTCAAAACATCATAGCCAAGCATTACGGAGCTCTTGTCTATTCCGGCGGTGATGATGTACTGGCCTTTGTTCCCCTCGATAGGGTGTTAGAGGCAGCCCGGGATTTACATACGAGGTTCAGTGAACTGCTCGAGCAGGTGGTGAAAGGCGGTCAGGCCCCGACTCTGTCCATAGGCATCGCCGTCAATCATTACCGGGAGCCGCTCGTCGACGTCCTGACCCGGGCCAGACAAGCACTGGATTATGCCAAAAAACCGGATCGCAACGGTTTGGCTTTCTGCCTGTATAAAAGATCCGGAGGAGATTTGCTCGTTCGCTTCCGCTGGGACGAAGATCCAGACAAACGACTCAAAACCTGGCTGAGGCTTCTGGGTTCGGACAGTGTGCCCATGCAGGCAGCCTATGAACTGAATATGCTCATCGGTCGCTATCTGCCTCAAGATAGGGGCGCGCCGGAAGACGATGGCCAACGGGCCAATCGCGAGGATGATCGCGCATCGGAAGACGTCAACGGCTGGATCCGAGAGGCGCTGCGAGCCGACGCCGAGCGGTTGCTAAAACGCAAGGAGATCAAGGACAAGGGCAGTCTGCAGACGGCTTTGGAGCTTCTGTTTGAAGGGCTGGAAGAACCGGAGGATGGTTCAGACAAGAGGAAGCGAGATCGGGAATGGACGGAGGGTTTCCAACGCCGTGTGCGGATGATGCTGCTGGCGGTTCAGTTGCTTCAGGTGAGTCGCGCTTCAGACAGCATGTGAGGTGAGTAGGGTGTTATCGATGGCTATATATCCCCGGGATCCTCTTGTGGCCCGTGACGGACGGCCCTTCGGCCGTGAGGCGGGCAGCCGGATGTATTGTCTACCCTGGCCTTATCCGTCCGTAGTGGCCGGTTCATTGCGGACCATGTTAGGCAAGGCGATAAAAGGACGCCGCGATGCATTTTCGGACCCGGGTTTTGTTGACCAACTGAAACTGATTCGAGTGCGCGGGCCCCTTGCTTTATATAACAACGAGCTTTATTTTCCCCGACCGCAGAACTTCCTGCGGGCAAAAACCGACCGGGACTCTGAAGCGTCGCGGTTTCTAAAGGATGAGGACTCGGAATACGTAGTGGAAAGGCTCGAACCGGCAGAAATGCCCGACGGCTGGGGTATGAATCTGTCCGGGTTGTGGCCTTTGATACCAAAACTGCGCCAAAAGCCGGACTTAGGAGAAGGTCTTTGGCACGCTGATATGTTGACCAAGTGGCTTCTGGGAGACCAGTCCTTTGTCTATGACTGCAAGAAAACCGTTCGCTATCCTTCCGTGGAAGAGAGGGTACACGTTCGAATTGACGATGACAGGCGCATAGGCGTCGACGGTGCCTTGTTTGTTACGCAAGGGCTTGATTTCGTTTGGGGTGAGGAGCAGGCCCTGGCCGTTCAAGTTGACCTTCCCGATTCGGAGTGGGAAAAGAGACTGGCCAGCCAAACCTGGGTACATCCGGTCGGCGGGGCCAGACGACTGGCGATGTGGGACCCGGGTTGGGCCGGGAACTGGACGATGCCGAAGGAACTGGCTGCGCGCCTGAAAGGAGCCAGTCGCGTCTGCATGTATTTGGCCACCCCTGCCGTCTTTGCCGGTGGATGGCGACCCGGTTGGTTGGATCCCGAGAGTCTGGAAGGAGAGATTCACGGCACGAGCCTTAAGCTACGCCTGAGGGGAGCTGCAGTGGGGCGTTGGCAGCCGGTGTCGGGCTGGAGCTATGAGTTGCCGGGTCCCAAACCGATCCGAAGACTCGTTCCGGCAGGCAGCGTCTACTTCTTTGACGTGCTATACGGAGATCCGAGCGACCTGGAGGAATTGTGGCTACAACCGCTGTCGGATGATGAGGAAGATGCCCGAGACGGGTTCGGACTGGTCTGTTGGGGCCTGTGGGGACAAGTCAATAACGAAAGGGTGGAGAAGAAGTGAGTTACGCCAAGTTGTACTGGATTCATGCGCTGACTCCTTTGCACGTGGGTTCCGGGCAAGGATTAGGATTTATAGACCTTCCCATCATGCGTGAAAAGGCGACCTCGTGGCCTTTAGTGCCGGGCAGCAGCGTCAAAGGGGCTTGGAGAGCGTTGGTGGCTGCGGGCAAGCACAACGAGCTGGAGAACACGATTTTCGGCGTCCCCGGAGAAAGCGAAGGGCATGCCGGTTCCGTGGTCATCGGAGATGCCAACATAGCCTTTTTCCCTGTGCGCAGTCTGTACGGCACCTTTGCCTATGTGACCACTCCATTGGTCCTGCGGCGTATTCAGCGCGACAGTAAGTTTGCCGCCCCCGAGGAGTTGACGTTACCGGATCTGGAGATGGCAAACAACGAAGCTCTGGTCTCTGACGACAGTTGTCTTCAAGGAGGCGGCCGGGTGTATCTTGAAGATCTGGATCTCAATGCTCAGGCTTCACAAGGGATCGGTGAGTTGGCTGAGCGGCTGGCTGCATGGATCTTCCCCGGCGATGATAACGCCCCATGGCGTAGTCTTTTTAAACAACGGTTCCTCGTAGTGCCCGGGACTGTGTTTGACTACCTGACAACACATGCCACGGAAGTGGTGGCCCGCATTCGATTGGATGAAAACAAGACGGTGGCGACCCGTGCGTTGTGGAATCAGGAGAGCCTTCCCGCTGAGACCATCTTGGTCGGAGTCTTGTGGTGCGATCGAGTCTTGAGCCGCCAGAACGGAGGTTTGAGTCCCGAGGAGTTGCTCGACACGGTCTTTCATGGCGAGTGGCCGGCTCAGTTGGGAGGCAATCAGACCATCGGCCTCGGAAGGGTGCGCTGTGTCTTTGGCGCAGGCCGGGAGGTGTAATCATGTGTAACGGTATCATACCGAGGGATAACATTTTGGCGGAGCGGGCCTTTGAGAGAGTTCAAGCTATGGTCAATGCGGGACAAGAAGCCAAAGAACAATACCTCCGAAATGCCGAAGGTTTTCCTTCCTTAGTGCACATCAACGGTCTGGCTCAGGCTACCTCATTTTTCACGATCGACAAAGAAGACCGTCCTCACTATCTGACTGATATAGCCATCGTTTTGAATATGGAGGGCGTAACGGATGCTCGGTCCCTGCATAAGAGGGCTCTAGCGGCCAATGTCGAGGAGTATATGCATCTGACACGTGATGTGATGATCGTTGCCGGATGGCTGAAGCGCTACGCACAGGCTTATCTGAGGACTGACGATGTTACCTGAAGAGGGGGATCACGGTGAGTAGGCGGCAGGCATTGGCTAACGTTGATCTTCGTCAGGCGAGCAATCCCGGCCTTGTTCTGGACCGTTACGCTGTTTTGCGCGGCGATGATCCCCAGGGCCGGACGGGCTCTATGCGCACGGCTATAGATACGTCTCGCAATTTGATAGGGCTCTATAGGAAAGCGTTTAACCGTTGGACGCACAGCCTCCAAGGTGCCGCGACTGCCGTAGTCGATACCGGATCGGGTCGAGTGCTTATCGGCAGCGGTGATACGGTCTATGAAAGCAGCATAAGGCTGCACGGCACGTATGGGGTACCGGTGATTCCCGGTTCCTCTCTTAAGGGATTGGCGGCCGCTTACGCGGCCTCGGTATGGGGATGTGAAGAAGTCGGCGGAGATCGGGAGTTCTCTGTGGAAGGCAGCGCCTATCAGTGCATGTTTGGCACTCAAGACGGGCAAGGGTTGATCGTCTTCCATGACGCCTGGCTGGAGCCCGCTTCATTGGCCGAGGCCATGCAGATGGATGTCTTGACTGTCCACTATCCGTATTATTACAGGGGTCAGGCTGCGGGGCTTTACGATATAGAGATTATGGATCCGCGTCCAATACCGTTTATCAGTGTCAAGGGACGTTTTTTGGTTGCCGTATCTGCCGTCGTTGATCAACCGGAGGCGATGCCCTGGGTTGAGCGGGCCATGGAGCTTCTGTTGGAAGCCCTGGCTGAGTGGGGTGTAGGGGCCAAGACCAACGCGGGCTACGGCAGGCTCTATGACATGGACACGTGGCATCCTCCGAGGAGGTCGTTGCCGACGGAGAGGGAGGCTGAGTCGTTATCATCTTCTCCTGCGTCGTCGGCGGTGAATACTTCGGCTGCGTCCGGCCCTGAAGCGTCGTCATCAGCGCAAGCTCCTTCGTCGTCCTCCCGACGCGAATACCAACCAGGGCAGATTATTCGGGCCCGACGCGTGGAAGAGTCAGGTCGCAGGGGCCGGAATCGACAGAGATACGAGATTGTGGGAGATCCGGACACCAGAGCCATCGTGTACGGTCGGGAAAATGACGTTGAGGTCGGCACCGAACGTGAGTTGCGTGTTATCAGTTTTGACCGGACAGACTGGTTCGTCACGGCGGAACCTGTGGACACGTCAGGAGTGTGAGAATGACGATGAGCACCGGTATCTGTACGGTAGGGACTTCGTTATTGTCGAATTGGAGGCGTAACGGAGGCGACGGAGAGGCTACGCAAGACGAGCTAAGGGCTTTTATAAATAAGGAGGATCCCGTTCAGGCCTGCGCTGAGTCGAACACCCTTCACAGGCTGATCAGCGACAAAGTCTTGCGACCCGGAGATCGGTTGATCTTCCTCCACTCGGCCACGCCGGACGGGAGACTGTGCAGTGAAGCTCTGAGTTATCATTACAGAGCACACGGCTACTCAACCGAGAGTCGAGAGATCACGGGCTTGAGCTACAGACATAGGGAGTTCGCCAACCAAGGACTGAGGGCCTTAGTTGATACGCTGGTGGAACTGATCGAGGAATACGATGATCGCAAGAACGGCAATCGGGTGATCTTGGTGGCCACGGGAGGATTTAAAGCCGAGATCGCCTACGCTACCATCGTGGGGGCGCTGTTTAACGTGTCCGTCTATTATGTCCATGAGCTGTTTGACGGCTTAGTCAAAATGCCTCCCTTGCCCATCTCCGTGGACTACGGCTCCATCGTTGAGTACGAGGAGTTGTTTGAGAAACTCGATGAGATGCCCTCACAAAGGGAGTGGAGAGAGTTTTTGGCCGATTGGCGCTCCGGACGGGGCGGCGTGCCGGCGGAAATCCGGAGTTTGATCATCGAGCAAGACGGTCTCGTTTGTTTGTCCGCGGCGGGCGATCTAATCCACAGGGCTTTTCGCGACAGGCTGTCTCAGATTGTCGATCGTCAGTTATACCTTTCTCCACAGGCGTACAGGACTTTAACTGAGCTGCAAGACAGTCATAAGCATCAGATCGAGAGAAGGCGAGTTGAGAAAAGACTGGCGGAATTGCTGATCCCCGAAGTGCGCGCCCGTGCTAAGAGCAAGATAAACAGTGACTTGCGCGTCTACCCTTGGGGCGGTCGTCCGGAGCGTATCATCTTCTATGAGGATGAAGACAAACTCTACATATGTGAAATCACTTCTCATGAAGACGGGAGCTACGAGAGGGTGCTTGCAGGCGGAGCATGGCGACGTGATTACGAAGGGCTACACTTTATTCCTTATGAGGTTCCGGTGTGATGGGAATGCGTCCCATCACACCACGAGCCTTTTCAGTAGTAGGCAAGCTTTTCCAAGCAATCCTTCGGGATTTCATCAAGGAAGCAGGAGGGTTCGCAGGCGACCGGAGCGCCCATGCGTAAGCGCTCCTGAGCTGCCGTGAGATACAGCTTCTCTTTGGCCCGCGTCAGTCCGACGTAAAAGAGGCGTCTTTCTTCCTCCAGGGCCCCGTCATCGAGGGCCCGATAGTGGGGGAAGATCCCTTCTTCCATCCCGGTGATAAAAACCACCGGATACTCCAAACCCTTGGCCGCATGTACGGTCATCAAGGTTACCTGGTCGGCCTCGTCACGGAGGGTGTCGATATCAGTCAACAGGGCTATGTAGTCAAGAAAATCCTGGAGTCTGCCAGGACCGTGGCGTGAATCGTACTCCTTGGCCATGCTGAGGAATTCATCTAGGGTCTCCAGGCGGTCAAGGTCACCTTTGTTCGACTCCTTGTACATAGCTCGATACCCCGTCCGCTCAAAGATGGCGATCATCAACTCGCCGACTCCGAACTCGGACACCTTTTCACTCAGTTCGTCAATCGTGGCCGCGAATTGCTCAGCGGCCTTTCCGGTCTTACCTTTGACTCCGGCTTCTGTCGCCTGCGAGACGGCCCGGAATAATGAGATGTCTTGTTCCGTTGCGTATGTCGTCAGTTTTGCCAGGGCCTTATCGCCTATACCCCTTCTGGGGGTATTGATCACTCGCAGCAAGCTCACGTTGTCCTCTTGGTTGATCAAAAGCCGCAAATACGCCAGTGTGTCGCGCACTTCCGCGCGATCATAGAAGCGAAAGCCTCCCACAACGCGGTAGGGAATACGCAGACGGACGAATTGCTCTTCCAATAGGCGCGATTGAGCCTTTGACCGATACAGCACGGCCATATCGTTAAAGCGGTATCGACTGGCCAGGAATTGGACTTCTTGCGCCACGAACCGCGCTTCGTCCTTGTCGGTGGGTGTAAAACACAGACTGATGGGATCGCCCTTGGGATTGTGGGTCCAAAGCCTTTTTTCCAGCTGATGGCGGTTTTCGCTGATCACCGCGTTGGCGGCCTTGAGGATGGTCTGTGTGGAGCGGTAGTTCTGCTCCAGTTTGATCACTTTGGCCTCGGGATAGTCTCGCTGGAAGTTCAGGATGTTCGTGATATCCGCCAAGCGGAAGCCGTAGATGGACTGCCCGTCGTCACCTACCACGCACAGATTGCGGTGCCTGTCGGCAAGCAGGCGAATGAGTATGTATTGAGCGTGGTTGGTATCCTGGTATTCGTCCACCATGATGTGGCTGAATCGTTGACGGTACTCCTCAAGCACCGCCGGATGCTCCCGAAAGAGGCGGACCGTCAGATAGAGCAGATCATCAAAGTCGACGGCATTGATCTGCTGCAGACGGCGAGCGTAGATATCGTATACTTGGGCGTAATCGTGTTCGGATCGGGTGACCGCCTGGGTTAAGGCCTCTTGCGGACTGATGAGCAGTGTCTTGAACCTGGATGTGGCCCACAGATACGGATTGACGTCACTGCTGTCCCGTCCGGTGCCGGCCAGGATCTCACGAAACAGCGCTCGCTGGTCATTATCGTCGATGATGGCGAAGGACTCACTGTAGCCCAGATGGGTGATATACTCACGCAGAATGCGCACACAGGCTGAGTGGAAAGTGCACACCCAAGCGGATTGAGCGCTTTCGCCCACCAGCTGCATGACCCGGCTTTTCATTTCCCGGGCGGCTTTGTTGGTGAATGTGACGGCGAGAATGGCCTCAGGCGCCACCCCTGCGGTGTGTATCAGATGGGCCAAGCGATGCGTGATGACGCGGGTCTTGCCGGAGCCTGCGCCGGCAATGACCATGAGCGGCCCGTCAGTAGTGAGCACGGCTTCCTTTTGTGCTGAATTTAAACCAATTAAGAATGATGCCAAATACAGTGCCCCCTGTTTGGACATAAATAGCCTCCCTATGGTATCACCTCAGACAGACTGACGCCAGGCAAAAAAGCCAGCGGCATCCGCAGGCGGTGAGTCTTTTTCCGTTCTCGGAAGGAGATACCCATGCGGATATGAAATACAGTGAGCCGTGAATCTAGACGACGGATGGTGTTGTGAAATGGAACCGACAATCGGTATCAGTTGTCTGCATTTTGAATGGAAGGGCGTGCAGCAGGCGTTTCAACGCTGCGCCGAGGATTTCGGCTTTCAGGTCCTCGAGTTGTCGACGACCAGTGTGCGCCCTGAGCAGTATACACAGATCAGGACCTTGCGGCATCGCTATGATCTGGGTCTGAGTCTGCACGCCTGGACCAATATCCTCGCTGGGACCCCGGAGGATGCCGTTTCCGTTCTCGAGGATATCATCGATGCGTGCCGTCGGATGGAGGCCACTCACCTCATCCTTCACATGGGCATGTATCCCGATCGTGCCGAAGGCCTGGCCAGATTGCGCAAGATCGTTGAGTCTGCCGTGGACACCCTCCTGGCCGCTAATGTCGTGCTGTGCCTGGAGAATCACTATCCTTTCGAGTACAAAGGACTCAACGAATTGGGTGGCATCCCTGAAGATGTCTTGACTGTGCTCGAAGGTCTCCCTGCTGAGGCGGTGGGCTTTTGTCTGGACTACGGACATGCCAACATGACCAAAAACTGCGATCAGTTTCTGGAGCGGGTAGGACATCGGCTGATCTACACCCATTTGGCCGACAACATGGGCGAACATGATGATCATCTTTCCTACGGAGAGGGCAATATTGATTGGGATAGCGTGTTCAGACAGACGGCCGATGTGGGGTATAGTGGGCCGTTTATTGTTGAGTTCCCCGAAAAAGGAGGGCGTGAGCATATCGATCGCTGCGTAGAGCATATCCGGCGGATATACAGGGAGCGCAGCCAGGGGTAAGAGTCCGGCAATCGCAGATGTCAGCCGCTCAAGCAGGTTCTCTCGAAGTGCTTGATGAAGCTGATACCCAGGGACAACGATCTGAAAGGAGTGCCTGACTGTGAACAAGAGGCTGAGGATACGCGTCGGTCTCTCGGACGCTGACATCGTGGGTAGCACGAACAAAGCATTACAGGCAGCGGTCGACTATGTCGGCAAACTGGGTGGCGGGATCGTCGAGATCGGTCCGGGTGTGTATCTCATGGAGGACTCCTTGCACCTGCACAGCGGGGTGCACGTGATCGGAAACGGCGAGAAAACGGTGTTGAAGAAGGCCGACGGGGCGAGTTCTCTTTTGGCCACTGACGGCGACTACGGCGAGGAGCAGATCACGGTCTCGGACGACATCGGACTGGCGCCCGGCAAGGGAGTGACGATCGGCTACGAGGGCTGCCACGGATTTCATACCACCGTAGCCACCGTACTGGCTCAGATCGACTCTCATACGTTCACCATCAACAAGCCTTTGGGCAATGACTACGTGATCTCCAGGAAGGCGCGGGCACAGACCACTTTTCCGATCATCAGCGGATACTACCTAAACGATGTGATCGTCGAAAACCTGGCTATTGACGGTAACGCGGAGAACAATCCCCCGATGGGCGGATGTCGCGGCGCCGGGGTGTTCTTTTATCGGGTAAACAACGCCCGGATAAGCAATGTGAAAGTGACCGAGTTCAACGGAGACGGGATCAGCTATCAGCAGAGTCATGACGTGGTGGTCGAGGATTGCACCATTTTAGGATGCAAGGGTCATGGGTTCCATCCGGGTTCGGGAAGCCAGCGGACCATAGTTCGCCGCTGCGTCGTTCATAACAGCGGCGGAGACGGGATGTTTGTCTGCTGGCGGGTGCAGCACGGTCTGTTTGAAGACAACGAGTTTGTCGGCAGCGGAGCAACCGGAATTTCCATCGGGCATAAGGATACCGACAATGTGTTCCGACGTAATCTGATAGCCGAGAACCGGAGTCACGGTGTGTTGTTCAGAAATGAGCCGGTGGTGCTGGCCGCACACCGCAATCGTTTTGAGGAGAATCGGGTTATCAATAACGGCACCGGTGAAGACGCCAGCGGCTTTTATGTTGGCGGTGAGACTTGTGATATCACCATCGTCGGTAATGTCATTGCCGATACTCGCTCGCCTGCTGAGCGTACGCAGCGCTATGGTGTCTATGTGGGCGCCAAGGCCCGCAACGTGCGTGTGGAGGACAACGAGATGAGCGGACATGTCGTTCAGGACGTTTTCTATGAGGCCAAGCAGGCATAAAAAGGAAATGGCCAAGTTGTCCGGAAATGCCATTTCACCGGCGGAGGAATAGGAGGCGGCACCTGTCGTGCAGGTGAGTCAAAAACGTTCGGGCCTTGTGCACACGGCTTTGATATCAGTGGGCGTAGCGTTGGCGATCCTGGGTGATTCGACACTGTATGCGGTGTTGCCCACGCAATTCGAGACTGTGGGGCTGAGCGCGGTAGCCGTGGGTTTGGTTCTGTCCATGAATCGGCTCATTCGGTTGGTCAGCAACCCCTTGGCGGCTCACCTGATGGCATACCGCAGTCCCAGCCGCCTCTTTTTATGGGCTCTGGTCTTGGCAGCCGTAACGTCGTTGGCCTGGGCCTTTCCTCTGCCGATTGCGGTCTTGTTGATTGCCAGGGCGCTTTGGGGTTTTTGTTGGAGTGTTCTTCGACTGACCGGGTATCTTTCCGCTTTAGCGGTTACCCCTGACCGGCGAGCCACGGCCTTTGGTCTGTTTCGCAGTATATTTCGCGTCGGTAGCTTGGTTGCCGCAGTTGCTGCCGGTCTACTGGTTGAAAAGATCGGTTTTCGCCTGTTGATGGCCATGACTGCCGCTGTGAGCGCACTGGGTGTCCCTTTTTTCTTGTGGACAAATCCCATGAAAGGTATCCGGCAAGCGACGACTCCTGCGGATTCGAGCTCTCGGGCGCAGGGGATCAGCTGGTCAGAGTGGTTGGTTGGCTTCCTTGGCAGTCGCGATAATCTGTGGATCAACATAGGCAGTTTTGTGCAGCGACTTTTGTCATCGTTGCTGGCCGGTACCATGGGGTATTACTTGCAACAGAGATTCGGTGGGGATCTCATACTCATCGGCGCGGCCGCGCTGAGCGGATTGCTCAACGCCTGGCTTTGGGCGTGCAACATCGTCTTGTCGCCTCTCTATGGAGCGGCGATGGATCGGTGGGGCCGTCGTCTGTCTCTTGTTGTCTTGATTGGCGTGCATGTGGCCGCTCTGACCACTGTAGGCTTTGGATTTGCGCTGGTTCCGACGATCATAGCGATCATGTTGAGCCTTGCCGCCGATGTCGGCATGGAGGTGCTGCTTGATACCCTGGCCGGAGATGAGGCCTCAGATAAGGGCGACAGCGGACGAGCCCTAGCCGGTTATTCCAACTGGGTAGACATTGGGGCGGCTCTTGGTCCGATCGTCGGATACTCAATCGGTGTCACCTTAGGTCTTCCTGTGTTGTACTGGATCGGGGTCTGTCTGATTGTGGTCTGGACGGTGGTGGCTTATCGCAGAGTTGCGTCCGACAGGCATTTTTTGGTTGCTGCGATAGAAAGAGGAAAAAATGAGCTCACCATGGTAAGGAACTCTAAGTGAGAGTTTTCTGATCGCAAGCAGTCAACCAGGAAGGGTTCGGTGTACATGGTGAGAAGAGGCCTCTTCCAACGGCTTTGTGTGTTGCTGTCGGTCCTGGCCTGTGTATTGGCTTTGACCGGTTGTTCGCCGGAGGAGAATCTGGTCTCGCTGATGGGAACGGTGGTCGATCCTGACGGCAAGCCTGTACCGGGCGTAGCGGTGCTGATAGGGTCCTCCGCGGCGATAACCGACAGCCAGGGCAGATTTCACATGGACGGCGTTTTCGCCGACAGTGAGGCGGCTTATGTTCTGGAGGTCGGTCGTGCACCGACGAGGATCCCCTTGGCACTTGGTGACGGTGCTCAAACCATCAGCTTGATCTACAGACCGACCGAGTGGATGGAAAAGACTCCTACCATCGATTTTCTTCTCGTTTTCGACGCTGAAACTGATTTGAAAAGCGACAGAGGTTTTTCCTATGCCTACGCGAGGAGCATGCAACGAGAGATTCAGCGCACAACTGGTCTAGGGAACCTCGAAGCCGCCATCCCGTATCTTGGTGCCGAGGCTTTGGTGTGTGTGGGACGCTCCCTCGGCGTTAGGAATATTGTCTGGGTCTCCAAGCATCTGGATAGGTACTTACAAGTGTTTAACGTACAGGATCGAACAACCGTGGTCTTGCCGTTTTCCAGGGACGGAGATGTTTGGAGACTGCAATCTCCTCTGGGGACCTATGCCGACCGAGGGCCTGCCGGTACTGCCGAAGCCCCTGTCAAGGGTACTGAGGCTCATCTGGCTCGGCAGGTCTTGCCCTTCGTTGAGGGGCGTTATCGGGTTGTGTACTCAGGACCGGACGTCGAACGTCTAAAGCGAGTGGCCCGATCTCTGGTGCCCGTGACCGAGCGTTCCAATGTAGACTTCACGTTCGGCGTACTGGAGGCACGGGAGTATAACGCTTTTGCATTGCCCGGTGGATATGTCTACATAACCAGGCCTCTGCTGGAGATGCTCGATGCCGACACCGAGTTGGCCGCAGTGCTGGCTCACGAAATGGTGCATATCTGCCACTTGCATGCCGTGCGCAACTACGAACGGCAAATCGGTTTGACCGTCACCGCGATCGTCGTCGGAGCAGTGACTGGAAAGATGCAATCGGCCGCGAACATGTTGGATCTGTTGGGCCAAATCCTTGATGTCGGTTACAGTTACTCTCAAGAGTATGACGCGGATTCGACCGGTATGGTTTATCTCATGAAGGCGGGCTATCCGATGGAAGGCATGTTATCTTTGCTGAACAAGCTCAGCTCACTGGAAAGGGCTCTGGGCGACAACACTCGCGGTTTCAGCCGCACTCACCCGCCGACGGAGTCGCGAATACGAAGTGTCAGACAGACAAAACAGGAGTTGGCCTTCTATGAGATAGTGAACACGTATTTACGTTGGCGCATGAAGCCGTGAAGCGAAAGTGTTTTGGCAAGTGCCGTGATCTGCGGCCTTTCAGGTGTGGACGATAGAGTAGTGGACATCTGCTCAGCGATCTGATCCGCCTTGGCATAGGGCTCCATCCCAACGGAGCTTCGAAGATCTGACTGGCGGTCAGTTGCTGTGGAAGATAGATGTCAACTTCCGCGGTAAAAAGAGCCCCCGCCTTGCACACTTTTGAGTGCAACACGGGGGCTTTTGCACTTTCTGGCGAGCTGTCGTTTCATGGAAGAGAGCTCCACGCATATTGGCTACCTGTGGTCGTTCAAAAGCTCAAATCCTTATTGAACACGTTCGACCTTCTCAGGTTCTTCACGTACAGCGCCCATCTATCGCAGATCCACTTCAGTCATCCGTAGATTGACCAACTAAGCGTGCGGCGGGTCGTCGTCTGACCCGCCGCAATCCTGTGCGCCCGGCATGTCTGCCGAGCCGGAGGGCTGAAAGAAGCCCTCACCACTCAACCAGCGGGAAGGGAACCCGTAGGCAAGGGCGGGCCTGGCAACAGACCGTCTGGAGGAAGCCGAAGGGGGAGCATGGGACTTAGCGAAAGCGAACCGAGGTTGGCCCGTCAGGTGGGTAACCCTGCGAGCTATGGGAAAGCCCGATAGCTGGATAGCCT
>LSQX01034461.1_pt1 | contig 16736 bp, 20 predicted proteins | sample 654561 | NCBI WGS metagenome assembly LSQX01 (sample SAMN04489861, study PRJNA283612) | anaerobic digester metagenome | isolation source: 4 biogas reactors fed with cattle manure at either 37C or 55C with and... | place: Denmark: Kongens Lyngby | collected 2014
TGAGCCAGGTAGACTCGATTACAAAATACTAGTATGAAATAGTTTCATACTTTTCACAAACACTGGGGGCGGCGATTTCAGATTGCCGCCCATTAGTGGCTCAATTCACGCCAGCATATTGACACGGGCCGCGTCGAATGTTACTATTACTTCGCTGTGTGGTGCGGGAGTAGCTCAGTTGGTAGAGCGCTAGCCTTCCAAGCTGGATGTCGCGAGTTCGAGCCTCGTCTCCCGCTCCATTTTCCTCATCATATCCAACAACTCTTCCGTGGTATAATAACTCTGCGCGGATATACTCGCGCCTGGAGGATGGCTTGGAAACAATTCTTAGCGCAGTGACGCTTTGGATCACAGAAAATCTTCGAAACCTCGGTTACTCGGGAATTGTCCTTATGATGGGCATCGAAAGCGCGTGCATTCCTCTGCCCAGCGAAATCATAATGCCGTTCGGCGGATACCTGGTTTATGAGAACCCGGCCAAATATAGCGTCTGGATGATGGGTGTGTCTGGGGCGCTGGGCTGTGTGTGGGGTTCGGCGCTGGCATACTGGGCGGGGATGTTCGGAGGCCGTCCGTTTATCGAAAGATATGGTAAGTACATACTGATACGCACGAAAGATCTGGACAAAGCCGACAGATGGTTCACCAAACACGGGGAAATGGCGATCTTCTTCAGCAGACTTCTGCCCGTTATCAGAACATTTATCTCATTTCCCGCCGGGGTGTCTAAAATGAACTTCTGGCGATTTCTTATCTACACGTTTCTCGGATCACTGCCGTGGTGCCTGGGGTTGGCCTGGGCGGGTAAAGCTTTGGGGCCGGCTTGGGATACGAAACTCGCACCATACTTCCACGATGCGCACATCGTGATAGCAATCGTCGGGGTCGCTTTGATCTCGCTTTATGTGTATTACCACCTGCGCGGCGAGAAGAAATACAAGCGATCAAAAGCGGACTAATCGTTTTCGGGTTCTGCGCCGAGTTCAGCTAACACATCTTCGGTCAAAGTCGCGTTGAACGCGTCCCAGGCGGATTTGTTCCATATCTCAACCTTGTCTGTCAGGCCGATAATCCACGTCTCGTCTCCCGGCTTGATCTGCGCGTGGTCGAGCAGCATCTGCGGAATAGCCACACGGCCCTGTTTGTCGGGGACACATTCGCTTGCTGCGCCGAGGAAATATCGCTCGAGTTTCAGCCCACGAGCGTCCAGCAGGGATTTGGGGGTAAGCTTTTGCTGAATCTGCGGCCAGGTGCGCTCCGGGAAAACCCACAGGCATCCGTTCAATCCACGAGTTATGACAAAACACTGCCCCAGCTTTGTGCGAAATCTCGCCGGGATTACTGTCCTGCCCTTACTGTCGACTGAATGCGCGTATGCCCCTGAGAACAAGACTCTCTCCGATAATATCAGCGTTTTTGCGGTTGCTTTCGGGTAAATCTACCACTATCTACCACCCACCACCACAAAATTATAGTACAAACGCAGGCTGCAGTCAAGGTTTGTCAGTTCGTTTTTTTGAATTACACAGTTTTTGGGCAATTGTATTTTGTGGATGCGCGGACAACGAAAAAGTGAGGCTAAGTATGATGGGTAGTCTGTTCAGGGCGAGCATTTTGTGTGCATTGTTAGCGCTGGCTGGTATGTGTTACGGCGCCGACGGGGACCTGCTTTCAGTCGCAGCGCAGGAGCCTGACATCTCCACTTTCAATACCGTGATCGGAAACGCCGGGCTGAAAATCGCTTTGTCTGAGCCTGGCCCGTATACGATTTTTGCTCCGGTGGACTGCGCCTGGGCGCAATTGAGTTGCCCAACGGCCGAACAATTGATGACCGGTGAATATAAGTCGATGCTGGCCTCGATTATGCAATATCAGGTAGTCTGCGGGGCATATACGCTGGCCGACTTCAAGAAAAACGCGTGCTGTCCGATGATCCTGCGGACTGTGGGGGGCGGCACGCTGACGATACGAGAGATTGGTGGGGAGATCTATATAGATGGCGCGCGATTGATTTCGACCGGGGAGACAGCAACAAACGGGGTCGTATTCAAAATCGATCGGGTCATCGTGCCTCCGGGTATCCGGATCAAATATCGGTGACTCTAGCGCGAAGTCACGGCGAGGTGAGCCAATCTGGTCGGCTCCGGAATCCTGTAACCTCGCGTGCAGCGCAAAGCATAATCGGTGGCAGTTTTGAAGCTGATTTCATGGCCGGGGGAGATAAATACAGGCTTGGAGCCGACCTTTGTGCGCACCACGTCCCCTATTTTATCCCCTTCCGGCGCTATCAGACTTGAAGAGGCGGCCTGGATTTGCGGCGGGTCTTCGTAATCGCCGATCATCCTGCTTTTTGCACAACCGATGGTAGGCAAGTCGAGCAGCACCCCCGCCATACACGCAAAACCAAAACGGCGCGGATGGGCATATCCCTGCCCGTCGAAAAACACCAGATCCGGCTTATCGGTCAGTTTTTGCCAGGCTTCGAAGAATATCGGCAGTTCGCGAAATGCAAGCAGGCCCGGTATGTATGGAAAGTCGATATCTGCCGAATGAATCGCTGTTTGCACTATTTCCAGCTCGGGAAACGATAACACAACGATCGCACACCGACCCTGCTTGCTCGAGCGCGGCAGACTTGCGTCGACCCCGGCGACCAGATTTACTTCGTTTATATTGTCGCTTAAACTCAGTCGCTCGCGGAGCTGCAGTTGCAGCGCGATGCCTTCTTGTGGTGTTACGCGCCAAAACTGCGGGCCTGGTATCGACATATTCTTCTCCATGCGAACTGTGATTTTCTCGGTCGGGTGCGAAGCTATGATAATTCGCCACCCGCCGTGATGATCACCAGCCAGGTTTCACATACCCATTTCATTATGCAGCCACTTTCTCAGAGAAACTCCGCACAGCCGCGTCGACCACCTCTTCGTTTGACTTGTATCGCCCACTCGGCAGATCCTCCAACACGTTCAGGATGTCATCCGGCATCTCCTGCTCGTTGGCCATCTGCAGCAGTCCCTGCTTCGAACACGGATAATCGAACATCTCCGCATAGGCGGCTATTTTTGCAATAAATTCGCTTTGCATTATAATCACTTCCTGGAATAATTTCTATTATCTAAATACCCGCGTTGCACACTGTTTGAACACCTGGACACACGTCGAACGCGGTTGACGTCGATGGCGCTTTTAGCTACACTACAGGTGTAGATCACTCATTTCGCTCCCAATTCTTCGGGAGCGCGAAGGGAAAGCTTCCAATGAATATATACCCAAGGCTTATCGGTTTGACGGTCGCTATGTGTGCGATAGCCGCAGCGAGTTGTGCGATCAGCGCTCCGGCGAAGACGATCGATGAAATGTATCCAACGCTTGCTACTGATGGATTGCGTTTTGCAGTGCCGGCTGATCTTTCCGATGGCGTGATATTGGAGTCCGGTGAGCTGAAAATTAAGCCCAACGACCTCAACGAGCAAATACGACTCGCTCCGGAGGAGTTTTGGCCTCAGATGAAACGCAACCTTTTCTTCGTGCTCGAGACTTATGTTGGGGCGTTGCTGCTGCAATATGAGGCTGAGGAATGGGTGGCGCAAAATCCTAATATCAACGTCAAACCGGACGATGAAGAGCTTATACTCAAGTTCCTGGCATATCTGACAAATGATGTCACTGTCTCTGACGACGACGTCAATGCCAGCCTTGAAGCGGAGAAAAAAGCCCACCCGGACGTCGATTTTGAGAAAGTCAAAGACCAATTCAAAAAACTTATGCTTGACCAAAAGGTGGCTGATGCGCGCCGGGATTATATCTCCGGGCTTGGCAAACGCTATGTTATAAAAGTCGACCAAAAGTGGCTCGCCAAACAGCACTCGGCAGCAATGGACAACCCCATAGACAGGGCGCGGAAATCGGGCAAGCCGACTGTGGTTTCTTTTGATTCGGAGACTTCTGAACCATCAAAGAAGATGAAGCCGGTGTTTGAAGCGGTGGCCAAAGATTATTCGAATAAGGCCAATATAGTGCTCATAAAGATCGAAAAGGAGCCTGTTTTGGGGTCGCGATTTGCGATAGATGCGGTGCCTGCGCAGTTGTTCTTCGACAAGGACGGCAAAGAGGCGTTTCGACACATGGGATTATTCACAAAAGAACAGATCGCCGAAAAACTGTTGGAGTTGTCAAATAAATAGTCCACGCACCAAGCCTATAATCGGTATAACAATAGGGGACCCGGCGGGAATTGGGCCTGAAATCGTCTTGAAGGCGCTCTCCGATGGAGAAGTGACCAAACGCTGCTTGCCTGTTGTGATCGGACACGCCGGATTGCTACGGCGATGTGTGGAGTCCATTGATCTGGCGGGCGTGGATGTTGAGGTGATCTCGTCGCCGATGGCTGCGAAGGGCCGTAATGCGATAGAGGTCATCCACGTGGAGGCCGCCGGTATGCTCGATATCCGGCCTGGGGAATTGAGCGCGGATGCCGGAGGGGCTTCGGATTTGTTCCTTCGCAAGGCCTGCGAGTTGGGGCTTGCGGGCGAAATCGATGCTTTTGCTACCGCGCCGATCAACAAAGAGGCCCTGCGGCTCGCCGGAATCCCCCACATCGGCCACACTGAGATGCTGGCGGCGTATCTTAACGTCGAAGACAGCCCGTTGACTCTTTTTCTAACAGGCAACATGCGAATCTTCTTTTTGTCGCGCCACCTCAGCCTGCGCGGCGCTATCGACTACATCACAGCGGATAGGGTGTGTGAGTTTATTCGGAGGGTGCATTTCGCGATGACGGAGTTCGGGTTTGCGAACCCACGCATCGGCCTCGCGGCTCTGAACCCTCACGCCAGCGACGGTGGGCAATTTGGGGACGAAGAGCGAATTCATCTTCTGCCTGCCGCCGAGCAAGCGCGTGCCGAAGGCATCGATGTCAGCAGTCCTATCGGCGCGGATTCGGTATTTAACATGGCCGTGGAGGGCAAGTTCGACTGCGTGATCTCACTTTATCATGACCAGGGCCACATAGCCGCCAAGACGCGCGACTTCCACGGAACCGTTACCGCCACCCTTGGCCTGCCTGTTCTGAGAACCTCGGTGGACCACGGCACGGCTTTTGATATTGCATGGAAGGGTGCGGCCAACTCCATCAGCATGAAAATGGCAACACTCGCAGCCGTGGACCTGCTGTCCAAAAAGCGTATCTAGCAAAATGGTAAGTGCGTCGCCCCCAAAGGTTTCGGTGATAATCCCCGTACACAACGCCGAATCCACAGTTAAAGCTGCGATATCGAGCATTCTGCGGCAGAGTTTTGCGGATTTTGAGGTTGTGGTGGTGGACGATGGATCAACCGATCAATCGCAAATGATAGTATCCGAATTGGCGAGATCCGACCCCAGGCTGCGCGTGATTTCAATCCCTCGAACCGGCATTATCGGAGCGCTCAACACAGCGATTGCAGCCAGCTCCGGAGAGTTGGTCGCTCGAATGGATGCGGATGATATTTCGCACCCGCTCCGATTGGAACTGCAGGTCCGGCTTATGGAGAGCCGTCCCGATATATCGGTGTGTTCGTCTTTAATCAAGATGTTTCCGAGGCGCGGGCTTATCGGCGGGATGCAGCGCTATGAATCGTGGATGAATTCGCTGGTGACCTGCGAACAGATAGCCAAAGACATGTTCGTAGAAAGCCCTATCGCCCACCCGAGTGCGATGCTGCGGCGTCGGGAGTTGATCGATATTGGGTGCTACCGAGATAACGGCTGGGCAGAGGATTATGATCTGTGGCTGAGGTATCATACGGCCGGAAAGCGCTTCTTGAAGCCGGATCGTGTCCTTGTATTTTGGCGGCACGGGGATAGTCGATTGACGTTCACGGATTCACGATATAGCGTCGAAAATTTCCTTCGCTGCAAAGCGCATTACCTGCACCGCCTGCTGCGTGAAGAGACTCGCAATATTATTCTCTGGGGGGCCGGGCAAATGGGCCGGCGTCTGAACAAACATCTGCTCAGAGAAGGGCTGTCAGTGGAGGCGGTAATTGATGTCGCTGCCGACAAAATCGGCAAATCTATGCGTGGAAAACCGATAGTCGGTGTGGAATATCTGCGCGATAACAAGTCCGACAAGTCATTTGTCATCGCCGCAGTCGGCTCGCACGAATCCCGCTCGCGAATACGGAGCACTCTTAGCGAGTTGGGATTCGAGGAGACGCGAGACTTCATCTGCGCGGCATAATCCCGCAGCCGGACACCTCAACCCGTACACTGCGTCGCTTGCGTGAGCTTCGATATCAGCCTATCGCGCAGCGCCGACGGAGCGACCGACTCGGTTACGACAACCTGCAAACCGATGTCGATCAGCGCATCCACCAGGCTCTCCGGCGTGACGTCAGAGAGGTCATATAGCGTGTATAGCTCCTCCAGGATATCCTCGATTTTTGATTCGCTTGTTGCACTCAATTGCAGTTGCATGGCATTAACCTCACTTTTATTTACCCATCTTAGAGCAATCCTGCACAGGCGGGCTAAGGAGACGATTGTGCGCAGCCGATTATTGTATAGGAAGCTGGGGAGCGATAATTCAATTTGGTCGAAAACGAGAACAAAAAACCTGCGATAGACCTGTCGGGCGCAGAAAAGGCGTCTGTGCTGCTGATTTCGCTTGGAGCGGAAAAATCTTCAAGTGTGTTACAGCAGCTTACCCCCGATGAAATCGAACGCCTGACAGCCGAGATCGTCATGCTGAAGCGAGTCGATCCGACTCTGCGTGCGCAAGTCCTCGCTGAGTGCAAAAAAGCGCTGGCCGACGGCACAATAATCGGGGGGGCGGACTACGCACGGGTGGTGCTGGAACAAGTCGTGGGAGACGCCAAGGCGAAGGAACTGCTGTCTAGATTGACTTCCGGAAGCGGCGCAGGCAGTTTCAGATGGCTCCGAGCCGTACCTCCAGGGCAATTGGCCCAGTGCATCCGCAGCGAGCGGCCGCAGATTATGGCCCTGGTTATAGGACATCTTCACGCCGAACAAGCGGCGCAAGTCCTGAGCGCTCTGCCGGAACAAGCGCAGGGCGAAGTGGCATTGCGATTGACGGTGATGCAGCCAACAGACCCCGATATAGTACGCAGCATAGATGAAATTCTGATGCAGCGACTGTCTACGGCGGATAACGCCACATTCTCCGAAGTCGGGGGCAGCGACGCAGTGGTTAGCATTCTAAACAACGTCGACCGCGGCACCGAGAAGAAGATCATGGAATATCTCTCCGAGACGGCTTCGGAGACCGCCGATGAAATTAAAGAGATGATGTTCGTTTTCGAGGATATCCTCAACCTTGACGATCGTTCGATCCAGATCATTTTGCGCGATGTGCCGCAAGACGACCTTAGGCTGGCGTTAAAAGGATCGTCGGATAGCGTCAAAGAGGTATTTTTTCGCAACATGTCTCAGCGGGCCGTCGAAACACTAAAAGAGGATCTGGAGTCAAGCGTCCCGGTGAGGCTCAGAGACGTTGAATCGGCGCAAGGGCGCATCTCAATCATTGCGCGATCGCTGGATGAAGCCGGAGAGATCAGCATACGCGATAATGCAGACGACGTGGTAGTATAGAAACAAGAACACCAACCACGCCGAATGCAATTCAAAACTGTCCGCAGCTCGAACAGGTTTCTATTTCAAAATGTAGACGGAAGAGCCGAGTTTTTCTCCGGACAGGCCCATCTGCTGAGCAGCAGCCGCTAGCGCTTCATCCGCTGTTCCGGCACTCACATCGACCGTCATCGACTTTGCAACCTGAGCCTCCGACGCAATCACAGCCACTCCGTATTCAGCAGATAGCTTGCTCAAAATCTGACTGCCGGCCGCATTGTCGATCGACACTCGAGCGTCTCCCGATTCGGAACCTAGCGTCCAAGGCATAAACACATATTCGCTGTATGATCGATCCCCGTTCTGCCAGGTGACTTTAGCGACCTGAACCATGCGATTGGCGCAGCCGGCCATCACGACAGGCACCGCCGCCTGTCTTCCCACAGCCACCGTACCCATAAACAGGACACTATTGGGATCGTTTGAACTTGCGCCGTTTTGCAACGCATCGTCGCCCATTAGAGAAACTCGAACCGGAATAGAGTGGCCATCACGGGCAGCCAGCCTCAATATAAACGCGGTGCTTTCTGGGTTGGTGGTGTTAACACTCAGGCCCATCATAAGCCCCCCACCAACATCGGCTCTCTTTGCCCCGGCAGCGGTGACTCCCCAAGGCATCGGCATCGGAGCCACACCCGAATCGTCCGCTAATCGCTCAGTGTGCTTGTTGAAGCCAAACAGATTGGCTGTGACGGACTGCAGCGGGGTTAGTTGATATGTCATCGCGAAGACAAGCAGCATCGCGATGCCTGCCGCTAGCGCCCTGGATGGGACTCTAAGGGTAAACACGCTTGGCCACTCAAAGCGCAGCCAGTTTACTTTTCTGGGGGATTCGCGGCGAGCCTCTTGTATGCGAGCCATAATTGCAGCGTGCATCTCCGGCGGCGGCGCCACCTGAGGCAACTCATCCAGCACCACCGTGGTGGCGTGGAATTTCTCATATTCTGATTTGCATCGAGCACACTCTGCCAAGTGCTGCTCAAATGCCACGCCCATCGGCGGTTGGATTGTTTTCTCCAGATAGGCGGAAAACAATTCCTGGGCTTTCACGCATTTCATCACAAGTGCTCCGTCTTCCGCTGACCTCTTTGTCAGCCTACGCACGCTTCCTGGCGATTTAGACCGAGATGGGATCTGCCCCTACCATCTCGCATTCACATCCCACACCAGCGCTCGAGCCGCGTTATCTTGTCAGCGCCCGCATGCTTTGGCGTGGTTCCAGTTTGTAGACTGATACTCTATCCAAAAAGTTCCGGTTTAGCCCCCAATATTTCCGCGAGCGCCAGTCTCGCTCTGTTGAGTCTCGATTTCACAGTTCCAATAGGCAACTGCAGAACCTCGGCAATTTCGTCATAACTCAGGCTTTCCATATGGTATAGTGTGACGATTATTCTTTGATACTCCGGCAAAGAGTTTATCGCTTTTTGAACAATTTCGGCGCGTTCATTAGCTTGTACGACGTCCACAGGCAACGGACTATCGTCCTCTATCTGCCGAGCAACCGAGCTTTCCCCCAGCTCGATATATTCATCGAGAGACGTCTGCCGATGGGCTTTTGATTTCTTTCGCTCATCAAGAAAGACGTTAGTCACTATTCTATATATCCATGTGAGGAAATTTGCGTCTCCTCTAAACGTCTGAATCGAATTAAATACCCGCAGGAACGCTTCCTGGCTGATATCGCTGGCGTCGTGGTAGTTGCCGCAGATGTGATAGGCACAGTTGAAGACCCGTTTTTCAAAGCGAGAATAAAGCTCGTCGAATGCGCCGATTTCGCCATTTTTGCAACGGGTAATCAACGCACGCTCGGATGCGCGCTCATGCTCTCTCTCCTCGCTTGATTTTGAGGCCTTAAAGATCAATTAATTATGAACCTCACCGAACAGCAGCGGCGTTGGGTTGTTGCAGCGCTTTGTTGAGCGCTTGCTGTTCTTCGGCGGAAAGCGGCCTTTCGCCTTGCCCTGCAGAAATTGTTTTGGCGTAAACGCGAGCATCCTGACGGCCGTAAAGGCTGCTCAACGCTACTCCATTCTTGTCTTTATCGAGCAGCACAACGGCGAAACTCTGCTCGCCGCCCACGTCGTCGAATGCGTTAAACCGCACCAGGCCGACGCTGCTGATGCACGATAGCAAAGCTCGCCCCTGTTCGTTTTGCACCGCCCGCAAGCCGTCAATTTGCGCCTGCAAGCTCTCCAGTGTATCAGCTTGAACATTGAGGTATTCGACTATGTCTCCAACTCTGCCATCCTCCAGCACCCTGTTGCGGCGCCGGTTCACTCCTGCGAGCTTGCGCCAAAGCACAAGTGTAAAAATGAACAACAGAAAACCGAAAACACACAAGCCCAGCAAAAACCAGGCATCGTTCGCTACGAGAAAGTCTGTAACATCACGCATAACCGCGCATCCACCCCTGCAACCGGTTTCCGGTGGTTTTTCCAACCAAACTTCGCATCACCGGGAGCTGTTGAGTCTATTATATCACAGCCTCCGGTATTATAGCTCACGTTAAATAGCTCTCGAAAGCCACAGCACCCAGAATATTTGACACCCAAATGACCGATGGCTTGGTTAGCAGCAGCACAAATTGATCGGCGCTTTTATAAAAAATGTTGTGCAATCATTTACTTCGGCACTATAAGTTGCTACAATGAGTACCCGTTATGGACTTTGTCAAATTGCCCGATCGGCAGCCTCTGACTTACATTTTTGACCTCGACGGGGTGATCTACCGCGGCGATGAAAAACAACCCTTTGCCGCTGAAGTATTATCGGCTCTCAGGGAGCGCGGGGACCTCGTTAAATTCTTCACCAACAACTCTTCTCTGTCTCGCGAATCCTACTCGCGGCGCCTGCATTCATTCGGCATAGATGCGCCAATCGACGATATAATGACCTCGTCTTATGCCACTGCGCTGTATTTCATCGAAACTGGTAAAATCGGCAAAACCGTGTTCCAAATCGGCCAGGAAGGGGTTACCAGCGAACTTGAAGCGGTTGGGATGAAGGTAATCAAAGAGGACGAAGAGCCGGAAGCAAAAATAGATTGTGTCGTGGTGGGGATCGACACCGCGTTTAATTATGATAAACTAGCCCGTGCCCAAAGCGCGATTCTGGGTGGGGCTGAATTTATTGCCACCAATGAAGACCTCACGTATCCGACGGAAAGCGGCTCTGTGAAGCCGGGGAATGGGGCTTTGACGGCGGCGGTTCGAGCAGCGACTTCGGTGGAGCCATTTGTTGTGGGTAAGCCGCACATTTATGCTTTGAGGAAGATACTGGAACACAATAAGACGACTCCTGAGAATGCAGTCATGGTGGGGGATAACCTGACTACGGATATCATAGCGGGAAATCGGGCGTCGATGCACACTGTTGTGGTGCTGACAGGACTGACTTTGCGCGAGCAGGCCGAAGCGGCAACCGGCGAGATGAAACCAGACTATATCATAGAGACCCTGAAGGAGCTGTTGGATTGAATGATTTGACTTTACATTCCACGGCGAAGGTCACGCTCACGATCGCTGCCTCGGATTCGAGTTGTGGCGCGGGAGTCCAAGTCGATCTGGCGGTGTTTCGGGACGCTGGTGTCTATGGCGTCTGCGCTATTACCAATGTTACCGCGCAAAACTCTCGGGGGGTCCGTAAGGTGAGCAAGGTTGCGCCGAGGATCATCGCAGCCCAGATAGACGCAGCAACGGACGATCTTGAAATCGACGCGTGCAAAATCGGGATGTTGTATTCTCCTCAGGCTGTCGGGATAGTTAGCGAGCGAATCGCCCGCCGTAATATCGCTAATGTGGTGCTGGACCCCGTAATGCAAGCAAAAAAGGGTGAGATACTGCTCACCGAACCAGCGATTAAGCGTATGAAAAGATACTTGATCCCCAAAGTGATGCTCGTCACTCCAAATACTGGTGAAGCACACAAGCTAACGGGAATCGAAGTGAACGACTTGAGCGGCGCACGTGACGCCGCGAAGGCGCTGGTCGATATGGGCGCTAAAAATGCACTGGTAAAAGGCGGGCATCTCTCCGGGGAGCCGGTTGATGTGCTGTATGATGGACAGACATTTTTGGAGTATCCTTCTGAGCGAATAGAAAAGAACATGCACGGCACGGGATGTGTGTTGAGTGCGGCAATCACGGCGAGGCTCGCAATTGGAGATGACCTGATTGCGGCGATAGACTTTGCAAAAAAATATGTTTTTCGAGCGATTGAACAATCGCAGCCCCTTGGCAAGGGCGATATGCAATACTATATGGGCGAGGGCAGGAAGCCTCAGACTGGAGCGGCGGAGCATAAATGAGCGATAACAATTGTAAAGGGCAGACAGAGATGAGCACAAAATACATTTTCGTAACAGGCGGCGTGGTGTCGTCGGTGGGCAAAGGGATTACCACGGCCAGCCTCGGCAGACTTCTCAAGAACCGTGGATTTAAGGTGACGGTGCAAAAGCTCGACCCTTATATAAACGTCGACGCCGGCAAGATGGACCCATACCAGCACGGCGAGGTCTTCGTGACCGATGATGGAGCCGAAACTGATCTGGACCTCGGGCATTATGAACGGTTCGTAGATGAGAATCTTTCCCAGCTCGCCAGTGTCACTACCGGCCGGATCTATAATGCGGTCATTCGCAAAGAACGACGCGGCGACTATGGCGGCCAGACCGTACAAGTGATCCCCCACATCACCGATGAGATCAAAAACCGCATCAGACTGAACGCCGAACAGACCGGGGCCGATATCGCTATCATAGAAATCGGGGGCACCGTCGGCGACATCGAGGGCCTGCCGTTCCTCGAAGCAATCCGCCAGTATCGCAAGGACGCGGGCGTTGAGAATGTGATGTATGTGCACGTCACTTTGATCCCTTCTGTCGGCCCCTGGAATGAGCTTAAAACCAAGCCCACACAACACTCCGTTATCAAGCTCAGAGAGATAGGAATCCAGCCCGACGTGCTCATCTGTCGTGCGAAGCATCCGTTGAGCGACGACATGAAAGAGAAGATCTCGCTGTTCTGTGATGTCCCTAAAGGCGGGGTCATCGAGGCACGGGATGCCGGCTCGATTTATGAGATTCCTTTGAAATTCGAGGAATCCAGTCTTTCTAACCTGGTGCTTGATAGATTTGGCCTCAAAAACGGCTCGCCGGATCTCAGTGAGTGGAAAAAAATCGTCAGCATCATCAAAAAACCCAAGCATAAGGCCGTAATTGCTGTCGTCGGGGTGTGCATCGACAATGGGGATGCATATATCAGCATGACGGAGGCGATAAAGCACGGTGGGTTCGCCAACGATACCGGGGTGGACATTCGATGGGTAGATGCGGACACATTGACTGAGGAGACTTTGCACGAGAAAATCGGCGATGCCGACGCAATTATCGTCCCCGGCGGTTTCGGCTCGATCGGAGCAGCCGGTAAATTGCTGGCGATTAGGCATGCTCGTGAAAAAGGCGTTCCGTTCCTTGGGGTCTGCCAAGGGTTGCATGGTGCGGTGGTGGAAGCTGCCCGGCATCTATGTAAGCTCAAAGAAGCTGATACCGAAGAAGTCAACCCCGACACGCCGGACCCCGTGGTCCACGTTATTGACGAACAAAGCGGAGCTAACGCAGAAGATGAGGCACTGAGGCTGGGGCTGTTCCCGTGCCGCTTGCTGGATGGCACTCTGGCAGCACACCTCTACGGAACCGACCTGGTGTACGAAAGACATCGACACCGTTTTGAGGTCAACAACTCCTATCGTGCCAAACTGGAGCGAAGGGGATTGATTTGCTCGGGGGTATCGCCGGATTACAGGCTGGTGGAGATCGTCGAGATGAAAGATCATCCGTTCTTTATTGCTACTCAATTCCACCCGGAGTTCAGATCTCGTCCGAACCGTGCGCATCCGATCTTTGTCGGGCTTATAGAGGCCGCGCTGGATTACCAGAAGAACAGGAAAGGCAAAGGCGCGCACGCGGCAGCCTCAGTATAGCCTGCCCAGATGGCGAGCACATTTTCGACAGTACTCTCCGTATTCTTGCTGCTCGTGGTTGGATATGGGGCCAAGAAGATCGGAATTTTGAAGCCGAAGGATGCGGGCGCGGTCAATTCGATTGTCATCAATCTGACCGTGCCTGCCCTCATCTTCGTCAGCATTCACAGACAGCCGCTGGACTCATCGATGGCCAAGACCCCGTTGGTGGGGATCGTAACGCAATTTGTGATTCTGGGGCTTGCCTATGCGGCGGCGCGAATGTTCAAACTCGACCGCCCCACCACCGGCGGATTGATGCTGGCAGCCACATTTGGCAATACGGCATTTCTGGGTTTTCCGATTGTTTCGGCCGCGTTTCCGGACAACAAACAAGCAATGCCCGCGGCGGTGATGTTTGACGAGTTTGGGATGGCGTTGATGCTGAACAGCGTCGGTATCGCCGTTGCAGCGACGTTTGCGGGCAGGCATTTTCAGTGGAGCAGCATGCTCGAATTTCTCAAGATGCCGCTTTTTCCGGCGACTGTGGTCTCACTTGTGCTGCGGACTGTCTATATTCCACCAGTCATCTTAGGAACGCTGGGTTTTCTTGCCGCAGGAACTGTCCCGCTGGCGATGATATCCATAGGACTCAGTTTGAGCGCGAGTTCGCTGAAGAAATATCCAGGCCCTCTCGCGGTGAGTTTTGTGCTGAAAATGGTTGTCCTGCCCCTGCTCGTGAGCGCTGCCTTGTCGCTGGTTGGGGTGACAGGGGTTGTGAGACAAGTAACGATTCTGGAGAGTGCGGTTCCGACGGCGGTGCTGACCGGGATCATCGCCGGCCGTTATGGCGCAAACGAGGAGTTCGTCGCATCGGCCATATTCGTCACGACGTTGATGAGCGTTGTTCTCCTGCCGGCGGTGCTGATCCTCGTCAAATAGCTACTTTGGCTGGTTATGCCGTGGAGTAAGATCGATTTCCTCCGCCATCACCGCCTCCCCGTTTTCGTTCACCAACACATGTCGATGACAGATATCGCAGGCGAACTCACGGCGCGAGGCGTAGACATCATTTTTGGTTGAACAATATGGGCAGAACAAAGGATGCGAAGCCTCCTTGCCCAACATGCCGACGTAGATCATTCCACCCAGCATTGCGATCAGCGAAAGCGCCGCAATGACGATGCCAATAGGAGGAAAAATAAATACAAAGACGATCCCGAGCGCAAGCCCGCTGCCGCCGTAGACAAATATTTGTGAGGTCTTCTTTTCAAGCTCCCTTACCGTGGCGAACTCCACTTTTAGAGAAGCCATAACCAATCCTCCAGCAAAAAAACAGAGGCTCCAAGTGAGCCTCAATTCTATCTCTATATTATCTCGATATGCGCATCAAGTCAAACCCGCTCAACCGCGGTCTCTATTCTTCTCGCAGCTCACTCATTCTATGCCACGGTCGCAACGACTGAAGACGGGCGTCTTCGTGGTCAACTCCGTTCACTCGCGCCGCGTGCCCGTCAGCGAATAGAGTGTTGCGATATGCAAGCCTGCCGTCAGGGACCTGATCGCCCATATGCCAATACCAAATGTCCCCCATAACCGCCTTGCGGGTGGTGTTGAATATACTGTTGAGGGGTGCGCCAATGCGCTTCGGTCCAGCCGGGCCGGCGACTTCCGGGGACAGGCCTGTCCAGGATTTCACGACTATTGAGTCGGGCTGATTCGGGTTATAAGTCTCCCAGTCAACCTGATTAGAGGCGTAGTATTCGTAGCTGCAGCCGGTATATTTCCAGATCGGCTGATTGGGTGGCACTCCGTGAAGATCGCCGCGGTTGGGGACACCTGTGTCGGAAGGACAATAGAAAACGCCTGGTCTAGTGTAGATTTGGCCGTTTTCAGTCTGCATTCCGTTGCGCGTATACAGCGACAGCAGTTCCTGGATTGTCTTTTGTGATCCTCTTTGCGGGCTAGCCCAATAGGCGGGGCTGCCCCATGAGACAGCGCTTGGAAAGCGTTCGCTGTAATCGTTGAGGTATTGCGACAGGCCGCCGTTGATCTGCCTGAGATTGGACAGGCACTGGGTGACCTTGGCGCCCTCTTTGCTCTTTATGACGACGGGAAACATTATTGCCGCTAACACGCCAATAATTGCCATCACCAACAGTAGTTCGATGATGGTAAAGCCCGCTGCCTTTGATGTTCTTTTTATAGCACTTCCGAGCCGCATTTCAGACTCCGTAATGATTGAAGCGCCTTGCCCGCACACGTATAATACACCATAAACAACAGTACGTCAATGGCTACCTGCCGGCATAATTGAAAAAGTCATGCTACTGATTACCCGCATCGACAACTCGATAACCCTTAGCTTATTACGGGGATGCTTATGCCTGGATTATCGGCAAGTGACAACGATTTCTGGAACTGAAAAGAAATCTTTTGTGATTTCATAATACTTGAGCCAAAACCTTGCCACTTCTATATACGCGCACAGTATCGTATAATATCTCAGCAATGAATAAGATTTGCACCAATAAGATACCCAAAGAATTGCCGATTCTGCTGTTTTTGGTCGCTATGTGCGCGGCATTGGCTGTGACGAAGAGCACCTTTTTGAGCGCGGATAACTTGCGCGCGATGGGGACGGATGCGGCGGGGATCGGGATAATAGCCGTAGGTATGACTGCTATTATCATCACCGGGGGCATAGACCTTTCTGTTGCGGCGGTGCTTGCGTTGTCAGCTCTGGTTGGAGGCAGGCTCATCTCTGATGGAATGGTGATTCAGGGATGTGCGGCCACCCTTTTGACGGGAATCGGCTGCGGTGCGCTTAATGGCGGCTTGATAACAATAGGTCGTATGCCGCCAATCATCGCGACACTGGGCACGCTCTATATTATCCAATCTACAGCCACCCTGTATAGTGGAGGGCAGGCGATCTACACCAATGGGCATATCGCTCTGCTGGGACGCGGGTTCATCCCGCTGATGATTACCGTGCTGGTCTTCGGAGCCGGATATGTGCTGATGGGATTCACCAAGCTGGGCAGATATGTCTATGCGATCGGAGGCAATGAAGAATCAGCCCGGCTCGCAGGTATCAATCCCGCGCATATTAAGATGGCGGTTTATGTCAGCGCCGGGCTGCTGGC